>Ga0315903_10003060_pt1 | contig 23634 bp, 35 predicted proteins | sample LakEriMetagenome_7_FD_203524 | JGI IMG/M metagenome (GOLD analysis project Ga0315903, IMG submission 203524) | Freshwater fungal communities from buoy surface, Lake Erie, Ohio, United States - Buoy 2 MA119 | ecosystem: Environmental > Aquatic > Freshwater > Lake | place: USA: Lake Erie, Ohio... | reverse complement strand
TGCATACACTGGGTCGTACCTCGCTGTGAAATATCCACCACTGGTGTCAACTAACAAGACTTTGGTAATTTGCTGGTATAAGTAAACGGTGGTTGAATACATAGGATCCTCGAACAATATTTATGGGTAATGATATCTTTCAAAAGCTGGCGGTGAAATATCCGTTTATAACTCTGTGCGTTTACGCCAATGAAGAATATGTGGGTGTAGTGCAAAACAAAGACGATGCTGTTACCACCATCTATGATTTTGGTGCTGTGCTAACACAAGATGCCAAGCTAGAATACCTGGAATTAGCAGCCACTTGGTGGTGGGAAAGCAATAGAAGCATACCTATAAACATCTTTTTGCGTGGTGAGTGGGACAAGTTTCGTCCCACCTTGCGCACATTTTCCAACAAAGATCTTGAAATTTTACACGGACCAGCTTGCAGTTTGATGGACATTGCTCGCAAGAAAACCAAGCGAAAATCAATCACGCTGGTGCGACGTCTTGATTGAGTAGATTCATGTGTAGGGCTACCAAAGCCGCGTAGGAAACTGCGTGGCTTTTCTTAAATGTATATCCGCGTGAGTCATCCCCGTTCCACACTTCGGCAAATACTTCTGCCCAAGGGCGGTTTTGTAAGTGTGCTTTGCCTGGGCGAATAACTGAAATAAACGCTGCCATTCTAGGTATGCTATCTGGTCGCATTGACGCCATTAAGTCTACATAATTGCCCACATGCACAAGTTGACTGGTCCAGGCAATATCAGTCCACAATCTCTGCCATGGCGGCGTTGCTGCCAGCATTTCAGCATAGTGTGCGGGATTACGGATCAATTGATACACACTCATGTTCAGCAAGTCTATCTTGAAGTATCCACGCTGTTCTGCTGACTCATAATCTATGGCTGCACAGCCATTGGGGATGTCTCGAGGAATGTCTGTGACATAGATACCTGAATTATGGCGTCGCACTTGACCTTGATGCAGTTGCCGTGCGGCAGTGTGCTGAATAAGTTTCAGCACAGCCGTTCTGTCCGGCACATCAACGTCAATGTCTGCGCTCATTTTGAATCAGTACCACAAAGTGCAGTTACAACTTGCAGTTTCTCTCGGGCCAGTTGAACTGCTGCTAAGGCATCTGCCACTGTGGGATGCTTGGCTGCCAAGGCAGCAATGCGCCATTCTTCATCACGCTTGGCTCGTGCCCAATCCAACAGGGTTTCGGCGTCTGATGAGAGTGAAATCATAGGATGTGATGAGTGAAGCTGTTGCCAGGAGTTGCCATCATTAATTTCCAAACAATTCATGCTGGCGCTCCACCGCACCATGCCTGCTCCGCTGGCACCTGGACTGATGTATGGATTGGTGTGCATACCACCCGACACTTGAATGTATTTGCTGCCACTAATATTTCTAATCATAATGCTATTATAGCCACAAGGCCAATGTAAGTCAACTGATGCGCCATCTGATCCAAGCCCAAGTGTGCCCAAAAGCTGGGATTCTGAAGGTCTCGATTGCCCCAGTTCATCTTGGCCCAATCAATATGATAATGTAGCACAGCATCTATCACGCCCATTATTACACTGGCTGCCCAGTATGCAGGGCCTACCACCAGCCCAACGCAGACTGCTGTACCAATGCCTTGTTTGAGACTGTGACGCATGCCCAGCCAGTGACCGTAGATGCCTTTGTGATTGACCTCCGTCATATCTTGATCCACAAAGTCAATGTACCAGTGCTTGATCTGTAGGAGTATGAGTGTTAAAAATATCACTGTTGCCAAGTTACCAACCTGCCTTGCTCAATATGTCTTTTGCGTATTCCTGATCAGCAGGATAGTTGTGAAACTTCTTTTGCCACACATCTGAGTCAATGTAAGGCCACACCATGCTGATTTGATCAGGGGAGAGTTCACTCAAGAACTGTTGCCCTGACTCTGAATTGTAAATCACCCAAGGTGATATCCTGCCTGTTGTGACTGCATAGCACATGGCCGGAGTGCTGCCGTATCTCAAACAGTCCTGCGGTTGTGCTGAATTCTTTTCTGCCCAGTCCATTCCAAACTCCACTGCTCGTGCCAATGCATCGTTTACATTCTCCACAGGCAAATGCTGTATGAGATATTCTGTGTACAATTGATCACTTGCCCAACGATCAATTTTTTTGTTGTTCTTTAGCAACCACTCAAGAAACTGCTTGGGATTGATAGTTCTTGTGCTCACACAATAGCGGCCAAACTTCACAAACGCACGATAGTAAGGAGAGTCTGCAAAATCGTCAAAAGTCTTGAGTTTAGCCGATCCTTGACTCATCTCATAGAATCGTATGTAGGCTTGAAAGCCCAGTTCCACACCACGCTCCGCTCGTTCCTGTCTGCGCCGCTTGGGTTCACACACATGCACCGCCAAAGAAGTTTCTTTGATAAAATCTTTCTTGCAGTATTGGCATTGGGTCATTGTAGTATTTTATGCTCTTGTATGTAATTTGTCAAGAACTCATTGAGCTTTTGATGGTGGCCCACCGCTGGATGCGTCATATCTGGAGGAACATGCGGTGCGCCGGGCGGATACTTTTTAGGCTCTACTTCCTGGTCAGCTTGCCAGGCAGTTGCTCGCCATCGATATCCATCAACAATTTCCGGACAACAAAACAAACGTAATCTTGGATTGTCAAGGTGCTCGTGATACAGATTATCGGCCTGTTGAAACATCAACACTCGGTGTCCTCTGGATTTCAAACTGTCAATTGTGCTGAGCATACGATACATGAGGTCTTCGGTGCGGTCTAAAATGCTGTACACTTCAGTTTTGAGTTTGATATCCACAAACTGTTCAGACTCTTTTTTGTTCCATCCTGTTTGCCATCTGTAAGCAAACTCTTGATTTTGAGGATTTACCCATCGCCCTTCAAAGTCGTTTTCGGGTTCACAGATGGGTATTTCTAATCTACTAAGAAATGTCATGCCCAACACATACAAGGTTGGTGGTGCTGTGTAACTGTGTTTGAGAGTGGTTCGAAGTATTCGACTATTAGCACTACCACTAACAGCAATGCTGTGAGCAGTGGCTATGTCTAGCCTATGTGCTAGATCTTGCTGGCCATTGCCCAATGCATAAGAATGTGTATAACTGCATCCGTTTACAACCAATTGCTGTATCATTTTTCATTGCCGCTTGCACGATTGTATGCGTCAATTTCTTTCTGTGTTGTAATTGCTGCCATCACGTCTATCTCATCGTCCTTGTAATGTGGGTACATGGCTACCAATGCTTTGCGTTTGGCACTGGCACCAGCTTGTTTTTTCTTGGAGGCAATCCAGGGGTGGCGTTGAGATCCCAAGTCTGGACTCACACTGGTAGCCATAAGCCATTGTAGTTTTGGATGTTTACCTACATTGAAGAAATGTTTGTTCAGTCGTTCGTTAGTGGCAATCACATAAAACTCTTGAAGTTCTCTCGAACCTTCTACTGCCGAACCCCAACGTATCATGAGATAATTTGAAAACTTTTTCTTTTCCTCAGGGGTGAGATCGTCATAGAATGATCTCACCTTGCGGTCAAACATCTTCATCTCATTGGCAATGGTCAGTTTATCACTCATCAGTTTTGGTCAGTCTGTAGATCATTATAGCACGTTCTAGTGCGTCTTGTAAAGTGGGATTGGTTCGAGCAGCTCTGCGTATTTGTCCCCACAGTTTGTCCTCCATTAGGTGATCATGCAATGGCCTACCGTCCGACGTTCTAGCATCATATTCGATTTTGTGCCCGGTTACAGGATCATATGCATAGCCCATTAACTTACGGTCAGAAGGATCAGCACCAAACTCTCGAGCATACACTTCGTTGCCCACACGTTCATAAATGTATGTGGCGCCTGGTTTAAGGGTTCCCATACTGGTAGCCGTATTGTAAATGTGCCCAGCGCAGGAAACGCTCTAAGCCTTCACGGTCGTCAGGATAACTTTCCAAATACACTCTGGCCAGTCTATTGATGATTTCAAATACTTCAGGTTCAGTGTAGGGCATTACCAGGCCTTGTTGTAGTCCACAATCTCGCAGTTGCGGCTGACATCTTTGACAAAATACACACAGTCAGGATCTGCACCTTCACTTACAGGCACTGCCAGCAGTTGGCCGTTCTTGAGTTTGGGTGCATACCACGACACTTCATGGTAGACATCTAAAATTTCAATGTCGGGAAAGCTGGGACGAAAGCTGGTTAAGGGATTGAATTGGAATACTTTAAACCCACGATCATTTATTGATGTTAGCGGCAACACTTCTAGATCACCAACGTCAGGCTCGCCAATCAAGATCTGCCAGTCCATGGGCATCTTTATTGTATGTTCCCCAATGCGTAGCACAAGAGCAGGAGCATTGAAGCTTTCCAAAAAAATCAAGGGTATAAAGTGATAGTCAGGCTCTGCTGGATTCGAATTGTCTAATATAGCAAAACGCATGTCATCTACTTCTTCAGGCAGGTGATCTAAATCGTAGGTGGCATTGTCTAGTGTAAGTATTCTCATGTTGTCATTTTACTTGATGTGTGGCAGATTGTCAACGATTTTACGATGAATATTCGCAGCCACTTGCTCTTGTGTGGCACGGTCTGTATGGAATGGTGAGTCAAATGTTCTATTTTTTACACTAAAATCATAAGCTATTTTTCCAATATCTGCATCATTAAAACATATTGGCAATATGCCAGCAGCTAAAATTTTGTTGTGCCAGTACTCAAACAACCAGTTGTCTAATGTTTGTTGTAGATGTCGGTCAAATAATTCAGTGAGATATTGCTTTGTAGCCTGTATTTTTTCTGGAGAGACTATTGAATGATTTTCCAGGCCCTGAGGTACTGTGCTTAATATTGCTGCATTAAGAGTTCCAGCCCAAGGTTCGTGTGTGCTAGGCATGTGAGTGTTAAAATACACAAAATTTCTTAAACCGTCATCTGGTCGAAATCCATCTTTTAGTTTGATAGTGATACGACTGGCCCAAGTTTTGTTGTAGACAATTACATCAGGGTGGTGCTTTACCGCTTCTTGTATTTGAAACAAGATTCCTGTGTTGCTGAATCCACCATGTGCAAAATGCAATACTTTGTAGCCATATTGATCTTCAAGTATCTGACTAAAATGTCCTCTTAATCCTGTTTCTTTAAGATCAATTGTACAGGCAGTACAATAGCTTTCTCCGCATACTGCAATGGTTATTTTATTTTCATCCATTCTAATTTTTCTTGAGTAAAAGGATAGTTGGCTTCTTTGTAGAATTGTTTGCGCTTGGTTAGGTGTCGCTTGGCAAATTTACAAGTTGATGTTATGTCCCAGATTTGAACATGATCTTTGTCTTCGGCTTTTCTTATCCCACGTCCAATGCTTTGGATAACGCGGACAAAACTTTTCCCGGGTTCCACAAGAACCAAATTAAAAATCCTAGGGATATTAATACCCACAGCGGCAACACCATAGGTAGCCACAATAATCTTATCAACGCTGTCAGCCACTTCGTCATATTCTTCTTGTCTTTTTGTTCCTTTTGTTGCACCGCTTACAAATACAGATTTGTCACCTAGTCTTGCAACAAGTTGTCTACCGCATTCAGTTCTGTCCACAAGCACCAATGTGTTGCCTGTTTCATTCACATGGCGTATGAGTTCAGCCATAGCATCCAGCCTGCCCGACTCTTCCAACAAGTATTTAAGCTCGCTTTGGTAGTTGGAATACTCCACATGATCCTGCAACTGCACAATGTTCACATGGCACTGTGCCAGCACTCCTTGTTGTTGCAGTTCATTGGCACTGAGCTTGCTGATTACAGGACCAAGGCTTACCAACAGGGCCTGGCTTTCAAACTTTTCTTTGGGCACAGTACCGGTCAATCCCCAACGAATTGGCACTCTGGCCATCACACTGGTCAGCAGAGTTTTGAGTGCATCTGCTTTGGCCATGTGTACTTCGTCCACCATCACACATACCACATCTTCAATAAAGTCATGTATGGTGGCTTCGCCTATGCCTGCTTTAGTATTCTTCAGCAACACATTTAGACTCTGCCAAGTGCAAATAGTATGTGTGCGGCCGTGCTCTTTCCTATCACCAAAATAAACACCCACGTCCAAGCCAAGATTACGATAATCTTTTTCAGTTTGTGTAACTAGACTCTTGTTGGGCACAATCACAATTGACCTGCCGTATGGCTCTACTGAGGCGCTTAAGGCTGCTGTCATAATTGTTTTGCCTGCGCCCGTGGCCACTTCCTGTATGCATTGTGGGTTGGTTAGGAAGTTATTCACAATCTCCACCTGATAATCGCGCAACATGATGGGCTTGCCTTCTGCAGGATGCCCCTTGGGCCAGGTCTTATGTGCAAATGTTTGTTCTGTAACTTGATTAAACTCAAACGTGGTAGAATATTCTCTTTGATCATCCAGTTCAATGTCGTAGTTGTAGCGTTCTAAGATGGGCATGATCTCTGGCAAAAGATTGGTGTATGTACTACCACCCAATTGGAAGTAACTGACTTTGCCATCCCATCGCCCCAGTCTCACTGCCGGCAAGTATCTTGCATAAGGCACATCATACTTGAACGCATTGACCAAGGCCTTGCGCACATCTAGATCGATGCCCTCTAGTTTGATGTTTACTTCATCTCGAATTTGTATGGTACATCGTTTCATTGTATATCGACTTTAAGCACCCGTTGTTGGCGTGCTATTTCTTGTATGAGTTCTTGTAGGCAGCCGGTGTACTGCAAATCTGCCACAGGAAAACGCAGTGGTTGTGCTATTGCATTATACACACTTGTGATGCCATGAGCAAGAAAAAAATCTTGATGTTGATCAATATACTCTTGCATGACAAGCTCTTTGACACTTAAATCTCGATTGAAAAAAGCCACGTGGAAATCAGCACTGTAATGTCTGAACGGTTTAAATGCCTCGCCACCTATGTATGTATCATTATCGTATGCTAACTCCTCAACTGTTTTTCCAATTTCGCAATAGTTGAGATACACAGTTCCAAACTTAATTTGCGTTTCGCCCCATTGCATGAGTTGGTAAGGTTCAAGTGTTTTTGTCTTGGGCATGCCAAACCAAGTGCAAACAAATCTTGGCTTAACACCTTCGAGCACAGTTTCACATCTATGCACAGCCAAGTTCAATTCTGACAGTGCCTGTTTCACCTGATCAGATGCCTGTTGCCAGTATTCTGATGTCTGTTGATCTAGCAGTCCATGATAGCGTTCAAAGATGTTGTGCAAGTAATTGAGGCTGTCCTGGCTCCAATCAAACTCACGCTCGATAATAGGAGTGTGTTGGTTGATTGTTTTGATACATTGTTCGATCATAATTTCGGCACGAATGCGCTCTTCCAATTGAGAGCCAAAGCCGTAAAATCTATCTGGATGATCCAGGGGATAACTGCCGCGGGTTAGCATACGCTCAACCCATAACTCAGCAAGGAGAGTTGTTCGTATTTGAAATTGCAGTGTCAATCCTTGGCTTAGATGTATCAGTAGGTGTTGCGGCATTATAACAGTATATACTTACCGACGCAAAAAGTCAAAAAGACAGGTACCGTTTTACGGGTACCTGCCACAAAGCCCGGGCCGGAGCCAACCAATGCCCGGGATAACCTTGGAGGGTTATGCTTTTGAGTTGACTGACGTCTTAAAAAGGAAGCCACACAGGATAGTGATGCCCCAGGCCTGCAACCAAGTCACTTCACTGACCCCTGCTACGGCGCCCACCAAGCACCCGTTCCACAGCATGTACACAGGCCAGCTCAGTAAGAAACTCAGTAACAGAACTCCTGCAATAGCAAGCACAACCGTCCCGACAAAAACTGCAAATTTTTCCATGTCACGCTCCGTAGTATTCTAAACATTTAACTGTGAAGCCTGCTTCACGCTGTTCATCTGCTTCATACTCAGTATCCACCGAGAACAGATACAAGTCACCGTCCCATATTTCATACATGTTAGGCTCCTGCGGGTTTCATAACAGTGGTCTCTGCCAGGCGCTTCCAGTTCAACACTGACATCTTACGCAAGTCCGCAATCTTAAGAGCCATACGCAGACTCATCTCACGCAGACGATTCTTATTCTCGTCCATGAAAGCAATGATCTCGTCTTGCACACACTCGTCAAAGTCGTAGTCTGCAAACAACACACCGTCCTTGGCAATCTGCTTGATACGCAGGACCTTGTCACGCATGGTGTCAAGTGTCAAGTCCAAGTAGTGGCATCGGCTCTGCAATGCATCCAAGTGGTCCCGCAATTTTTGCGAACGCATGGTATCAAACTTCAAGTTGGTAATAAAAATTACCGAACCCTTGAACTCAAAACTGTCTGGAATACCTTCGCTTCGCAAAATGCGACTGTCTGACAACCAGGAAATTTTACGCTTCTTGCCGGAGTCCAAGGCACCCTTCAACAAGTTAAGAGCAACGTCATCCAACAGGATAGAGTCGCAGTCATCAAACACCAACACACAATTGGGATCTGAATACTTGTACAAGGTTTGGTACAGGCCAATGGGACTGGCTGAGCCTTTAACAACCTCGGCCTTAAGGCGTTTGCTGGCCAGCTTGTCAAACAAGCAGGCCTTGTCAATCTCTTGCTCTACACCGTAGCTCTTGCCCACCCCAGGAGGGCCGCTCACAATCATAGCACGGATGTCGCCGCTCACGCAGGCCTTGGTCATCTCATGCAGGATGTCAAAACGCTCACGGATACGGTCCATGGCTTGTTCATCAGTCTCTGCCACCACAGTGGGCTTGAATTTCACAGTGTTTTCTTGCACATGCTCTCCTGAAGTATACTCAATGTCTGAAATGTTTTCTACCTTGATGCGGATGGCATCGGGGCAGTTGGGAAAGGTACCATCATTTTGCACGGTGACATAGCCACCTTTGGCACCAGTTTGGAATCCACTCACAAGAGTGAACACTTGGTTTTGAACAGTTTTGTTGCGGTAAATGCCGCGAACGATACGAATTGCACTCATGGTTGGCTCCTTGGTGTGCTGTTGAACTTTGCTGTCTATGTGTGTATTATAGCAAATTGGGGTTTATTGGTCAACCTTTAGAATTCATTTTATCTAAAATTTCTTGCGACCGCAATCGATCTAATACTATAGTATACATCCAGTATACAAACCCCCCAACAACCAGTGTGGCCACACTGTACTGAAGCAGTTCCACAGGTGCATACTTTATCATTACCTGAATTGCCACTACCATTATGGCTAGATACCCTAAAATTCCTAGGGTTTTTACTGCGGCTCGAACACGAATATCCATATCTACCTTTCTTTGTATGCCACTATTGTAGCAGATTGCCATTTATTGGTCAAGTCCCGATAAGTTGGCGGGTTATGTAATACTATCGTATACACTATTAAACACCTGATCTGTAGGCACGCCATGTTGCTCATAACCCTGCACCACCATGTCAAAATAGCTTTGGTTGGGCAGACTGGGCTCGTTGCCCGGTTGCATAAAATAACACTCTGCAACAAACACTTCGCCACGATGTTCCACTGCAAATTGGCCACGGTTGTAATACCATGGAAAGCCTTCCAGATTGTCTAGGCTGTTCAAATGAAACTGATCAATGCGCCACAGCACACCATCCACATAGGAGCCCTTGCATGGCACTACATCAGCATGAATGGCAAAGCGAAAGGCATGATCAATCAGGCGTGCGTGGCCCAAGCTCAGTGCGCCACGACAGCGTTGAGCCATGCCCTCACGGTTGGTGTTCATTCCATAAGCAAAGTATAACAAAAGTATTACCTTTTTAAGATTTCGTAAAATTGTTGGTTGAGCGCATCCATTTCGCTCTGATCCACATAGAAGTCAGTGCGGGGGTCATAATAAGCGCCTTCTTTGTTGTCATAATACAACACTCTGCCTGAGAAGTTGAACGGACCTTCCAGACCTGCACGAGCACCGTATTTTTCACGCATGGCATCAACCTCAATGACCTTGTAACCCATGGCAGACTCCTTGTTGCTAAGTCCATAGTATAGCAAAACGGGAATTATCAGTCAACCGATCAAAACTAAACCCAAAGTTGTACAATTTTAGGATCGCGTACTTCGTGCGGCTTGGGATGGCCGTGGAATACCATAACACAAGTGTCAGAATCAATCACAGCACCTGCTCCGGGTGACCGTGGTACACGCATGGGAAACGCAAAGCCGCCATCGGCAATTTGCCAGCGATAACTCTTGATTCGGTTAACGTCAAAATATCTACGATTGTTGTAGTCAATGGTGGCGTTTAGATAATCCTGGTCGCCATGATACTGCTTTACTGTTTTGGTTACATCTTCTGCTTTAAATTTTTCCCATACATGTTGATAACGTTCTACATTCCACCACATGATACTGCTGTTGATGCCTGACAAGGTAGGGTGTTGCAAATATCTAAAATCTTTTATGGTCCAAAACTTTTCTGTGTCATGATGTGTGATCCATGTGATGTCACCGTTGATTACCACATCCAAATCAAAATACAACAAGTTGCCTTGATAGTGTTCTGGATTAAACAATTGCATTTTGTACCACCAAGACTTTTTTGGACCGCTAATACCTTTCCACTCTTCTAAACAATGTTTAATCATGTGTGGCGGCACTGATCTGTCATGTTCTGTATAAACGTGCATGCGACATCCGCCAGATAGTCGTCGATTCAACATGTTGTACAGTCGTTCAACATAGATCCAGTCATACCCTTTTCCGTGAATAACGCAGGCGCAGTCGGTCATTTGGTCAGTGCGGGTTCTATTCTTTTTAGCCATGTTCCTTTACGCAATTCATCAAGTGTGTATTCAGTGTGGCAAATTTGTCTAAGCCATAAGTCTCTATCTGTTTCATAAGGTTGTTCGATGTCACTAAATCCAACCCCTACAGGATACGCCAAGCTGGTCATATCCACAACTGGACGTACTCCTGCAATGGCTGCTTGTATGCCCGGTCCGGAATTGTAGTTTACCACAGCATGACAATCAAAATGCATGTCATAACTGTCGTATGTGTTGGCTAGTTTTTTTGGAGGCTCAACACTCACACCAGTTGGCAAGTTGTCTAACATCAATCTGCATCGCGGATGCGGGCGTATGGTAATGGGTCGATCTGTGTTGTTTCTTAGAATGCCAATTGTATTGGTAACCCAATCAGTCATGTTAACGCCGGCAACTTGCAAACTGCGATCATGCTGTGCGGCAATGACGATGTTGGGTTTGGAACCAAGTTGGTTGGCTATACTGATCTTTAGTTTGGCAGGTCGGTCCCAATCTAAATTGTCCAAGTGGCCATAGTAGCCTTGTGAGGTAATGTTGTTTACTGCAATCTTCCAAGTGTTGCCGCGATATAGCGCACCTATTTCAATTATCACAACTGGCTTGTTTTGTGATCTATAGTGTTTGTACACAGCCTGATTGGGTGCCATACGCCCGGCCCACAACACTGACCAAATTACAGCCGCATCAGCAGTCATGGAATTTTCTTGTGTTTGTATGCCGCGGGCTTGTAAGTAATCTAACACCGCCGACATTACGGGCCTACTGTTTTGAGCACACTGAGAAGGAAAATAGGCTATGTTATTGATCATAAGTATGTGAGATGAAATACACTGTAATTACCACTTTCAACGCGGATGGTTACGCAAAGTACGGCCAGCGCATGATCCAAACGTTTTTGCAAACATGGCCAGTTGATTTGGTTGTGTATGCAGAAGGATGTACTGTTCACGAAACAGCTTCTAACCTTGAGGTCCGTGACATTGCTATGGTCAATGAACTCACTGCATTCAAACAACAGTGGCAAAACGTTCCTCGAGCAAATGGAGATGTCAGTGCCGATCCAGTTAGATCAAAACGCAAAGATGCCGGCAAAGGATTCAAATGGGACGCTGTGAGATTTGCTCACAAAGTCTACAGCATTTTTCATTGTGCCAAACACACTGACACTGATTGGCTAATTTGGATGGATGCAGACACAGTGTGTCATAGCCCTATTTCAGTTGATGACTTGAGTAGGCTGTGTCCCAACGACAAAGATCTTTGTTTCTTGGGGCGGCGTGGCAAATATACTGAATGTGGATTATACGCTATGAATCTCCACAGCCAGCGCACAAGAGATTTCTTAACGCAATTTCAACAATACTACGATCAAGCTGAACAAGGAATTTTTACGTTGGCCGAATGGCATGACTCTTTTGTGTTTGATGCAGTAAGAAAACATTTACCATTGGTAGAAATTGATTGGAGCGGGCATCTGATCACAGGCGAAGGTCATCCATTAATCAATTCAGATTGGGGCGCATACTTGGATCACCTCAAAGGTGATCGCAAAACTCTGGGCAAGAGCAAGTCCAAAGATCTAAAAGTAATCAGATCCGAAGCGTACTGGTCTCAGTGATAGCTAAAGGTTGCCTGTCGACTAAATTACCAATTAGTTCACGGATAATTTCATCTACATTGTCTGCATCTTTGATTCCTGCTTTTAAATGTTGCAGGTAAGGATGCAGATGTGTTTTAGGTAAAGGTGTTTTGCGATTGTCTGGATTGATATCTTTAAACTTGGCACGGTCCTGAAATTCAATCACGCATGCACCAAACACATCAGTGTCAATAAATCTACGCAAATTATGTGTGATTTTTTGAGTGTAGTATTCCTTGTAGCGACAAGCAAAGGCCTGTGCTTCAGGATGTTGTAAATTAAAAAAATACACACAGGTTTCGCTAGAAAACAATGGTTTTTCAAACTTGATATCAACTCCATTATCATCTCGTTTGCCATCATACCATACACCCATAAATGTGGCTAACAAGTTTGGATCACATTGTTGTTCTAAAAATTCTTTAGTCACAGGTTGTTTGGTCATTACATCTGCATCTAACCAGATTAAATAATCAGCCGTAGAATTTTGCACAGCATGCACCCAACTGTAGCCTTTTTTGGCAAAAGTTTTGATGCGACTTTTTACATCTGGATCCCTCATAAATCCATAAAACTCTTGATCTAGGTCAGCAATGTCAATTTGTGTTATGCGATCATTGTGTTCTAGTTCACAATTTTCAACGTAGGCCAACATTTGTACGTCTTTTGGCCAGTACTCCAACCAACTGGTGATGCTGTGTTTGCCCACATGGTCATAGTAGGCTTTGCTAAAACTGGTCATAACGTCTATTTTCATTGTGTCCTCATTTGTTATTTTATTTATAGGCTAAGTTAATGAGTAAATAGATTTATGAAAATATTAGTAACTGGCAGTAGTGGCTTTATTGGCCAACACCTTGTGCCTGCTTTAGAAACACAAGGACATGTAGTAGTTAGAGCAGACCGCACAGATGGGTGTGATCTAACTGTAAAAGCAAATGTAGATTCGTTACCAGATGTGGACATTGTGGTTCATCTAGCCGCGCACAACGGAACCAAACACTTTTACAATCGCCCACTTGATGTGGTACGTGATAGTGTGCTGCCCACACAATATCTACTGGACCGATATGCAGGCCAAGTAAAACGTTTTGTGTTTACTGGCACCTGTGAAAGTTATGCTGGTGCCGTGGACTTGTTTGATTATCCTGTGCCCACAGATGAACAAGTACCATTGGTAATTAGCGATGTAACCAATCCACGTTGGAGTTATGGTGGCAGCAAAATTGTAAATGAAATCCAGTGTGTCGCGGCTCATGCTCAACTGGGTCAAGAGTATGCTATTATTCGCTATCACAATGTGTATGGACCTGGGCAAGTAGATCATTTTATTCCAGAGTTTTATGAACGTGCTCTTATTGGTGACCTAACATTACACGGGTGGGAAAATACTAGAAGTTTCATGTACATTTCAGATGCTATAGAAGCAACATGCAGAGTCATATTTGAACAACCATTTGCCAATCAAATTATAAACATTGGAGTTGATGATGAGATTTCAATCCAAGATTTGGCTATTCAAATATTGCGTGAAGCAGGTATCTCTGGAGATGTTGTTTGTATGCCAGCACCCAAAGGTTCAGTAAAACGTCGATGTGGAGCAATTGATAAATTTCATTCTTTGACTGACTTTGAAGCAAAGATTACATTACCAGAAGGTATTCGTTCGACTCTAGAAAGTTTAAAATGAAAATAGGTGTTGCTGGTTGGGGTGTGGTAGGATCTGCTTGTGGCGAAGGTTTTAGAATGTTGGGACACAAGGTTAAGATTCACGATCCAAAATTAAAAACTTCGTTGAATGATCTATTGGACACTGAAATTGTGTTTGTGTGTGTGCCAACTCCTGAGGGCGCTGATGGCGAATGTGATTTGACTATTGTTCACGACACCATACGCGGTTTGAAGGATCTTGATTATTACGGAGTAATTGCACTAAAGTCCACTAGCATTCCTGGTACTACTCAGTCTTTGATTGATCAATACCAGGACAAAGACATTTGTTTTGTGCCTGAATTTTTGCGTGAACGATCAGCTCTAGAAGATTTTATTCGAAATCACGACTTACTGGCAGTAGGAGCAGCCAGCGACCGTGCTTGGCATAGAGTATGCGAAGCTCATGCCTGGTTACCAAAAAATTGTGTGAAGATGACACCCACTGAAGCAGAAATATTGAAATATTATTCAAACACATTCAACGCTTTACGTGTGACATTTGCCAATGTCATGTATGAAGTATGCGAAAAATTAAATTCAGACTATGATACTGTTTTGAACACTTTTTTGCTTCGTGGCACAGCAAGTGCAAATTATCTAGCCTGCGGACCTGACATGCGTGGTTACGGAGGAATGTGCCTGCCCAAAGACACCAACGCCATGGCTGATCTTTGCAGGCAGTTAGAGTTGCCGTTTAATTTGTTTCACACAATTAATCACGACAACGAACAAGTAAAACGCACAGTGTTTCCTGGCATGCGTCAATAAACATATTTTCTCATGTGTGCCCAGGTTTCTCCTGACTGCAATTCATCAAACTTCCAATGGAACATACTCAAACGTTCTACCCAACTTTGTCTGTCTGGCAGTCCAGGATTTTCTATTAGAGAAAAATTAGTATTGGCAATTTCTTTACATTGACTTTTGCCTGAATCTGTGACAAATATTGGTATACCTTCAATTGCTGCTGCCACCACTGGGCTAGAATTATGATTTACAGCAGCCCAACAGCCTCTAAGGTCATCAACTAAGTTGGGGTTGGTACTCAATGTTAATTTTGGTCCCCATGGAATACAACATTGTCCTGTGGAAGGATTCAAGTAAGTGAGTGCTCCTTTGTCACCTGGATGTGCTCGTATCACAATTGGTCTGTCACTATAACTTCTAATTTGTTCAATCACATTTAACGCCCATGCTTGCACATCAAATGCACCCATGCTCCAACCACCATTGCGTTGTAACAATAACAGTATGTGATTGCCGTTGGTACGCCAATCTTTTAAACTGATGCCCTGATCTCTACTGATTTTTTGCCAACGAACAGGATCTATTAGATTATCACAATATATGCCTTGATCTGGAAAGACACTATTAAAACTAAATCTTAGGTAGTGATGCGGATTTCCTGGAGTTGCATACAAAAATAAATTACTATCAATGGCCACAACATGTTTTTTGTATTTGAGTTGATCTCGTATGACTCGATTTCTGATCTCTAAGTGTGCTCTTAAATTGACCCCTTCCGTTACCCATCCTTGTATTACTGCAACGTCAACATTCCTGTAAAATTTGTCGTGTACATCATCAACTTGATCACCGCAGCGACGAGCGCCTTCACTGAAAAATCTTAAAACATCTAATTTTTCTTGATTTTTGGCGTTTGGAATTGAACGATGATATACAGCAATACTCAGAGTCATATTTGTTCTTTAATTTTGTTCCAAAATTTTTCTGTTGCAGCAACACATTCGTCTAGAGCATCTGGATACAATTTACTTTTGTCAACTGCTGCTTTCCAGTTGTCATCGGCTGAAATAAGCACAGGTTGATGCCGCATCAAGTAAAACTTCGAACTCCATGCACCTACTACAATTACTTTCTTGCCAAGCAATGTACCCCAATATGCTCCATGATAGCTATTGGTTAAAATAACATTGGCACTACCCAACAGTTCAATGGTTTGATCAATATTACTGCCTGAGTTCACAAAGCGTGGAATTGATTCACTCCCAAAGTCTTTAATTATTTGTTTTTTGTGTTCAAACCAAATGACATCATTTTTAATTTCATATTTTTTATGCAATGCAGGATGCATGCAACTGGCACAAGGAACCCAAGGCAAATTTTGTTTAAAGTCACGCACGCCAATCAAATCAAAATCACTCAGCCACGACGGGTAAGTTACAGATTGTGGTTTTTTACGATTGACGTCACCATTATGCCCAATTCCCCAAAGGAAACGTTTGGCCTTGGTAGTGTTTAGTTTGTCTACATAGTGCTTGATAAACTGTTGATATTGTTCTAAGAACTCTGTGTGTAGGTCTTCATTTGCTGAATCGCATAATGTCCAACGTTGTTGCCACAATTGCATCAATTGATTGTAATCAGCAGAAATCAGTAGATTGCGTAATGTATCACCAAAAAAATCATTGTTGATCAAGCCACCGCCGCCAATGATCAGCGGCAAAGTGCTGTCGTATGATTGTTGATCAATGTCAACAATATCAATAACATCATACTCATCTCTATCTAAAAAATATTGCAATGGATTTGATGCCAAGTCGCCAACATTGTTTATATCAACTCTATGCACAACTGTGAATTTTTTCATTGTATACCTTGAATTATTTTTAATGCAGATCCGTTCTTCATTTCTTCAACGTGAACTTGACCGTATGCCAGACTGGATGCCCATGCATACAACTCATCATGATTGGGATAATAAGGCGTTTCAATTTGTGAGAGATCTTGCAATCCAACTGGTCCAGCAGCGTTTGGTGCCAACGTAAACACTGGAACTCCTAACAATACGCTTTCGGTAGCAGCATTAGAATTGAATGTGACCAAGGCATGTGCGTCTGATAATGCCTCCGCCAATGTGTCTGTAGTCAATCTATCTATTCGCTTGGGTGCTCTTTGTCTTACTACCACTGGCCTGTCAGTGTGTTGTTTGATAGTGGCAACAGTGTGTTCTATCCATTGATCTAACTTCACGTTGTAAAATTTACAAGGTTTTTCGTCAGGTGCGGCAATAATAATTTTGCTGCCGTAATTCCATGGTTGAAATTTGATTCCATGTTTTTCCCAACGATCGCCTGGTCTAGGCTGTATGTCTGTTAGTTGTAAATTGTTTTTTACAATACGGTGCCATTGCTTCCATCGACCGTTGCCAAAATATCCAGTGTCTACATAATAAAAGTCGCGGTTATCTTCCCAACAGCGTTTCATAATTTTATGCTTTAATATACCACGTAAAACTATAGGTTCGTTACTAACATCATAATCAAACTCGCTGTCCACAACTGGCTGTTGCCTACAGCCGTGTGCAAGCATATTGATGTATTCGTCCTTGCCATCTTTGCTGTGAAAAATCATATTCGTTGTTGACAATATTCTGTAAGCATACGTTCTCGATGCCACTCGTTGCCTTGTGGTGTATCAGCAAACTCATGAAAGCATGGAGTGCCCAAGGTATAGTGCAAGAGCTTGGCGTCGGGGTTTGGCCCGTATTCATCAGGCAACCAATTCCATTCTGGTGGCAGTTCACCAATACGTTTGTCATCAAGCCAGGAGAAGCGATGTAGTTCAGCGCCTGTGGCTTTTTGCACAAATTCAGATGTGAGTTTTCTATTGGGATGGCTGTTGCAATTCCACAAGATCACACTGGACCAGTTCTTGCGTGGATAATCTTCGTTCTTGGCGCCAAGATACTTTTCAGTCATACGTGTTTTGTAATCGTGCTTGACTACCATAACATCCTTGTAAGAATCTCGCAGTTCCCAAAGTTCCGCAATATCCCCGCGTACAATCATGTCGCCGTCAATGAATATTGCCCAGCCTTCGTATTGCATAAGATGTGGCACAAGGAATCGCGTGTAGATAAAGTGATTGCTGCCGTCAGTGTGTGTTTCACTATAGTCTCTAAACAAGTTCAGTGCTACTGGCACAATAGCCACTGGCACAGAACTGTTTCTAATAATGCTGTTCACACAAGTATGATAAGCAATCGCTTCTCGAGGATCGTATCCAACAAAAATAGGAATTAGTTTCATTTTTTACATACTGATAAAATATATCTACCATGTGCATGGTGTGTTACTTCTGCAAAATATTTTTGCAGCAAGTTGTCTATACTTTGTTGAGTGAACACTCTTTGCCATTCTGGTTTGACTTTTTTTGCAGCAAGACAAAGAACTATAAAATTATCTGCATTACCAACAATGTTATTTAAAGTGTATTCGGGATCTTTGACATATTCAAGAACACCAAGCAATAATGCTAGATCAAATTTGTCATGCAATACAAAATTCTGGTCTAAATCTGCCACAAGATCAGCACAAGACAAACGATCAACACCAAGATATCTTGTGGGATTAACATAATCTAATAATTCTTTGTTGCCGCATCCAAAATCGATAATGCTTGTGTTATCTGGAATGTAATTTTTTACAAATGCCCATCTATCACTCCATGGATTTTTCATTGCCGTTCAATATCTTCTTCCACACAGTTTTCACCAAACTGTATTTCAATCAGTTTGAGTGGGCGGTCAGTTTCGTTACACAGTTGGTGCCATTCGTTCCGGTTGATCCAACATGACTCATGTATGGTCATGTGATCTTTGACATCTCTATCTGTGCTGGAATCTAGTGTGTATACTGTGGCTTCGCCTTCGGCCACAAACCAAAACTCTGCTCGTTTGTCGTGCCGTTGCATGCTCAAACAAGTTTTGGGTGTAACAGTAAGCTCTTTGAGTTTGGTGTTAGCACCAACTTCATGTAGCACACGATAGTATCCCCAGGCTCGATCTGTCTTGGGCTTTTTCCACTCTTCAAGAATCCACGAACTGGAATTCTTTTTATCTTCGCCACCCACACCAAACACAAATTCTAGATTGGCATCTGCTATATCCATCTCGGGAATATTTTTGTCAGTACGATCTCCGCCATTGGCAAATACCAGTGTTGCGTCAGGATAGTGCGCTCGTACTTGACGTATGAACTCCTTGGCTGAACCATCCGCATCGTCAAATGTGTACACTTCGTCTACCATGGCAAGATTGTTTATCACACATAATCTTTCCGTCCAATGCATGAACGGCCGGCCTTTTTTACGAGTCAGCCATTCGTCACTGTTAAGTCCTACAATCAGCATGTCGCCCAGTGTGCGGGCAGATTTAAAATAAGCAATGTGTCCAGAATGTAGTGGATCAAAGCCGCCTGTGACAAGTACAATTTTCATTTTGTTTTTTTCCATATGTTATCAAATTTTTGTTGAAACACAAGTTTGTATCCCTTATCTTGCATGAAATCAATTAACACAGTATTTCCTTCTGTGCCCGGAACATCTTCTAAACAAATAAAAGTTATGTCTGCTGTATCCCAATCTATGCAATTTAATATTTTAAGTTCTGCACCTTCGGCATCAATTTGCAAATAATCTATATGTAGCGGCAGTTCAAGATCAGTCCAGGTCACACACGGAACTTGAATAATTTCTGGCTGTTCCCACGGATGCTTTTTATACTGTTCGCCTTGATGATTCAAATGTGTTTGATGGTGATGATCAAAAGTTTCAATAATTCCATTCCATTCTGGTCTGGTGGGAAATAATGCAAATTCAAGTTGGCCAGGCTGATCATACACCGCAACATTCAAGCAACGACATTTTCTGTTGTTTTTGAGAGATTGAAAACTGCTCGGAGTAGGTTCAACACAAACCCCATCCCATCCCAGTCGTTCTAATATAATGGTGCTGTTTTTTCTCACGCCATCAAATGCACCAATTTCAACATAAAATCCAAGATTAGAACTATTCCAAATTTGATTTAAAAATATTTCAGTGGCTCTGGGAGATTTCATCACATATTTATAGACGTAGTTTACGGCACTAAATATTGTCAATGGAACTGCTTTCAAATTTTTATGATAAAAAATACTACGAAGATGGTATAGCCAGTGGTAAAAGTTGCTATGTAAATTATCGATGGATACCCGAACTGACTATTCCAATGGCGTACTATATTATCAAAGAACTTGGTCTCAAAACTGGAGATCAAGTATTAGATTATGGTTGCGGCAAAGGTTATGTGACCAAAGCATTGCGCCTGCTGGGCATAGATGCACGTGGGGTTGATGTTAGTGAATATGCTGTAGGGCAAGCAGATCCTGACACTAGAGACTTTGTGGCATTGATTACTAACGACCACCCAGTGCCTTGGCGGCAAAAATTTGATTGGATAATTACCAAAGATGTATTAGAACATGTACCTGATCAGCCGTTGAACATGTTTTTAGAAAATTACAGCAGTTTAGCCAACAACATGTGGCATGTGATTCCCTTGGGGGACAATGGAGTATTTAGAATTCCTGAATATCATTTGGATCGTAGCCATGTTCAAATCAATGATGAATCATGGTGGACAAACAAATTCAAACAGTACGGATGGTCCACTGTGCATGTAAAACATCGTGTGCAAGGTATCAAAGACAATTGGGCCGAACGCAACAGTCAAGGTGATGGGTTCTTTACCCTCAAAAAATAATCTATGCAAGTATTAAAACAAAGTCAGGCAGGAGAATACAGTCTGACCTTTAGACAAAACGAAAATCAGTATGAGCTTGTGCTACGATATCAAGGTGCTGGCAATCACTTTGCAGTTCACACTGATGTACAATTGCTAGACTCACAAGGTCGCTTTTTAAACATGCAACCCATTAGTCCAGACCAGTTTGATGAATTGGCAAAAAACATAGAACTATTTGGGCCTACTGAAGGCATGTACCTTACACAATCAGGCCCAGTCACAATGCGTGTGGCATCGCCTAGTCGCAAAAAGATTGATCCCAAAGATGTAAGGCACACAAAGACTGTGCAAGAAAGTTCTTATACTGCCACAGGAGAAAAATTAAACTATCATTGGCCTATTTTTAAAAAACTACGCGATACAGGAATGGGCAGCATCATAAGAGCCACAATGACCAATCACCAAGTTTGTATGAGTCATTGTCAATACTGTTCTACTATAGGGCGCAACAAAAAAGACAGTGTGACTTTGCAAGAAGCCAAAGATTTTGTTTCAAAACTGTATTTTGATCAAGCAGAATACAATCGCCTGCACTATCCAGAATACAATGACCTGTACAAAAGCATCACAGGGTCAGATATCAGGCTTAGAGGATTAATACTCAGCGGTGGTGGGCAGCCTAACATATGGCCGCATTTTGAAGAATTTGTTGAATGGCTTGGTCAATTAGATATTAGCTTGGGACTGATCACAAACGGATTTCCTGCCAAGGTGTCTGATGACATTTACCAACATTTTGATTGGGTACGTATCAGTGTTACTCCAGAAAATGCCAGTCCATTTTATCCTCAAGGAAAATTTAATTTACAACGTATACCTCAAACACTAAAACACAATCCTGACATCACGTTGGGATTGAGCTATGTGTATGGGCCATGGACTGAAGATGAAATATTGTCAAGGTTAGAATCGGCAGCGCAAGCCTGGGGCGCAGATTATGTTCGATTGTTAACTGATTGCAATTTGTCTAGAGATATACAATTACGCAGTCATCAAGCTCTAGCAGAAAGACTTTTTGCACTTGGACTAATCAAAGAAGATGGAACGCCAACTGGTCACATATTTCACCAACTGAAGTATCATGGTACCCAACAAGAAGCTGATGATCTTTGGGACGAGGGACAGTGCCATTTGCAAAGTTTTAATGTATTTTGGGATACTACCGGCCACGAAGATGCTGGTTATAGCAGTTGCTATCCATGCGATTCAGTCACTGTGCTGGCAGAAGAAATCACTGGTGAACCAGGATCAGACGGCCAACTTCCTGAACGCAAATTTAACAGTGACAAATGGGGAACAGTAAAAAACACACAAGTACAAAAATTATTTACTGAACCTGTTAAACAATTTTTTGATCCAAGAAAACAATGCAGTGCTTGTTTGTTTGTGCGAAACAATCAAACTGCAAAAACTCTTGCTACAACACAAGATTATAATTTGGTACAAATTGATAATCGTATACGTCACATAAACTTTCCCTAAATATCACAATGAATTGGCTTGAGCATTTTCACAAACACTATTATCCTCTTCTTAATGTCAATACATCAGGAGCAAAACGTGGTCTGACTGAAGGTATGTTTCATCGAGCTGATGGCTTTGCATTGATGTTTGACTTGTTGCTGAAGAAAAAATCTTCGAACTTCAACATTATAGAAACTGGAACTTTGCGCAAAATAGACAATTGGAAAGATGGGCAAAGTGCCAGATTGTTTACAGAGTTTGTTGATGCAGTTGGTGGACAAGTTCGCAGTGTAGATATCGACTCTGAAGCGTGTGTGGTTGCACAATCTCTGTTGCCTAGCAAACATTTTAGTGTGGTTTGCAGTGACAGTGTGGAATGGCTAAGCCATTTACACGATCTTGATCAAGTAGATTTATTTTATCTTGATTCTTGGGATGTAAAATGGGCCAATGATCAACCCAGTGCCAATCATCACTTGAAAGAATTTCAAGTTATCGAATCTCATCTACAACCTGGAACACTTGTAGCCATAGACGACAATTGTCGCAAACTCAGCGACGGCCAGCGTACAGGCAAAGGTCGTAGGATAGCAGAATATCTCGAAAGTCAAGGAAGATTTCCCATTTACGATCGCTACCAAATAATTTACCAATTTTAACATGATAATTGACAGCTTTTTATACTACAACGAAACAGATCTTTTTCTCACACGGATACAATACCTTGCGCCCTGGGTAGAGCATTTTGTTGTGGTAGAGGCTGATCACAGTTTTACCATGCAACCGCATGCCAAACATTTTGACCATGTTTTTGATAAACTATCTCCCGAGTTACAACAAAAAATTGTTTACGATTACGTAAAAATTGATACTTCGGAATTTGACCAATTAGATTTAAAAAATCAAGGGCGAGCAGTTGAGCGGCAAAGTCGCAGTCGGGCGTTAGAATTAGTGCATGGCCTAAACAAGCCAGAATCAGTGGTGGCGTTCAGTGACGGCGATGAATTTTGGGATCCACGAATGTTAGATCAAGCCATTGAACTCATTGATCAAAATCAAAGAATATGCTGGCATCAAGAGTATAGAGTTTGTTTCTTAGAATGGAAAGGTCGTTATGGGTTCTGGCCTGGAACCAAAATGACGAGAGTAAAACATCTTCCTGAAGATGTAATGAGATTTTATGTAAGTCGCAACAAAAGCATGGGCGAGTTTCCTGCACATGTGGTCGGAGGATGGCATCTAACTATTATGGGCAATCTAAATATCAAAATTGCGCAAATCAGTGCCAAAAGAGAAACTCCAAGTTGGGAACAGAAAGTAAATCGTAGCAGTCAAGGAATTGCCGATGCGATATTTGATAACAGTTGGAATCAAGTGGTTAAAAAAGGCAAGATGAAAGCAGAAAATGTAGGAGTTGATGCTTTAGATC
>Ga0315903_10003058_pt1 | contig 23642 bp, 19 predicted proteins | sample LakEriMetagenome_7_FD_203524 | JGI IMG/M metagenome (GOLD analysis project Ga0315903, IMG submission 203524) | Freshwater fungal communities from buoy surface, Lake Erie, Ohio, United States - Buoy 2 MA119 | ecosystem: Environmental > Aquatic > Freshwater > Lake | place: USA: Lake Erie, Ohio... | reverse complement strand
AGTTATTGAGCACATAAGCATTTTCAGGGTCGAGGCGCAATGCTTTGTCGTAAGAGCTATCGCTTTCGGTGTGCTTATTTAAGCTGTGGTAAGCATCACCCATGTTGGCTAAAAACTGCGCACGGAATTTGTCATTGTCCAATGCCATTCGCTCGCCTTTGGTCAAGCTTTTAATAGCCTTTTCATATTCTTTCAGTTGTGTTTCCGCACCTCCTCTAAAAAGATAAATCATTGGCTGATTAGGAAACAATTCCATAGCACTAGTCGATGTTTTAATCACATTGCTCCAGTCTCGCTTGGTGTTATAAATTACCATCACTTGTTGCCACACTTGAAACACATCTTTGTTCAACGTTAAAGCCTGCTGATAGGCAGCAAGCGCTTTATCGTTTTGCTCATCTAGGTAATAAATATCTCCTTTAATGGCATGAGCTTTTGCATCGGTAGGATGCTGCAACGCCAAAATTTCAGCCAACTCGATGGCTTCTTTTCGCTTAGCCGGATTTTCGCTGTTCGTTTGAATATAGCGCAGCAATAAAATACCAATTTTGGTGTCTACATTTACTTTGGGATTATCAAAAACAGACTTTAGGTTCTCGGTGTTTTGCTGCTCTGAACCACCTTGTAAACTTAAGCTTGTAACACCCAACTGCGCTTGAGGATTGTCAGGCTCTAAAGCTAAAACGCGCTTATACACTTCAAGCGCTTTTTCTTTCATACGGTTGGCGCGATACAAGTCTGCCTCTTGCAGCACAAAAGAAGTTTCATCGGGATACGCCTCTTGCAATTTTTTGATTTCCGCGATGGCATTCTCAAATTTATTTAGTCGTAAGTAGAGGTTTTTCTTCTCTTCAATCACTTGTTCGTCAATTCCAAAGTTTTTCTCAAACTGCTCATACGTTTTTATAGCTTCATCATATTGCGTTTGTTTAGCATATAAAAATCCGAGATTCAAATAGTACTCCGGATTGTTGGGGAACTTTTCTACCAATAACTTAAATGTTTCTGTGGCCGCCTTGGCGTTGCCCTGGTTCATGAAAATATCCGCCAAAGATTCAAGATACCATTTGTTTGTGGGGTCTAGCTTAGCTGCTACTTGAATAGCCTTTGATGCTTCATCCAACTTACCGGTATTGAAATAAATTTGCCCGATTTGATAATAAGCATTGGCGTTGTTTGGATCTTGAATAAGCAGTTCTTTATAACTACTTAAAGCCAATTCCCAATCTTCAATCACTTTTGCTTTCTCTGCGTCAAGCTGCAATCTTTCCAGCTTAGCTAGGTCTGCTTTATCTCCTTTAGGAGGCGCTTCCGTTTTCGTCTTTCCTTTTTTCTTTTTCTTTTCCTTGTCGGGCAAAGTTGCAGCCACAACACTTTCGGCACTCCACACACTCAACAACAATAGCAGTATATAACGCATAGTTCTTATTCAATAATTACATTATAATCGCCCACGCTCCAATCTTCCATTCTTCCTTCAATTTTAACATTATTCCCCACCATTGCGTTCGCTATTAACTTATTTTTTATAGTCGTGTTGGTTTGAATAATACTGTTTTTCACCACGCTATTTTCTATAAAGCTGTTTTTGCCAATAGACACATGCGGTCCAATCACAGCATTTCTTATCACAACACCCTCGGCTAAATAGCTCGGCTGAACGACTGTCGCATTTTCCAATACAACAGAGCTATGCACCAAAGTTTCGTTCGTTAAGTTTTCCAAAACTCGCTGATTGGTGTTCACGGTGGCATCTTTGTTGCCGCAGTCTAGCCATTCAATCACTTCACCCTTGTAGAATTTTGCGCCTTTGGCTTTCATGTTCTCCAAAGCATTTGTCAATTGATATTCGCCTTTTTCTTTAAAGTCGTTATCTATCAAATACTGCATTTCGCTGCGCAAATAAGCGCCATCCTTAAAATAGTAAATGCCGATGATAGCTAAATCAGACACAAACTCTTTCGGTTTTTCTATCAAGTCAGTAATCACATTGTTGCTGTCTAGTTTCACCACACCAAAAGCTGATGGATTGTCTACTTTCTGCACCCATATCACTCCGTCTTTTTCGTTGTCAATTTTAAAATCACTGCGAAAAAGGGTGTCAGCAAACGCCACAATCACATTGCCTTCAAGCAAATCACCAGCGCACAAAATGGCATGAGCCGTACCAAGCGGTTCGTTCTGAAAACAAATATGTCCTTGACTGCCTAAGCGAGCGGCAATTTCCAACAATTGCTTAGGAATGGTTGAACCAAAATCTTCACGGATAATAAAGACAATGTCTTCCACTTTTTGGTCGGTGCTTTTCACCAAATCTTCCACCAATCTTTCTACAATCGGTTTGCCGGCAATAGGCAACATGGGTTTAGGGATAGTTAAGGTGTGAGGTCTTAATCGAGTGCCCCATCCGGCCATTGGTATTACAATTCTCATTTCTATTTATTAAACAATTAAAAATCTATTTTTTTCCCGTAGAACCAAACCCTGACTCTCCGCGATTGGTTTCATCGAGCGTTTCTACCACTTCCCACTCGATAGTTTCGTGTCGGGCAATCACCATCTGTGCAATGCGCTCCCCATTTTTTATCGTATAGGTTTCTTTGCTCAAATTAATCACCGCCACTTTTATTTCCCCGCGGTAGTCACTATCAATGGTAGCCGGACTGTTCGGTAAAGTTATGCCATGCTTAAATGCCATACCGCTGCGCGGACGCAATTGCGCTTCATAACCCAAAGGCAACGCAATAAACAAACCGGTCGGAATTAATTTTCTATCCAAAGGCTCCAACACAACCTCTTCAGTCAAGTTTGCACGAATATCCATTCCGGCTGCGCCTATTGTTTCATAAGCCGGCAAAGCATGTTGCGATTGATTGATGATATTAATTTTCACAAGTCGAAATAAGCGGTGCAAATTGAAGATAAATTATTGAATTCGTTTACTCACCTCTGCCCAAACCGATTCACTAATAGCTTCGGGGCTGCGATTGCCTGCTGTAGTAAATACTTTTTCTTCGGCTTTCAGCTTATCAAATGCCATTTGATAGAAGCTGCGGACTTGACGCAAATTATCTTCGGTTTCGTAGAGCTCTAGTGCCTCTCGACCTGCATTAATTCGCTGCATACTAACCTCCGGTGAAATATCAATATAAATCGTCAAGTCCGGGCGCAACAAATCAGCACAAATGGAATTAGTGGCAATCACCCAATCCATATCTACATACACACTGTGATAGGCATAAGACGAAAAATAATAACGGTCGGTAATCACGGTGTAGCCTTGCTTGAGTTTCAACAATAAACCATCTACTTCATTGGTCAAGTGTTCTAATCTATCAGCCAAAAAAAGTGCGGCAATGGTGCGGTGGTCGGCTTTAGCGGCTCCACTAAACACACTACGAATCATTTTACCTATCGGACCGGATGTAGGCTCGCAAGTGGTATATACTTTATGTCCTTCGCTAATCAACTTTTCAGCTAGCAGTTTTACTTGTGTACTTTTTCCGCTGCCGTCTATTCCTTCAAAAGCTATAAATAAATTTTTCTGCATGTTTCTATAAATATCAAATTTGGCACTAAAGTATTTTATTCAATGATTATACGATTGCCGAATGTTTTTGCGCTCCGCCATAAATGTAGCGACCATAAACAAGCTAATTAAGAAGCTGGCCGAAAACCAAAATGGCATAACGCCTGTATTTACTAACCAAACTTGCGCTTGCCATAAAATCAAACCGCCAAAAATATATAGCGCTAATCGCCACCACTCATAAGGCACCGGGTAATATTTTTGTCCCAAAACATATGAGACCATAGCCATCGAACCGTAGCAAGCCAAGGTAGCCCAAGCTGAAGCCACATAGCCAAACTTAGGAATAAACAACACATTAAGAACGACTGTTAGTGCCGCTCCGCCAATAGATACAAAAGCTCCGGTAAGCGTGCGGTCAGTAAGTTTGTACCATACCGAAAGGTTGACATAAATACCCAAAAACAAATTAGCCAAAAGCAAGATAGGCACTACACCTAAACCTGCTCTAAAATCTTCGCCTATAAACAGCTTAAACCAATCGATATAAAGCATCACCAACAAAAACACAAACACACAAAATATGGTGAAGAATTTTAATACTTGAGCATACATTTTAGGCGCATCGGCTTTGTCAGATTGAGCAAAGAAAAACGGCTCAGCCGCAAATCGAAAAGCCTGAATGAATAATGACATCAACACTGCCAACTTATAACATGCACCATAAATACCCAGTTGTTGAAGATTGGTGATTTCATCATACGGCAGTAAATATTTCAACAACATTCTGTCTAGCATTTCGTTGACAACACCCGCAAAACCAATCAGCACCATCGGAAAAGAATAGCGAACAATGGTGCGCAATAAAACCTTATCAATTTTAAACAAAGCTCCGGCAAATTGTGGTAAAAGCAATAACATTTTAACTCCACTAGCCACCAAGTTTATAATGAATATATAGCCTACGCCAATGGCCGGATTATATAAACCGGCTAGAAAAGCATTGGATTGCGTTTCATAAGCCTTTCGGCAAATGATGAGAAAGAAAACATTGAGCGCCACATTGATTACAATTTCCAAAACTTTGATGCCTGCAAATTGAAAGGGTTTGTTTTCTGCTCTCAGTCGAGCAAATGGAATGGCACAAACAGCATCTAAAGCCAATATCCAACCAAACCATTGAATGTACTCTACATTGTTTTCGTAGCGCAATAAGTCCGCCAAAGGTTGAGCAAATACATAAATAATACCCAAAAACAACAAAGCGGCTATTAAAATGAAGTTAAGGGTAGTGGAATAAACTTGGTCTGATTGCTCATTTCTCTTGTAAAAACGAAAAAACCCGGTTTCCATGCCAAAAGCCAAAAGCACCGTAAAAAAACCACTGTAAGCATAAAACTCCGAGTTGACCCCAAACTGCTCGGTGCTAAACACTCGGGTATAAAGATAGGTCAGCAAATAATTCAAAAACCGCCCGGCAATGCTCGGAATGCCATAAATAAAAGTTTGCGAAGCCAGCTTCTTTAAAGGGTTCAAGTCCGTGAGGTGGTTTTGTGCCACGAATTTGAGCCATTTCGCCACACTCTTTACACCAGTTTTCAATAACATACCTGCCTTTTGTAACATTTTGACTACGCCAAGCGTAAAATCAAGTCAAAATACCCTGTTATGAAAAAGTTTGTTTACTCTCTTTTACTTGTCGGTTCGGTTATTTCTACTGCTTTTGCTGGAGAAGATGTGCCCAAATACACGAATGGAAAATATGAAGGTGAACTAAAAGACGGTGCTCGACACGGCAAAGGTCGCGCTATATACTATGATGGTTCTATGTATGACGGACAGTGGGCCAACGACCTTCGCCAGGGCGTGGGTAAAGCTATTTTCAAAGATGGTTCATCCTATTATGGCGATTGGGTGGCTGATAAGCGCCAAGGAAGAGGTAATTATGAATTCCCGAATGGCGACAAATACATTGGTCAATTCGACAATGATGTAATGCAAGGTTGGGGAACCTATCAATATGCCAATGGCAATAGATATGTGGGCGAAATGATTGCCGGAGTTATTAATGGCAAAGGAATAATCTATTATTCTTCGGGCGATCGCTATGAAGGAACTTTTGTTAACGGTCAAAAATCAGGCAAAGGAATTTATGCTTACAAAAACGGCAACACTTACGAAGGCTATTTTATGGCCGACAAAAAAGCAGGTTTCGGTAAAATGACTTTTGCCAATGGCGATGTGTACATGGGTGAGTTCAAAGATAACAGCCGCACCGGAAAAGGTGTTTTCACTTTTACCAATAGCGACAAATACGAAGGCGAATTTGTGAACGGCATGATGCATGGCTTTGGTTCATTCAGTTGGGCAGATGGTGAAAAATATACCGGCAACTGGGCTAATAATGTGCGCCAAGGGCAAGGAAAATTGACCACTACGGCCGGTGAAGAAAAAATATTGGTATATGCTAATGGAAAAATAGCAGAGTAGGATTGCACTATTTTAAAATCTGAAACAAGAAAAGGGCTTCCCCCTTTCTTTAACCGGCCTTCTCTCTACTAAATTATCTTTATTGTTTATTTCGTAATATTTGCAATAAAACAACTTCAATAATCCATATTCGTTTATACTTTTGGATGCAAAGTATGTTTATGGAAAACATGCCATTGCTCTATCTTTAAACGCAATATGAGTCAACCACTGTCTTCTTATTCTTATTTGCTGCAAAAGCTTGATAGTTTTATTCGTAAATACTACACGAATAAATTGTTGCGCGGAGCAATATTTTCTGCCGTCTATGTGTTAGCGTTTTTCTTGGCCATCAATTTGCTGGAGTATTATTTCTACTTGCCCACTTACCTCCGCAAAGTCTTGTTCTTTGGTTTCATTTTTTCTTCCATTGCTTTTATAGGGCGTTTTGTGGGGGCACCATTATTGCATTATTACAAACTAGGAAAGTTAATTTCTTACGAACAAGCTGCGCAAATTATCGGCACTCATTTCATCGAGGTAAAAGACAAATTACTTAACATACTACAACTTAAACATGCGGCAGAAACTGCAGCAGAGTCAACGTTGCTTTTTGCAGCCATTGATCAAAAAGCCGTAGAGCTAAAACCGATTAACTTTTCGTTTGCCATTGACTTAAACAAAAATCGCAAATACCTAAAATACCTAGCCCCACCACTATTTCTCTTTTTGTTTATCATCATTGCTGCTCCAAATGTGATTAAAGAAAGTAGCAAGCGTCTTTATCACAACGACACGTACTTTGAAAAAGAAGCACCATTCAAATTTGTGCTGCTCAATCATAGCCTCCGCGCTTTGCAGTTTGAAAACTTTTCCGTGTCGGTAAAAACTGAAGGGGATGCCCGACCATCCGAAATGTATGTAGAGGCCGGCAAGCAGATTTTCAAAATGAAAAAAAATGAAGCCGGTATATTTGTGCATGAATTTGTCAATCTGCAAGCTAATACATCTATTCGTTTTTCATCCAACGGATTTTTTTCTAAGCCTTATCAAATTGATATAGTCGCGAAACCGATTATAGCTTCGTTTGATGTGGTGTGCGACTATCCGACTTACACCGGCAAAGCAGATGAGGTGGTAAAAAACATGGGCGATATGGTGATACCTGCAGGCACAAAACTCACTTGGCGCTTCAACACTCAAAATGTAGAACGACTTAAGCTTCAATTTAGCGATAGCATTTATTCTCCCAAACAGAGCGGTACAGATTTGTTCATATTCAGTAAATCATTTACTCAAAGTGCCAACTATTTACTCAAAGTGGCTAACGCTACCGTAACAAACCCGGACAGCTCCGCTTATTCACTTAACGTTATACCCGATTTATATCCGGTGATTGCCATAAACGAAAAGAATGACAGCGCTACGCAAAAATATTTTTACTACTTAGGCGAAATTGCTGATGACTATGGCCTTCGCAGATTGACATTTAATTATCAAGTAGAAAACAAAGACAGTGCTCGTGCTTCTATCATCAAAACCATTGATGTGCCTTTTGCCGCAGGCTTGGCTTCGCGATTTACCTACTATTGGTCGCTATCTGAACTCAGCGTGAAACCTGGCGACAAAGTGACCTACTATTTTGAAGTGTTCGACAATGACGGAGTAAACGGCAGCAAAAGTTCACGCAGCAATATGATGGTGTTTGAAATGCCCTCACTCAATGAATTGAACAAAGAAATTACCAAAGACAACAAAGAACTCAAAGCGGATTTGAAAGAAACCATGGCTAAAGCCAAAGAGCTAAAAACTGAGTTGAAAGATATGCAAAACAAGCTCATGGAAAAACAAAACATGAACTGGGAAGACAAGAAAAAACTCGAAAACACACTCGACAAACAAAAGGCACTAGAACAACGACTTAAAGATATTCAAGAAAAATTAAATCAAAATTTTGAGAAGCAAAATGAGTTCAAAGAGCTGAGCGGAAACGTGATGGAGAAACAAAAAAACTTGCAAGAGTTGATGAATAAAACCATGGACGATGAAATGCGCAAATTGATGGAGAAGCTCGAAAAAATGTTGGAGAATTTACAGAAAAAAGATGCCCTCGACAAGATGGAGGACATGGAGATGAGCAACGATAAACTAGAAAAAGAGTTAGACAGAATGTTGGAGCTTTTCAAAAAATTGGAGTTTAATCAGAAGCTAGAAGAAACCGCTAAACGCCTCGAAGACCTCGCTAAAAAACAAGAGGATTTGGCTAAAGAACAAGGCAAAAACCCTGAAGGAAAAGACACGCCCGAACAAAAAGCAGCTCAAGAAAAATTGAAAGAAGAACTGAAAGAAGCCAAGAAAGATTTAGCCGAATTGAAAAAGTTGAATGAAGAAACCAAAAACGAACAAGATTTTAAAGACATAGAAAAAAATCTCGACAACGCTGAGCAGCAAATGGACGATGCGCAAAAAAGTCAAGACCAAAAGCAAAACAACAAAGCTTCGCAAAGTCAAAAAAGCGCGGCCAATAACATGAAAGACGCTGCACAAAAACTAAGCGACATGAAATCAGGTATGGAAGAAGAACAAGCCGCTGAAGACATGCAAGCCATTCGCCAATTGCTCGAAAACATCGTGCAGCTTTCGTTTGACGAAGAGAAACTGTTGAAAGAAGTAAAAGTCACAAACATCAACAATCCTCGCTTTGTTGAGTTGATGAAAGAGCAACAACGCATTCGCGAAAACTCAAAAATGGTAGAAGATAGTTTGTATGCACTAGCCAAACGCCAAGAGCAAATCAAATCGTTTATCACTAAAGAAATTTCGAGTGTCAATAAATATTTAACTAAGAGTATTGACGACATGGAAGACCGCAATGTGGTGAAAGCCGCAGCTAATCAGCAGTTTATTATGACAGGCTACAACAATTTGGCATTGATGCTCAGCGAAGCCTTACAAAGTATGCAACAACAAATGAGCGAAAGCCAAAAACCAAGCAGTGGCCAACCGAAAAACTGCATGAAATGTAAAAAGCCCGGAAAAGGAATGCCCAACTTATCGAAGATGCAACAACAGCTCAAAGACAAAATGGAAAAAATGGGCGAAATGATGAAGAAAGAAGGCGAAGGCAAAAAGCCGGGACAAATGGGTGCTGGAAGCAGTAAAGAATTTGCTGAAATGGCGCAAATGCAACAGCAAATTCGCAAAGAACTCGAACGCCTCAGCAAAGAACAAGGTAAAGATGGAAAGGCACCGGGTGGTGGTGTAGGCGAAGCCATCAAGCAAATGGAGGAAACTGAAAAAAACCTGGTGAATAAACAGTTAACCGCTGAAATGATGAAGCGCCAACAAGATATTTTAAATAAACTTCTTGAAGCCGAAAACGCAGAGCGCGAGCGCGAGCAACAACCCGAACGCGAAAGCCAATCAGGCAAAGAACGCGACCGAAAATTGCCCCCTTCATTGGAAGAATATTTAAAAGCAAAACAAGGCGAAAATGATTGGTACAAAACTGTGCCACCAAGTTTGAAGCCGTATTACAAAACCCTAACAGAAAAATATTTTAGAAACGTTACGGTGCCTACACCGTAGAAATAGAACTTGTTTTGAAGTATTTCGTAGACTATTTTGGAATTTGATAAAAAGTTAATTTAATTTACGTTACATGCAATTAATAGAATCTGTGGTGAAAACATTGAAATTTAATTCTAATCCGTCCAATATTTCTATCGTTGAGAAATTTATTGATGATCTAAAGTCTGAATTGAACATTGGAGATGATGTGTATGGCAACATACTTATTTCACTGACCGAAGCAGCCAATAATGCTATGATTCACGGAAATAAATGCGACCCTAAAAAAGACGTAACTATTGATTATGAATTAGACTCGCGCGGAAAAAATTTGACCTTTATTATCAAAGATCAAGGGAAAGGATTTAACTACAACAGCTTGCCGGATCCAACCGAGCCGGAAAACTTAGAAAAAACTCACGGTCGTGGTGTTTTCTTGATGATGCAACTAGCAGACATGGTTGTTTTCTCCGATAAGGGCGCTACTGTAGAAATGCAGTTTAAAATATAAAAATTCTATTCCTACAAATTTTCAAAGTACTCCACAATCTTTCTCTTTAGCAATTCATCTTGCTCTTTTAAACTAACCTTCGGTATGGCAGTATTGAGTTCATAATGCGGCCAACCCTCATCATCAGTGTACGTAAAAGTGTAGTATCCTTCTTCGCTCATCAAGCGGCAAACGGCCACGTGCATCAGTTGCTCTTTTTCTTCTTTTTCCCACACGTCTTTCACCACGCCTAGTTCATTGATGCCAATCAAAAAAAGCATAGCATTGATGTCGGGACGTTGTCCAAATTCATCGCGGACACGATTGCGCACATGATACCAGCGCAAGGCAAAACTTTTATCTTCTTCACTTTTATTATCATTGAGTAATGGCATCCTTTTTAATTTGTGGTTAAAGTAAAATTATCCGCATCATTCAAAAACGGTAACTCCTTGCGCAATGTTTTTTGAGCAGAAAAATCTAGAGTAAAAGAATGTGTGCATTCATCATGTGCTTGCTCAAACAGCACTTCGCCCAGCGGACTAATTACTGCCGAATCGCCACTGTAATAAACTTGTGCGCCATCGTTGCCCACACGGTTTAGACCAATGGTGTAACTCAAATTTTCTATCGCACGCGCACGCAAAAGTTGTTTCCAAGCTGTGTTTCTTCGCTCAGGCCAATTGGCTATATATAGCAACAAATCATACTCCGAATCTATGTTTCTGCTCCACACCGGAAACCGCAAATCATAACACACCAAAGGACAAATTCGCCAACCCTTCAACTCAACAATTACTCGCTCTTTCCCTGCGGTGAAGATGGTGGGTTCGTCAGAAAGTGAAAACAAATGTCGTTTATCATAGTGCTCGAATGAACCATCAGGCCGCATCCAAATCAAACGATTAAAAAACTTCTCCTGCTCTTTAATCATCAAACTGCCGACAAGCACACAACCATTCTCTGATGCTATATTTCTCATCCACTGTACCGCTAAACCACCCATTGTTTCAGCCAATTTTTCTGCTTGCATACTAAACCCCGTACTAAACATTTCGGGTAACACAATCAAGTCGGTAGGTTCAGATAATCCATTGATTTTTTCGGAAAACATGGCCAAATTTCCAGCTATATTTTCCCAGTGTAAAGCAGATTGCATGAGCGAAATACGAAGATTTTCCATTACTGCCTTGGCTTACATTTTTACAATCAAGTCGGCTGCACGTTTCAGCGTTTCTTCTTCTTTAGCAAAGCAAAAACGTATAACACTATTGTCTACATGATGACGATAAAACACCGACACCGGAATGGCCGCCACCCCCATGTCGCGTGTCATACGTCTCACAAACTCAGTATCTTTTTCTTCGGTTATTCGGCTGTAAGATGCCAACTGAAAATAGGTGCCTTCGCAAGGCAATAGATTAAAGCGCGATGATTGAATAGCCAAACGAAAATAATCTCGCTTTTGCTGATAAAAATCGTTTAACTCGAGATACAAATCATGTTTGTCTATAATAGCATCAAACGCCATTTGCGCCACAGAGTTTACGCTAAACACATTAAACTGATGCACTTTTCTAAACTCGGTAGTCAGGTTTTGTGGAGCGATGCAATAACCAATTTTCCAGCCGGTGGTGTGATATGTTTTTCCAAAACTATTAATCACAAAACTTCTCTCTGCTAACTTTGGATAGCGCAACACACTTTGGTGTTTTTTTCCATCAAAAACAATGTGTTCATACACTTCATCACTGATGATAAGAATGTCTGTGCCTTTGGTTAATTTTTCCAACTGTTGCATGTCCTCCTCGCGCAACACAGTGCCTGTTGGATTGTGTGGTGTATTGATAATAATCAAACGAGTGCGTTGATTGATGAGCCGCTGCACGTGCTGCCAATTGATTTTATACTCCGGTGCCTCCAAATCAAACCAAACCGGTTTGCCGCCCGCCAGTTCAATGGCAGGTGCGTAGCTATCATAAGCCGGTGCGAAAATGATGACTTCATCGTTTTCCCGGATGACAGAAAGTATTGCAGTAAAGATGCCTTGCGTGCCTCCGGCTGTAATAGTGATTTCAGACTCGGGATGGACGGTTGCACCGTAAAGCGCATCTACTTTCTGCGCAACTTTTTCACGTAAACTCAGATAGCCGGCCATAGGCGCATATTGATTAAACGAACTGCGCATGGCTTTATCCATTGCTGACAGCAAATCAGGATGCGGATTAAAATCGGGAAAACCTTGTGAAAGATTTATCGCGTTGTGTTCCTTAGCTAAAGCACTCATCACCGTGAAAATAGTGGTGCCTACATTAGGTAACTTAGAATGAAGATTAAGCGGCAAATTCATAGCGGTTAAACATTAAAATAAAAAAGAATATAACCAAATGAAAGGCTGTCGCTATTATAAATAGCGATCTAAATCAGCCACCTTTAAGTCAACAGTGATTTGTTTGATCTCTTGTTCTTTTTCTTTTTGACAAATCAGCAACACGTCTTCGCTGTCAATTACACAATAACCGTCTAAACCTTGAATGACGACCAATTTTTTATCATCTACCATTATCATGTTGTGGGCGGCATCATAGATTTTTACGTTTTTTCCGCTCACTGCATTCCCTAAGTAGTCGTGTTCATACACTTCATATAAACTATCCCAAGTGCCAATATCGCTCCACCCAAACTGTGCAGGAATAGTGTACACATTATTTGCTTTTTCCATCACACCATAATCTATCGAAATATTCGTACACTGTGAGTAGGCTTCTTTTATAAATGCTTTTTCACTAGGTTGATCATAATGTTTTGCGCCATCACGAAAAGCTTCGGCTATTTCAGGCAAATATTTCTGCACAGTATCTAACAACGTTTTAGCTTTCCAAACGAACATCCCGGAATTCCACAAAAAGTCTCCACTCTTCAAAAATGTTTTCGCTATTTCTAAAGATGGTTTTTCGGTAAAGGTTTTCACGCGATGAAAATTGTCCGCTGTCGCTTCTTCATGATATTGAATGTAACCATAGCCGGTGGCCGGTTTGCTCGGTTTAATGCCTATCGTCACCAATTCGTCATTGTTCTCAACAAAAGCAGTGCAGCGCTCTATCACTTTCAAGAATTTTTCTTCTTGTAAAATAATATGATCGCTTGGTGACACAATCACCGTGGCATTATGGTTTTGCGCATAAATCTTATCACAAACGTAGGCTATGCAAGGCGCAGTGTTTCTCCGCACCGGCTCCATCAATATTTGCTCTTGTTTTAGGTCCGGCAACTGCTCTTTCACCAATGTTTCATAATCGTCACTGGTAACTATAAAGATGTTTTCTTTAGGAATAAGTGGCAAAAAACGTTCGTAGGTGAGCTGTATTAGCGTTTTGCCGATATTTAAAATGTCCAAAAATTGTTTCGGTTTTGCAGTACGACTTTTAGGCCAAAATCTACTACCAATTCCTCCTGCCATTATGGCAACATATACGTTGCTCATTTCGTATAATTTATGTATGTGAAATGGTGCAAAATTAATTATTCAAATCGCCATTCAAAGAGTTGTAGTTTTTAATGCACATATAGTTGTGATATAATATTATAAAGTAGCTATTGCTTCGAAAACTTGTGGATATATTCGGTTCCCTTTTTAGAAAAAAGCATTAAATTGAAGCGTTAAAAAAAGGTTGTCTCTTAATTAGTTTATAAAATTGAAAATTATGGCAGTTGCAGCAATGGAACTTTCCGAAGCATTACAAGAATACTTTGGTTTCAACAAGTTTAAAGGAAACCAAGAAAAAATTATCAAATCGCTTTTGGCCGGCAAAGACACATTTGTGATTATGCCCACGGGTGGTGGCAAGTCATTGTGCTATCAACTACCCGCCATCATGAGCGAAGGAGTAGCCATCATTATATCTCCACTTATTGCGCTAATGAAAAACCAAGTGGATTTAGTACGCAACTACTCTGCCAATGACAGTATTGCTCACTTTCTCAACTCTTCGTTGACCCGCACCGAACGCAATGTGGTAATCAAAGACATCAAGAGCGGGACCACTAAGATGCTGTATGTTGCCCCCGAAACCCTCACCAAACAAGACACCGTTGATTTATTTAAAGAAGTAAAAATCAGTTTCATTGCTGTTGACGAAGCGCACTGTATCTCTGAGTGGGGACACGATTTTAGGCCAGAGTACCGCAGAATACGCGAAATCATCGAAGCGCTCGATCAGAAATTTCCAATTATTGCCTTAACAGCTACAGCAACCCCAAAAGTACAAAGCGACATTGTGAAGACATTAATTCTTCGCAAACCGAACATTTACATTTCATCGTTCAACCGACCAAACTTATACTATGAGATTCGCCCAAAGAAATCACCTCAATTGGCGATTAAAAACATGGTGCAGTTTATCAAACAACGCCCGGGCAAAAGCGGTATTGTTTACGTGATTAACCGAAAAACAGCTGATGAGTTGTCGCAAATGTTGCGCGCCAATGGCATCAAAGCCGGGGCTTATCATGCCGGACTAGATGGGAAAGTACGCACCCAAACGCAAGATGCATTCTTGATGGAAGAGTTAGATGTTATTGTGGCGACCATCGCCTTTGGTATGGGTATTGACAAGCCGGATATTCGTTTCGTTATTCACTATGACATTCCGAAGTCACTAGAAAACTATTATCAAGAAACCGGTCGTGCGGGGCGCGATGGCATGGAGGGTGATTGTGTGACTTATTTCTCTTATAAAGACATTGCTAAGCTAGAGAAATTGCTACGCGACAAAACTGTGGCTGAACGTGAACGCAACATTCAATTGATTAATGAAAGTGTAGCCTACATTGAAAGTGCTGAGTGTCGCAGAAAGTTTATTCTTCATTATTTCGGAGAGGAATACAACAAAGATGCTTGCAACTGCATGTGCGACAACTGCCGCCATCCAAAAGAAAAAGTAGACGCAACTGCTGACACAAAGTTAGCGCTAGAGGTGGTGAAAGCTGTAAAAGAAAAACATGATTTACCTTATGTGGTTAAAATAATCATGGGTAAAAAAGTGAAAGAGTTGACCGACTTCAAATACGAAAAGTTGGCATTGTTTGGCAAAGGAGCCGACAAAGAAGAACACTATTGGAACTCGGTAATCCGCAACGCTATGATGGTGGGCTTATTGAACAAAGACATCGAGCAATATGGTATTTTGCAATTGACCAAAACCTCCGCAGATTTTATCAAAAAACCAACACCAATCAACATAGCTATCAACCACAACTTTGAAGATGATGGCACAGACGTGGTCGTAGAAGATGGAGGCGGTTCGCGCGCTGTGCTCGACCCTCAGTTACTCGAAATGCTGAAAGACTTGCGCAGAAGCGTGGGTAAAGCGCACAGCCTGCCGCCCTATGTTATTTTCCAAGATGTTTCATTGGAAGAAATGGCAAGTAAATATCCGATTGCAGTACATGAGCTAACTGAAATTACAGGTGTTAGTAAAGGCAAAGTAGATCGCTACGGCAAAGAATTCTTAAAGCTTATAGCTGACTACGTAGAAGAAAATGAAATTGACCGCCCAACTGATTTTGTATTGAAGAGCGTAGCCAACAAAGGCACCGACAAAATCAAGATTATTCAAGCTATCGATAAACGGATTTCTATTGATGAAATAGCCAAAACATTAGGCATGAAACGCGGTGAATTAATCAATGAAATTGAGAGCATCGTCAATAGTGGCACAAAAGTAAATATTGACTACTACCTCAATTCTATCATTGACGAAGAGTTGATAGAGTATATCTTTGAATATTTCAAAAACAGCGAAACCGAGTCGCTCGATGCCGCTGCCGATGAATTTAAAGATGATGATATCGAGATAGAAGATTTACAATTGGCGCGCATCAAGTTCATGAGTGAAATGGCTAATTAATTATCAAATCAATTATTTTCGCCTGCTCAGATTAGCACACCATGCAACAAGAAACTTACGAAATAAAGCTACCGCAGTTTGAAGGACCGTTCGACCTTTTGCTGTTTTTTATCGAGCGCGATGAATTAGATATTTATGATATTCCGATTTCAACGCTCACACAAGATTTCTTAAAGTTTATTCACCAAATGGAAACGCTCAACATCGAGGTGGCGAGCGAATTTATATTGGTAGCGGCTACCTTGATGCGAATTAAAGCAAAAATGCTTTTGCCGCGCAAAGAGCTCGACCCACAAACCGGCAAAGAAATTGACCCGCGCGAGGAATTAGTCAATCGTTTGATTGAATACAAAAAATATAAAGAAGCTACCGAGTCGCTACGCTTGCTCGAAGAAGATCGCCAAAGCATTAACAAGCGCGGTAATGCACTCAGTGAAACGAAAGAAATTGCAACTTTGTTTGAAACTGAATTTGAGATGCAAAACTTAACGATGTTTCGTTTGCTCAAAGCGTTTCAAACGGTACTTGACCGCATCGCTAAAGAAAAAACGAAAGTCGTTCACACTGTAGAAAATCCACCTTACACCATTTCGGGTGAAAAAATGTTACTCACCGAACGCCTACGTGTGGGCAAAAAAACAAGTTTTGTTGAAGCATTTGAAGGCGTAGAAAACCGCGTACATGCCATCTTCGTTTTCCTTTGCATTCTTGAACTAATTCAAGAGCAAAAAGTAAAAATCACTATTGGCGAAGGCTACAATAATTTCTGGATTGAAAAAACGGATGGTCCTGTTGAAGAAATTGTAATGGAAGAAGAAAATTAATCTTTCATTTTCTCGCAGAATTGTATTTTCATTTCGTGAGTCAAACCTCCGAAAAAATTCCTTTCAATCATCTTCACCTTTACTGGGCTTTAGCGCTTAGTGCTTTGGTATCCGGCTATTTGATTGCAAAAAACTTTAATGCTGAAGCGCTTAAACAGATTGCTTGGAGCAGTCAGCTCATGCTTGGATTGGTGTTAGCCGCCATTACGGTTTTATTTCGCGATGGTGCGTACATTTATCGCATTCGGTTGCTCACCAAAGGAAAAATAACTTGGCGGCAATCGACAGAACTGGTTCTGCTATGGGAATATGGTACTGCTGCTACCCCAGCCACCACAGGTGGCATGGCTCTTGCGCTTATGGCTTTTCATCGCCAAAAAATTAGTGCCGGTAAAAGCACGGCTTACATTCTGCTCGCCAAATTCTATGACGATTTATGCTTTGTAGTAATTTTTTCTTTATTGTATTTGTGGTTTGGTTCGTCCATGCTCAATGTGAGTGGTGAGTGTGCTGATTTGAGCGGACAACCGATTATGCAAGCAGTGCGCACCTTGGGCAACAAGGCTTGGTGGGGTTATGCACTTTTGCTTTCGCTATGTGTGTTAATGGGCACCATGATTTTTGTTTTACCCCATAAGGCCAATCTTTTTTTACAACGAATTGCTTCCGCTAAATGGCTGAGCCGATTTGAATTGGCTATCCGAAAATTTGGCCACGACATTGAACTCACCGCTTATGAATTTAAAAATGCATCAGCTGTTTTTCATGTTAAAGTTTTTTTGACAACGGCCGTTTCATGGATGGCGCGCTATGCTTTGGCTGTGGCTTTAATATATGCTTTTTCAGATATAGCATTAAATCATCTCGAAGTGTATGCGCGGCAGTTTTTGCTGTGGGTGTTTATCATGCTGCCGGCCACTCCCGGAGCGAGTGGAGTAGCTGAAGTTTCGTTTATGGCCATGAACTGTGAATATATTCCTGTTGGATTATCAGCAGCAGTGGCCTTGGTTTGGCGAATGTTTTCTTACTATTCGTACTTAGTGGTGGGCGTGTTTATGCTACGCAGATTTTTACTGCGCAAACCTACCAATTAGCCAACACAGTTTCGCCTTCAGTCACTATATCGCCTACGTTTGCATTCACGTTTACTCCGTGTGGCAAAAGCACAGTTACTTGGCTGCCGAGCTTTATTAAGCCTACCAAGTCACCTTGCTTTAATTCTTGATTAGGAGACACGTAATCAACAATTCTGCGTGCTACAAAACCAGCCACTTGCACGAGCTTAAATCGTTTACCATCTGTGGCTTCAAACAGCAATTCGTTGTGCTCGTTTTCGAACCGAATGCCATATTCATTGCTCATTAAAACCGCATTATTAAAACTGCCGTTCACATGGCGTTCGCTCAACAGTTTACTCGCCAAAGGCGCACGTTGAAAATGTACGTTCGTTACGTTCATTTGAATTGAAACAATTGTACCGGCCGTGTCTACATCTTTGGTCCAAACGTTGATAGCACCAAATTTCTCTTTAGTCACCGTAAGCGTTTCGCTATTCCAGGGGGCGATAGAAACAATTTTTCCATTGGCCGGGCTAACGAACACAGTGTTGTCATTCGGAATATTCCTTTCAGGAAAACGCAAAAACCAAAATTTGTAGTACAACAAAAATGTTGCAACTAATACCAATACTGCAAAAGCAATTTTCTTTATCCAATTCATGGTGTCAAATATATACGGGAAACAATAACAATCAGAATTAGTTGGCGGCTCGTGTAGCCATTGGGTCTGCAAAACGGTAATAACCATCGCTTCCTACGTTAACTTGCGGTAAACGACTGTTTCGCTCAAAAAATTGATACCCCAATTGCAGGTTTTTCCAAAATTTTTGATGCTGTTTAAACTGCGGGTATCGTTCATGGTAAGCCATATTTATCACCGACATTTTGAACGGAAAAATATGTACCGGAATACTCGCTTGCCCTTGCGTGCGTGCCTTCACAGCTGCTATATAAATTTCTTCAATATAATAATCCGTCATGGCCATGCAACCTGAACTCACCTCTTTGCCGTGAATGTAAATATCACCACCTTTTCGCGTGGCTGCGCTAAGTGTGTTGTCCGAGTTATTGGGGTAGTTTATACCTAACGATAAGTGATAATTGCTAACTGGATTAAAGTCCACAATGGTGTAAAATCCTTCGGGCACTTGCAGGTCGCCTTGCTGACGTTTTGGTCCTAGCGTTCCCGACATCGAGGCGATATTATATTCCGCAAACTTAATGTAAGTTCCTTGGGTGTTTTTCGCCCAAATTTCCATAATTTCTTCTTGCTTAAAGACGCGTATAAACATATCACTAAACTGTTCGGAAATTTGTTTGGCTTTGCATTTCATTAAAAACAATTCCTCTTTGCGCTCGTAGGCAACGCTTACGCGAGGGTATGTTTTTTGTGTGACTTCAAAAGTGGCAAAGTCGTGGCTGAAGCCGGTGGCCAAAAACAGAAAACCTACCAATAAAAACGCTCTGCCGAACAACATAATTCCAAAACGAATGCGCCTATTGCTTTATTGCTCAGGCAAAAACGGTTAACTTAATTTTGCTCACAATTATAATGCTGTTTTCGGAAAATTATCTTTGCGGCAAAATTTAGTCGTATGTTAGAAATTACCACCGTCCGCAATCATACAGCCACTGTTCGGGAGGCTTTAGCCAAAAAAAACTTTAAAGAGTTACACTTAATTGATGAAGTTATTGTACTAGACGAAAAGCGCAGAAGCACACAAAAACAACTTGACGATAATCTGGCGCACCAAAATGCGATAGCCAAAGAAATTGGCGATTTGTTTAAGCAGGGCAAGAAAGATGAAGCCGACACTAAAAAAGCAGAAACAGCCCAGCTGAAAGAACAATCCAAACTGCTCGACAGCGCGCTTCAACAAACGGAAGAAGAAATACGCCAAATTTTGGTGACTATCCCCAACACACCGCACACCTCTGTACCCGTTGGCAAAACACCCGAAGAAAACGAAGTAGTAAAACAAGTAGGCAAAATTCCTACGCTACATGCGGGTGCACAACCTCACTGGGATTTAGCCAAAAAATATGATTTGTTTGATTTGGAACTTGGCGTAAAAATAACCGGAGCAGGTTTTCCGGTTTACAAAAAACAAGGCGCAAAATTGCAGCGTGCGCTGATTAATTTTTTCTTAGATCAAGCCACCGCTGAAGGCTACAGCGAAGTCATTCCACCCTACATGGTAAACGAAGCGAGCGCTTATGCTACCGGCCAATTGCCCGACAAAGAAGGTCAAATGTATCATGTAGGTTTAGATCAATTTTATCTTATTCCTACAGCCGAAGTGCCAGTGACCAACATAGTGCGCGATGAAATTTTAGACGAAAAAATTTTACCGCTAAAAATGACTGCTTACTCTCCGTGCTTTAGACGCGAAGCCGGTAGCTATGGCAAAGACGTACGTGGCTTAAATCGCGTTCATCAATTTGATAAAGTGGAAATTGTACAGATAGCGCACCCGGACAAGAGCTATGAAGCACTAGAGTTGATGGTGCAGCAAGTAGAAAAAATATTAGTAAAACTTGGGTTGCCCTACCGCATTTTGCGCCTTTGCGGTGGCGACATGAGTTTTGCTTCCGCCTTGACTTATGACTTTGAAGTATACAGCACTGCTCAAGAGCGTTGGTTAGAAGTGAGCTCTGTGTCTAACTTTGAAACCTACCAAAGCAATAGATTAAAAGTGCGTTTTCGCGATGAAAATAAAAAGACAAGACTAGCGCACACCTTGAACGGTAGCGCCTTGGCTTTGCCGCGTATCGTTGCTTCATTGCTCGAAAATCATCAAACCGAAGAAGGCATCAAAATTCCTGCGGCTTTACAACCCTACTTTGGTGCAGAGTGGATAAAATGATTTTTACAGGACAATTGTGCTGCGACTTGCTAATTTGCATATATACTATAACTATATTTTCTAGTATGTAAAACGTCCAGAATATAGACTCCACTTGGGTTTGCTTGAATTTTTCATCCTTGTGTTCAAGTGTAATAAAAAAACCAAGACCATTATGGCACAATTATAGGGGATTTAAAAAAAGTTAAACGCTCCCTCAAGTAGCACAACAATTAAAATTTGGCTGCGTTAACGATGTACACATTCATATCTAAAACTTCAAGCCATGAAATCAGAAACGTCATTAAACTTTATGTTAGTAGTGTTTTGCGTAGCTCTCATTAGCTTCGTTATGTTGAACGGAAAAATTGCCGACAAGCTGAATAAAAAACAAGCAGCATTAGAAAAAAGTATTGAAGCAAAATAACTCTTGCCTACCTCCCAATTACCAATCTCTTCGCTACTGATTGTGAGTTATTACTCCATTGCACCACATACATACCTTGTGGTATTCCGACTAAAGAAAGCTCAATTCGTATAGTTGTTATGTCTACTGATTGAACTAAATTCCCCAGTAAGCCGATGAGTTGAAGTGTTCCGCTAGCACTCTCTGTTTGGATAGTTATGGTTTCACTAGCTGGGTTAGGGTATAATTTAAAATCTAGATTAGTGGGTTTAAGACTTTGAAGCGATGTGTACACCTGCGCAAACTGCACGGCCTGATAAGCATTCAAACGACCATAACCTAACTCATTGCACCAAGAACCACTTAATCGAGAGCTATCGTAAGCATAACCACCCACTTTATCACAGGTAATCGCCATCACGTGGCGCACATCTTCTGATTTCAAATCCGGTCGCACAGAAAGCACCAAAGCCGCCACTCCCGCGGCATTAGGACAAGCCGCTGAAGTGCCATTAAAAGAATTATAGTAAGCACCATTGATAAAGCCTTTTGTGCCTTGTATGTCTGTGGTAGCTACTTTTGTGCCGGGCGCACTGAAATCTAAATTGCCACCCCAATTACCGCCCCAACTTTCCCCCGAACAGTCGTTAGGGTTTTTGTACTCATCGCACATAGTAGAGGCATTTACAGCTATTGTCCTTGCTAATTTAGCCGGCCAAATTGGTCCGGTTGAATCGTTTTCGTTTCCGCTACTAAAGAATTGCACCGCACCTTTGCCCAATCGTCCGCTATCTGCGGCCACTTGAATGGCATTTTCTACCGGCAATACACCACCAGGTAAAAAAGCGAGAAGATTATTGGGTAAGCCCCAAGAGTTGCTTAGGATATCAGCTCCTGCAACTTTCCAACTCCAACCCATGGCATTAGCAAAAGCCTCAGATGTAGACAGCGGAACTGCAGCACTTCCTTGCGGTTTTACATAATAAAAAGCACGCACCGGCACTAGCTTACAATTTGGTGCTATCCCAGAAATACCAATTGTATTTTGAGCAGCAGCAACAATACCCGCGCAACAAGTACCATGGCCATCTTCTTTTTCTATAGGCGTTGGGTAGCCGTCTGTGCTGTCGCCAAGTGCATCGTAACCCGGTAGTATGTTATCTATCAAATCAGGATGTAATGTATCCACACCAGAGTCAATAATTGATATCTTAATATCAATACTACCGGTTGTTAGCATCCATGCGCTATCCACATCCATATCAGCATCTACTGTGCCTCCTCCTTGCACTATTGTTCCTTCGTTACTGAGTGACCATTGTCGGGAATAAAGTGGGTCGGTTGAAGTGACCAAGGGTTGAAGTAAATAATTAGGGCTAACATATTCAACCCATGCCTCTGTATTCAATAAAGAGCACACCGCTATAGTATTTAGCTTACTATTGGTTGGTAAAGTTAGCTTATAAAGGCGCGGTATGAAAGCATCAGCTTGTGGCAACGATAAACGGAGTTGTCGCACCTTTTCCTGAAGCATAGGTTTAAAATTATCATCCTTTAACTTCACGAAGAAGTTGTCTAACACCCCGGCATAATGACCTTGATGGTCTGTTATAAAAAAAGAAACTTGTGATAGGCTCGGCTGTTCAGCAAAATATTTCTCAGCTAAAGACCTATCCGTCACCTCACAAATAGTGACCGGAGGAAACGGCACGTGCAAGAACGATTGAACTGCTGAGCAATTAGAAATGATGGCTTGCTTTTGTTCGGCAGTAGTACCGGCAGTAAACGTAAGCAACAATCTATTGTTGGCTATATTTTTGTGATAGTCGTTATACGATTGTGCACGGACACTAACAGTTGTTAGTAAACAAATTAAAGCTATACCTAGAGCTGATTTCATGTTTTTTATTTTGCGGATTTTGGCAACCAAGGAACGAAAGCTGATGTAGTTCGTTTGTATTCGCTATACTCGTCATCACCCTCATATTTCTTTTCTAGCATGGTTACTCCTGATACTTTCAACAATAAATAAGTGATAGTAATTGGAGCGAGTACAGATATATACCAATAGCCGGATGGAATAGCAATCAAAAAAACACCCCACCATACCAAACACTCGCCAAAATAATTGGGATGACGAGAATACTTCCACAACCCTTTATTCATCACTTTTTGCTTGTGTGGATGCGGGTCGTTTTTAAACTCATACATCTGTTTGTCACTTAAGCCTTCTATCAAGAAACCCAATAGCCAAACCGCAGTGCCAAGCGGATAAAGCCATTTGTAAGAACCATAAATAGTGCTATAAGCATTAATGATAATTATGGGCAATGTATGTATAAACAAAATTGCCCCTTGCAGCATGAATACTTGAAAAAATGAGCGTACTAACACTCGTTCGCCCCATTCTTTTCTCCAGTTAGCGTATCGAAAATCTTCGGGCTTTCCCCAGCTGCGCAAAGCAATGTAAGCCGACAAACGCATTCCCCATAAAAACACCAAGTATGTAATAAGCTGTTGGTGTTTAGTGCCTCCGCTATA
>Ga0315903_10003057_pt1 | contig 23643 bp, 23 predicted proteins | sample LakEriMetagenome_7_FD_203524 | JGI IMG/M metagenome (GOLD analysis project Ga0315903, IMG submission 203524) | Freshwater fungal communities from buoy surface, Lake Erie, Ohio, United States - Buoy 2 MA119 | ecosystem: Environmental > Aquatic > Freshwater > Lake | place: USA: Lake Erie, Ohio... | reverse complement strand
TGGTCAGCGCGAATTGCTTCAGATGAAGTGTGAACAGGCACAACAACCGGGCTGAAACCTTTGCAGGGGTTTAAGTGCAGGGGTTGAACTAAAGGGGTTTCAATGGCCCGGTTTCAGCAAGACCAACAAAGCGCCAGCGCCTCCTTCAGACGGTTTGGCTTGCACAAAAGCCATGACCTGATTTTTTTGAATCAACCAACTGTGAACCTTCGGTTTGAGCACTGGGGTTTTGCCGGGCGAGCCAAGCCCCTTGCCGTACACCACACGCAAGCAGCGCAGGCCTTGGCGGTGCGCCAAGCGGATGAAGTCGGCCAGCGCAACGCGGGCTTCATCGGTGCGCAGGCCATGCAGGTCAATTTCGCGCTGAATGGACCAGCCGCCTTTGCGGAGTTTTTGGGTCACGTCAATGCCAACGCCCGGGCGACGGAAACTGAGGGCATCGTCGGTTTCGAGCAAGCTGCTGACATCAAACCCGTCGCTCAGGGCGTCGCGCAAGACGGCTTCTTCGTCCTTTTTGCGTTGCGCCGCCACGGGCGCGGGTGCGGGGGTGCTGATGCTGGCTTGTCCGTTGACAGGTAACCGCTTGATGACACCGACGGCGCGGGCAAACAGGTTGGATTCAGCCTCGCGTTGGCGTGCGGCAGCGGTGCGCGCAGCCAGTTCGGCCTGGGCTTTTTCATGGGCCTCGGCCAATTTTTTCTGGACTTTTTTAAGGTCTTGCAGCGTGTTGATTTTCACCCGGGGATCCTGCCATAAAGAAGGGGGTTGTGCCTCAAAAATGAAGCATCGGCGCGGCTAGGGGCCAAAATTTCAGCGGCGCTTGAGGCAGAAAATAAAGCTGTTTTCGGTTTTTTCCTGCGACACCAACTCGTTGCCTGTTTGGCGCGCAAAAGCCTCGAAATCGCGCCAAGACCCGGGGTCGGTGGCAATCACTTTGAGCATTTGGCCCGCCGTCAACTCGTTCAGGGCTTTTTTGGCCTTCAGGATGGGCAAGGGGCAGTTCAGGCCACTGGTGTCTATTTCTTTGTCGATGTTCATCACGTTTCCTGATTCGGCGCTCATTGGGGTTCTCGGTATCCGGTGGGAGTCTCTTGTCTTAGCTGGCGGCTTGGCTCTGGGCTTCGCGCTCGGCCCAGCTCATGAAAGTAGGCTCGATATCCTGAGTCCGCAACCAGTCGGCCAAGGCATACCCGGTGCCTGCGGGCCAGCAAATCAAGTCTTTGAAGTCAAACATTTGGTATTCGGCCAATTCGGGCGAAAGCCGCACCTCGCCAGCCGCCACGGCGTGGTAAGCAATGATGACCTGGTTCATGCGCTGGAAGTCGTAAACGCCGATGAGTTTGAGGGCCGAAACTGTCAAATTGGTTTCCTCGGCAATCTCACGCGTGATTCCTTCTTCGGGTGTCTCTCCAGCCTCCATGAACCCCGTAATCAGGGCAAAACGGCGCCCCGGCCAAGCGGCGTTGCGCGCCAGCAAAATTTGGTCGCCCACTTGCACAATGCCCGCCAACACGGGTGTCGGGTTGTTCCAGTGGGTAAAGTCGCAAGCGGTGCAACGCAGGCGCAGGGTCTCGCCGCCATCTTCCATTTGGGAAAGCCAAGCCAAGGGCGTGGCGCACTGCGGACAAAAACGAAATTCAGCCATGGCGGGTGCTCTGGTCAGGCGGGGAAAACGCCGGTCGACAAATAGCGGTCACCGCGATCGCAGACGATGAACACGATGGTGGCGTTTTGCGCTGTTTTGGCCACTTGCTGGGCCACCCAGCACGCCCCGGCGGCTGAGATGCCCGCAAAAATACCCTCGGTGCGGGCCATTTGACGGCAGGTTTCTTCGGCATCGTTCTGGCTGACGTACACCAACTCATCCACATGACTCGCGTCGTAGATCTTGGGCAAATATTCTTGGGGCCATTTGCGAATACCGGGGATGCGTGAACCCTCGCTGGGCTGCGCACCAATGATGCGGATGGCCGGGTTCATTTCTTTTAAGTAGCGGGACACGCCTGTGATGGTGCCCGTGGTGCCCATTGCGCTCACAAAGTGGGTGACCTTGCCGCCCGTTTGCTCCCAAATTTCAGGCCCGGTGGTTTCGTAATGGATGCGCGGATTGTCGGTATTGGAAAACTGGTCCAGGATGCGCCCCTTGCCCTGAGCCGCCATGTTGTCGGCCAAGTCACGGGCGTATTCCATGCCGCCGCTTTTGGGCGTGAGGATCAATTCGGCCCCAAAGGCTTTCATGGTCTGGGCGCGTTCGATGGACAAGTCCTCCGGCATGATCAAGACCATGCGGTACCCCTTAATGGCCGCCGCCATGGCGAGGGCGATTCCGGTATTGCCAGAGGTGGCCTCAATCAGGGTATCGCCGGGCTTGATCTCGCCGCGCTCTTCGGCCCTGCGAATCATCGACAAAGCGGGCCGGTCCTTCACGGAACCGGCAGGGTTGTTGCCCTCTAGCTTGCCCACAATGACGTTGTTGCGGGCCGCCCTGTCTGCGGCGCCCAAGCGCTGCAAAGCCACCACGGGGGTTTTGCCAATGGCATCTTCTATGGTTGGATAAATCATGTCCGTACTTTGCCATAACTTGGGTGCCCCTGAAGCGGCCAGGCTCAGCCCGGGGTTAGGGCCAAAAATCTGTGCGCAGCCTAACTGACGCTTGGGTGGGCCCTTTGTATGGCCTTTGTATCGCCTTTGTACCGTTTAGCCACTGGATACCCATTTTGTGTAAACAGCTCGGATTTATCAAAACGAAATGTATTGCGCAGGTTCTACCGCCCTGCACCGCTGTGATTGCGTCTGTGCCCCGCCCTTGCATGAAACTTTTGCAGGCCGCAGGTGGGTCGGCCCAAAAACAGCAAAAAAACGTGCAATAATTCGCGTCTTCACAAATACCGCCCGGGTGGTGAAATTGGTAGACTCAGGGGACTCAAAATCCCCCGCCGCAAGGCGTGCCGGTTCGAGTCCGGCCCCGGGCACCATCAGCTGAAACCCAGCATCCATGCGGGTTCCAAGCGAACTAAGGCCAACCTTTACAGGTTGGCCTTTTTTCTTGCCTGATCTGTGTATGTTCCCCCCCGGCCCCCCTCAATCAATCCCCGCACTCCAGCGGTCGTTCCAGGTTCGCTCAATCTGCCTGCGGTCGCGTTTGGTAGGGCGGCCTTGCTCGATGCTGAGTGCGGGCTCGCGAGACAAGCGGTTCATTTCAGCAGCCTGGGTTCGGGCCTGGATACTTTCCGGCGTTTCGGCGTAAAGCAGCTGCGCCACAGGGGCTGGGCCTCGGTTGGCGCTGATGCCTTGCACCACCACCGTGCGGTCGACGGCCCCTTGGCGCAGCCGAACGGTGTCGCCCACCTTCACCTCGCGTGAGGCTTTGGCGTCTTGGCCATTGACTTGAACCCTGTTTTTACCGATCTCGTCACTGGCCAGGCTGCGGGTTTTAAAAAAACGTGCGGCCCACAGCCATTTGTCTATGCGCAATGAAGTCAGGGCGTGGTCGGCGTTGGGTTTCAAATCAATGTTCCTTGCAGGCTCAAGCCGTCGCGTACATGGGGGTAATGCAGTTGAATCTTCAATTCTTGTTTCATGCGGGTGTTGTCCAACCGCCGGGATTCGTTCATGAAACTGAGCAGCATGAGGGGCAGCGCGGTGTTGGCGTCGCTGCGCGAGATGCGGGGGGGCTTGGGCAAGCCGTATAAATCAGCTGCCAAATCGAAATAATCGCCCATTTTGAGGTCGGTGTCGTCGGTGACGTTGACCACGCGTTGGGGCTTGCCACGCCACAAAGCGGCAGCGCAGGCCCGGGCCAGGTCGTTGGCATGGATGTGGTTGGTGTAAACGTCTTCTTTGGCCACCAGCACGGGCGTGGCCTTGAGCAATCGTTCACGCGGGGTGCCGCCTTCACGGTCTGGCGCATAGATGCCGGGGATGCGCAGCACGCTGACCCGCACGCCGCTGCGGCCCAAAAACCGCATGATTTTTTCGGCATCCACCCGGCGCTGGGCGCGTGGGGTGTGGGGGTTAACCCCCCGCGTTTCATCGATCCGTTGGCCCCCACAGTCACCATAAACACCCGTGGTCGATCCATAAACCAGCACCTGCGGGGGGGTGCGCAAGCGCAGCGCTTGCACCAGTGCCAAACTGCGCGGGTCGCGTTCTGTTGCGCCCCGCTGATCGCTGGGGGGCGGTGCCAGATGAATCACCCGGTGGGCAATGCCCGCCAAGCGCTTCAAACTGGCGGCATCGTCCAGATTGCCCTGCAGGGGCGTGATGCCGCAGGCGCGCAATAAGCGCACTTTTTCGGGTGATGAGGTCAAGGCCAGCAGCCGCACGCGCTGGCTTTGGGGTGCGCCCAATTGGCCCGCCGTGCGCAGACCTACGTCGCCACAGCCCACAATCAAGACACGCTGGCGGCGAAATCGGGCAGGCAGCGCGCCCAAGGGTGTTTGGTTTGAAGGCAAAATCAGGGGTTCCGGGTCATGTTGAGGCCCTCTAGGATACCCAAAAGATGAGTTTTCAGATTTCTGTGCTGCCCAGCGGCCGCAACTTCACCGCCGATGACAACGAAACCCTGCTGGCTGCGGGTATCCGCCAAGGCATTGGCCTGCCCTACGGTTGCAAAGACGGCGCTTGCGGCTCTTGCAAATGCAAAAAAATATCCGGCACCGTGGTGCACGGCCCCCACCAAGCCAAAGCCTTGAGCGACGAGGAGGAAGCCCAGGGCCTGATCCTGACTTGCTGCTCCACCGCACAAAGCGATGTGGTGCTGGAGTCCCGCCAAGTTACCGCCGAAGGAGGCCTGCCGGTTAAAAAAATGCCGGTGCGTGTGGTCAGCTTGGACAAAAAATCGCACGATGTGATCGTGCTCAAACTTCAACTCCCAGCCACTGAGGTCATGAAGTTCCGTGCCGGTCAGTACATCGAATTTTTGCTGCGCGATGGCTCACGCCGCAGTTACAGCATGGCCAATGCGCCTCACACCCTAGAGGTGGCCCCGCCCACAGTGGAGCTGCACATTCGCCACATGCCCGGCGGCAAGTTCACCGACCCGGTGTTCAGCACCATGAAAGAAAAGGACATCTTGCGGGCCGAAGGCCCTTATGGCAGTTTTTACCTGCGCGAAGACAGCGAAAAACCCATGGTGCTGCTGGCCTCAGGCACGGGCTTTGCCCCCATCAAGGCGCTGATTGAGCACATGCAGCACCGGGGCATCACGCGCCCGGCCACCTTGTATTGGGGCGGTCGCCGCCCGGCAGACTTGTACATGGACGATTGGGTGCAGGCGCGTTTGGCCGAAATGCCCAACTTGCGCTATGTGCCCGTGATCTCTAATGCCGAGGCCGATGACCAGTGGGGCGGCCGCACAGGGTTTGTGCACCAAGCAGTGTTGCAGGATTTCCCGGATTTGTCGGGCCATCAGGTGTATGCCTGCGGTGCGCCCATCGTGGTGGATTCGGCCAAGCGCGATTACGTGGCGCTGGGCGCTTTGCCCGAGGAAGAGTTTTATGCCGACTCGTTCACCTCAGAGGCCGACAAAGCCAAGGTTTAAGTTTCAAACCAAGCTAACCCTTATCAGCAAGGAGACCCACCATGACCTTGATCAGCCGTCGCCAGTTTGCCGCCGCAACGCTCGCACTCAGCACCCCGGTGTGGGCGCAGGCCAAGCCCATACGCATCATCGTGCCTTATGCCCCCGGCGGGCCGATTGATGTCACGGCCAGGGCATTGGCAGAGCGTGTGAAAGACAGTTTGGGCACGGTGATCATAGAAAACCGACCCGGCGCAGGAGGTAACCTGGGGGCCGATTTGGTGGCCAAAGCAGCGCCCGATGGCCTGACTCTGGGCATTGCGGCCACCGCCACGCACGCCATCAACCCTTGGCTTTTTGCCAAGATGCCCTACGACGCCAGCAAAGACTTTGCGCCCATCACCCAGATGCTGCGCGTGCCCAATGTGCTGGTGATGAATGCCGAGACCGCGCAACGCCTGAAAATCAACAGCTTGGCCGATTTGGTGGCCTATGCCAAAGCAAACCCTGCAAAGCTGAACTTTGGATCGGGTGGCAACGGCAGCGCCGGCCATTTGGCAGGCGAAATGTTCAAGCGCGCCGCTGGCATTTTTGCGGTGCACATCCCCTACAACGGCGGCAATCCGGCGCAACTGGCTTTGCTGTCGGGCCAGGTAGATTTCAATTTTGATAACCTAGCCACGGCAGCGGCCAACATCAAATCAGGCCGACTCAAAGCGCTGGCGGTCACCACCGCCAAACGCAACAGTGCACTGCCCGATATCCCCAGCATGAGCGAGACACTGAAAGACTTTGAAATCGACACCTGGTGGGGCTTGGTGGCACCCGCCGCCACACCCCGCGATGTGGTCGAGCGCCTCAACAAGGCTTTTGTCACGGCACTTCAAGCGCCCGAAACACAGTCACGCTTTGCGCAGTTGCTGGCCGAGCCCGTGGGCAACTCGTCTGAGCAATTTGGCGCTTTCATGAAGCGCGAGTTGACCCGCTATGAAGCCGTGGTCAAGGCCAGCGGCGCACGGGTGGACTGACACAGTCGCCAGGCAACCATTCGCGAGCAGGGGCTCGCTCCCACAAAGATAACGGCACTCAACCTTTTCACTGTGGAAGTTTTGCCCTGCCCCTGTAGGAGGCTGCCCCTGCGGCCGAATGCATGACTTTTGGATTTATCCCTGTAGGAGGCTGCCCCTGCGGCCGAATGTCAAAACTGGCAACGCCCCCTTAGCCCAAGCATCATTCGCCCAAATAAGCGGCACGCACCTTGGGGTCTTGCAGCATGTCCTTGCCGATGCCGGTCATGGTGATCAGGCCCGAGTCCATGACATAACCCCGGTCGGAAATGGCCAAAGCCCGGCTGGCGTTTTGCTCTACCAGCAACACGGTCACGCCTTGGGCGTAAACATCGCGCACCACCTCAAAGATTTTGTCGACCATGATGGGCGACAAACCCATAGAAGGCTCGTCGAGCAACAAAACCTTGGGGCGGCTCATCAGGGCACGGCCCATGGCCAACATTTGCTGCTCGCCACCCGACATGGTGCCCGCCAACTGGTCTTTGCGTTCGCGCAAGCGCGGAAAGATGGTGAACATCTTCTCGATGTCGTCGGCAATGCCCGCAGCGTCTGAGCGAATGTAAGCGCCCATTTGCAGGTTTTCAGTGATGGTCATGCGGGTAAACACGCCACGGCCTTCGGGCACCATGGCCAAGCCTTGCTTGACCAAGTCCCAGGGGCCTTGACCTTTGATGCTTTTGCCCAAGTACTCGATGTCTCCGGCTTGCAAAGACAAGGTGCCGGTGATGGCTTTCATGGTGGTGGTTTTACCGGCACCGTTGGAGCCGATCAGGGACACCAATTCACCGTCGTGCACTTCCAGACTGACGCCCTTGACGGCCTGAATGCCGCCGTAACCCACTTGCAGGTCTTTGACTTTTAAAAGGATGTCGGTCATTTCAGTGTCCTCCCGTGCCCAGATAGGCTTCAATCACTTTTTCGTTCTTTTGCACATCGGCAGGCGTGCCCTCGGCGATCTGTTTGCCGTAGTCGAGCACGGTGACACGGTCACACAATCCCATGACCAGTTTCACATCGTGTTCGATCAACAAAATGGTCCGGTTGTCGCGGCGGATCTGGTCAATCAGTTCACGCAATTGCAATTTTTCGGTCGCGTTCATGCCAGCGGCAGGTTCGTCCAGGGCAATGAGTTGGGGATCTGTGGCCAAGGCACGGGCAATTTCCAAACGGCGTTGGTCGCCATAAGACAAGGTACGGGCTTTGTAGTCGGCATATTTACCGATGCCCACGTAGTCAAGAAGTTCTTGGGCACGCTGGGCAATGGCGGCTTCTTCGGCCTTGAAGCTGGGGGTGCGAAAAATGGCCCCTATCAAACCCGAATGGGTGCGCACATGGCGTCCCACCATCACGTTTTCGAGGGCCGTCATTTCGGCAAACAAGCGAATGTTCTGAAAGGTGCGGGCAATACCGGCCTTGGCCACCTCGTGCACCGCCGTGGGTTGGTAGGGCTTGCCCGCCAACTCGAAGCTGCCGCTGTCTGGGGTGTAGAGGCCCGTGATCACGTTGAAAAACGTGGTTTTACCGGCCCCGTTGGGCCCGATCAGGCCATAGACCTGGCCGCGCTGAATGGTGATACCGACGTCAGACAGCGCTTGCAGGCCGCCAAATCGTTTGGAAATACCCGAGACGTTGAGAACAGTGTCTTGATTGGCTGCTTGATTCATGTTCTGCTCCTTCATTTCGTCTTGAGCGATTTGCCATGCTCAGGCGAGGGCCACAGCCCACGAGGACGCATCAACATGATCACGATCATGGCCAAAGCCACCAGCAACTGACGCATGATGGACGCATCCAGGCGCCCCCCCGTGAGTTCTTGTAAGGGACCGGCCACGTAGCGCAGCACTTCGGGCAATGCAGACAACAAGATGGCACCCAAAATGACGCCCGGCAAATAGCCCAGGCCACCCAACACCACCATGGCGATGATCATCACCGACTCCATCAGGCTGAAGGATTCGGGCGAAATGAAGCCCTGGAAACCTGCAAACATGGCACCGGATACACCGCCAAACGTTGCGCCCATGCCAAAAGCCAGCAGTTTCAGGTTGCGGGTGTTCAAGCCCATGGCTTTGGCTGCGATTTCGTCTTCGCGAATCGCCATCCAAGCGCGTCCGATGCGGGACATCTCCAAGCGATAGGAGATCAAAATGGTCAGCAAAACCAAGCTGAGGAACAGGTAGTAATACAGCGAGACCGAAGCGATTTCAAAGTCACCGATGACCAGTTTTTTGCCCAGATTGATACCAAAAATAGAAATCGGGTCAATCTGGTCCAAGCCTTTAGGGCCGTTGGTGATGTTGACGGGATGGTCCAGGTTGTTCATGAACACACGGATGATTTCGCCAAAACCGAGCGTCACAATGGCCAAATAGTCACCACGTAACTTGAGCGTGGGCGCCCCCAGCAACATGCCAAACAAACCCGCCAACCCTGCCCCCACCGGCACGATCAGCCAAATGGGCATGTGCATGCCCTCGGGGAACATGGTGGCCAGGGATGCAAAGGTATTGGTCAGGTGGGGCGATGAGAGCAGGCCATACATGTAGGCCCCTACCGCAAAGAAAGCCACATAACCCAAATCGAGCAAGCCCGCATAGCCCACCACAATGTTCAGGCCAATGGCCAACAAGATGTAGAGCAAGGCCATATCGGCAATGCGCACCCAGGCGTTGCCGAAAATCTGCAGCACCAAGGGCAAAGCGATCAGTGCAATACCGATCAGCACATATTGAAGTATTTTGTTGTTTTTCATGACAGTCTTCCCTTTCATCAAGCCCGGTCTGCCACGCGCTCACCCATCAGGCCCGAGGGGCGCAGGGTTAACACAATGATCAGCACGATGAACGCAAAGATATCGGTGTAATGGCTGCCCAACACCCCCCCAGTCAGATGGCCAATATAGCCAGATGCAATGGCCTCGATCAGACCCAGCAAGATGCCGCCCACCACAGCGCCCGACAAATTGCCAATGCCACCGAACACTGCAGCCGTAAAGGCTTTGAGGCCGGGCAAGAAGCCCATAGCGTGTTGTGCCGTGCCGTAGTTAGAGGCGTACATCACGCCGGCAATGGCCGCCAAAATGGCACCAATCACAAAGGTGGCCGAAATCACCATGTCTGGCTTGACGCCCATCAAACCGGCCACACGGGGGTTTTCAGCGGTGGCGCGCATGGCGCGGCCCAGGCGGGTGTAATTGACAAGCCACATCAGAATGGCCAATGACACAGCCGTCACACCCAGAATCATGATTTGCGTGGGCGTGATCACCACCCCGCCCATGTTGATGGGCGTGCTGGACAGCAACGTGGGGTAAGCCTTGTAGTTGGGCTTCCAGATGATCATGGCCAAGGTCTGCAGCAAAATGCTCATGCCGATCGCGGTGATCAGGGGCGCTAATTTGGGGCTGTTGCGCAAGGGCCGGTAGGCGATTTTTTCAATCGTGAAGTTCAACACCACCGCCACCACACAGGCGATAAGGGTGGCCAGGATCAGGATGATCCAACCCGGTGCGCCGGGCATGGCATCTTTCATCAGGCCAATGGCGGACCAACTCGTCAGAGCACCCACCATGAGCACTTCGCCGTGCGCAAAATTGATTAAATTGATAATGCCGTACACCATGGTGTAGCCCAAGGCCACCAATGCGTACATGCTGCCCATGACCAGGCCGTTGATGACCTGCTGCAGAAATACATCCATAAATTTCTCCGTGGTTTGACCCGCGCTTAACGGGTCTTAGCTTCGGTTGTTGTTATCAAATCAAGAACCACCTTTTGGGTGAGTCCTGACAACTAGCAAAAACCCCGCCAGATCAACACAACACCGGGCGGGGTGGCGGGATTGTAGTGAAAGAAAGTTAGGCGTCAGTATTCATTCCGGTCAGGACTTACCCTGTGGCTGAATTTTTCTTTCGCAGTTCTGTCAATTTATCTGCAATTTTTATTTCTAAACCTCTAAGAACGGGCCTGTAAAAGTGAGGATCAGCCATGCCATCGGGCAAGTAGCGCTCGCCTGCGGCAAAGCCATCTTCTTCATCGTGGGCATAGCGGTAGCCTTTGCCATAGTCAAGGTCTTTCATCAACTGGGTCGGCGCATTGCGCAAGTGCATGGGCACGGGTCGGGTGCCGTCTTTTTTGACAAACGCCTTGGCTTCGTTAAAGGCTTTGTAGGCGGCGTTCGATTTAGGGGCCATGGCCAGATAAATGACACATTGCGCCAGCGTCAATTCGCCCTCGGGACTGCCCAAGCGTTCATAGACATCTGCGGCATCCAATGCCATCCGCAAAGCGCGCGGATCGGCCAGGCCGATGTCTTCACTGGCCATGCGTATCAATCGCCGGGCCATATAACGGGGGTCCGCACCGCCATCAAGCATGCGCACGAACCAATACAGTGCGGCATCGGGGTCTGACCCCCTGACGGATTTGTGCAGTGCGCTGATGGTGTCGTAAAACTGTTCGCCGCCTTTGTCATAACGGCGCATGCGCTCGCCCAAAACACGCATCAGCCAAGCATCGGTGACCGGGTCAATGCCCTCTTGCTTGGCCGCCATCGACAGGGTCTCTAGGGTGTTCAGCAAGCGCCGTGCATCGCCGTCGGCATAAGCCAGCAAACGGCTCAGCGCCTGCGCCTCAATGCTGGGGATAGCGTTTATGGCCTGCGCCCGCAGCACGATGTTTTGCAAATCGCCCTCCGACAAGGGCTGCAATACATACACCGCAGCCCGTGATAACAAGGCTGAATTGACCTCGAAAGAGGGGTTTTCGGTGGTGGCACCAATAAAGGTCAAAAGCCCGCTTTCTACGTGCGGCAAAAACGCATCTTGCTGGCTTTTGTTGAAGCGGTGCACTTCGTCCACAAACATGATGGTGCGCTGGGGGTGCAAACCGGTTCGCGCCAATTCGGCTTTTTCAACCGCCTCGCGTATGTCCTTAACGCCTCCCAGCACCGCGCTGATACTGAGAAATTGGGCATCAAAGGCATCGGCCATCAAGCGGGCAATGGTGGTTTTACCTACGCCTGGTGGCCCCCACAAAATGCAACTGTGCGGTTGACCTGACTCAAAAGCCAGACGCAAGGCCATGCCCTCACCCAGCAAGTGCTGCTGGCCGATCACCTCGCCCAGATGCCTTGGCCGCAAACGCTCAGCCAGCGGGGCTTGGGTCGATAAATTGGCAGCTTTCATACCTGAGCCATGCGCCTGTTCAAGGCTTGATGACGTCTGCCCCCGCAGGCGTCTTGAACACAAATGTGCTGCCAGACAACACCGGGTTGAGCTCGAAAGCGGAAAAGGTCAACACCGAGCGTTGACCCAAACTGTCTTGCACATCCAGCACGGCCAACTCTGGCCCCGCTGCGACCAGCCGCAAACCCACCATCACGGACCGAATTTGCCCATCCGGGGCTTTGGGCGTGGCACGCACCCATTGCAAGCCTTCGCGATCGGGTTCGGCCGCAAATTGGAAGTCGGCTTTCAAGGCCTGCAAATCGGCCGCAGAGGTCAGCAGGGCTGCGGGTGTCGAGCTCAAGACTTCGGCTTGCTTGCGGGCCGTGACCTGGTTCAACTCCACATCGTGTAACCACAAGGTCTGTCCATCGGCCAACAAGGTTTGTTCAAAGGGTTTGCGGTAAGTAAAGCGGAACTTGCCTGGACGCTGAAACTCAAAACTGCCACTGGATGTTTTGACGCGTGGCACCTGCCCTGCTTTGCTGGGCGAAGTCACCACTTGGCTGAACTGGGCGCGACCACTGCGCGCTTGCTTCAAGAATTGTCCAAGCGATTCCAAGCCATCCGCTTGAACTGGTAGGGACAAGGTCAAGGTCAAACCCAGCGCCGCCCAAATCGGCAACCCCCTGAGCAAGCAGGTCAAAGCGCTGCGGCGCTGCCGAAAAATTGAATTCATCTGATTTATTCTGCCCTGGCGGGCACCAAAATTTCACGCTGTCCGCTGCCACTCATGCTGCTGACCAGCCCGGCTTTTTCCATGTCTTCGACCAAGCGTGCCGCCCGGTTGTAGCCAATTTTCAGGTGCCGCTGGACCAAAGAAATGCTGGCCTTGCGGTTTTTCAGGACCACCTCGACCGCTTGGTCGTACATGGGGTCTTTTTCGCCGTTGTCCCCCTCACCCAGCATGCCGCCATCGTCGTCTACCGTGCCGCCTTCCAGCACGCCCTCGATGTAATCAGGCTCGCCTTGGCTCTTAAGGTAGTTGACCACGCGGTGCACCTCTTCGTCACTGACAAATGCACCGTGCACGCGAATCGGAAAGCCCGTGCCCGAGGGCATGTAAAGCATGTCGCCCATGCCCAGCAAAGCTTCGGCCCCCATCTGGTCAAGAATGGTGCGGCTGTCGATCTTGCTCGAGACTTGAAAGGCAATGCGGGTCGGAATGTTGGCTTTGATCAAGCCGGTGATCACGTCCACACTGGGCCTTTGGGTGGCCAAAATCAGGTGAATACCGGCTGCCCGGGCTTTTTGCGCGAGCCGGGCAATAAGCTCTTCGATCTTTTTACCCACCACCATCATCAGGTCGGCCAACTCGTCAATGACCACCACAATGTGCGGCAAGCGTTTCAGCGGTTCCGGATCGTCCGGGGTCAGGCTAAAAGGGTTGTAGATGAACTCTTCGCGGGCCGTGGCTTCGTCAATTTTGACGTTGTAGCCCGCCAGGTTGCGTACGCCCATTTTGCTCATCAATTTATAGCGCTTTTCCATTTCGGCCACACACCAGTTCAGCCCATGCGCAGCTTGGCGCATGTCGGTCACCACCGGGGCCAGCAAATGGGGAATGCCCTCATAAACCGACATTTCCAGCATCTTGGGGTCAATCATCAACAAGCGCACATCCCGCGCCTCGGCTTTGTAGAGCAGCGACAAAATCATGGCGTTGATACCCACCGACTTGCCTGAACCCGTGGTACCCGCCACCAAAACGTGGGGCATTTTGGCCAAATCGGCCACCACCGGGTTGCCAATAATGTCCTTGCCCAAGCCCATGGTGAGCATGGATTTGGCTTCGTTGTAGACCTGTGATCCCAAAATTTCACTTAACTTGATGGACTGCCGCTTGGCATTGGGCAACTCCAGCGCCATGATGTTTTTGCCCGGAATGGTCTCAATCACCCGAATGGACACCAAGCTGAGCGAACGCGCCAAGTCCTTGGCCAGGTTGACCACCTGCGAGCCTTTGACGCCGGTGGCAGGCTCGATCTCGTAACGGGTGATCACCGGGCCTGGCGCCGCAGCCACGACGCGCACCTCGACACCAAAATCCTTGAGCTTTTTCTCGATCAGGCGGCTGGTCATCTCCAGGGTCTCTGGGGACACCGTTTCTTGCTTGGCCGACAAACTGTCCAACAAATCCACCTGGGGCAATTTGCTGTCGGGCAGCTCTGTGAACAGTGGTTTTTGGCGCTCTTTGACCACACGGTCGCTGCGCGGCACATTGGTAACACCGGGTTCAATCACCATCGGTGTAGGCAGGGGGGCTGGGACAGGTAAGGGCTCCAAGTCGAGTTGTCCCTCTGGCACGGGGGCCAGCGTGGACAGGTCCCATTGCGGCTCAATGGCTTGCAAGGGCATGGCTTGCTGGCGTTCTCGCAAGGCCTTTTGGCCCAGAGCAAAATCCTCTTGAATTTCACGCTTTTCTTGGCGGGACTGAATCAAACCGTCAATTCGTGCGCCCAAAGTCTCGGCCAATTGTCCCCAAGAAAATCGAAACACCATGGCAGCGCCCACAAGCACCAGCACGAAACACGCCAATGTGGCCCCCGTAAAACCCAGCCAGCGAGCGCTGGTGCCGCCCACCAAGTAACCGATCACGCCACCGCTGTCACCCGGCAACTGCGCTTCCAGACGGTACAAACGCGACCATTCAAGGCTGGCACTGGCAGCCACCAAGATGCTCAGCCCCAGCCAAAAGACCCAACGGCTTTGTTGCCAGTGCGGCACAGAGGGTGCATTGCTTTCTATATTGGGGCCACGCATCCAGCGAGCCAAACCCACCAGCCAAGCACGCCCAGCCGCAGCCAGGCACCACCACACCGAATAGCCCATCACAAAATAGGCCAGATCGGACAGCCACGCACCTGCCCGGCCCACCCAATTTCGCACCTCAGGGCCACTGCCAGAGGTCGACCAAGCCGGATCGGTGGGGTGATAGCTCAGCAAAGCCAAAAGACAGAGCAAAAGCAGCGCCCCCCCTAACAGCAAAAAGATTTCTTGCGCAAAACGCGCCCAGAACGTTGGCGGCTCTTCAAGCTCCTTGGCTGGGGCCGTTGGGTTGGTCAGTGTGTGCAGTGAATAGGTCATAAATTAAGGCGCAAGCTTACCCGATCAGAGGGGCTTTAAAGCAGCAAAAGACTGCGCGGAAACCCTCTCGGTTCGCTGCCTTTGGCGGTTTCTTACAATCAAGCCCATGGGTGCTTCGCATCCTTTTATATTTTCATCCTGCCGATTAACACGATTGCCATTCATGTCTGACACCAACAAACACGCCAAAGTCCTGATTCTTGGCTCCGGCCCTGCCGGCTATTCCGCCGCAGTTTATGCGGCCCGCGCCAACCTGAAACCCCTGCTGATCACCGGTATGGCACAAGGCGGCCAACTCATGACCACGACCGAGGTCGACAACTGGCCTGCCGATGTGCACGGCGTTCAAGGCCCTGAGCTGATGCAGCGTTTCCAGGAGCATGCCGAGCGCTTCAACACCGAAATTGTGTTTGATCACATCCATACCGTCAAACTCGAACAACGCCCTTTTACCCTGATCGGGGATAGCGGAACCTACACCTGCGACTCGCTGATCATTGCCACTGGGGCATCTGCCAAATACCTGGGCCTGCCCTCGGAAACCGCCTTCATGGGCCGTGGCGTGAGCGGCTGCGCCACCTGCGACGGCTTTTTCTACCGTGAACAATTGTGCTGCGTGGTCGGTGGCGGTAACACCGCCGTCGAAGAAGCCTTGTATTTGTCCAACATCGCCAGCAAGGTCTATTTGATACACCGCCGTGACAAATTCAAGGCCGAACCCATCTTGGTAGACAAATTGATGGACAAGGTTGCGGCAGGCAAGATCGTGCTTAAAACCTTTCAAACCTTGGAAGAAGTCTTGGGCGATGCCTCGGGCGTCACTGGCGTTCGCTTGAAAAGCACGAAAGATGGCAGCTTGGAAGATGTCGAACTCAAGGGTTGCTTTATTGCGATTGGCCACGCCCCTAATACCGAAATTTTCCAGGGTCACTTGAACCTTGAAAATGGCTACATCGTGACCCAAAGCGGCCTCAAGGGCTTTGCCACGCAAACCTCCGTACCCGGTGTATTTGCTGCGGGCGATGTGCAAGACCATGTCTACCGCCAAGCCATCACCAGTGCTGGCACGGGCTGCATGGCCGCCCTGGATGCCCAACGCTTTTTAGAACAGCACGACGGTTGATTTTTGGGCTTTCGAAGCCACTTTTGGGCGCAAACGCGCCCAAAACCATACCCCTTAGCCTCCTGTCTTAGCGACTTTGAGCCTCAAAAAGGCGGTATTTTCTGGTTATAATCCAAGGCTTTGCTGCTTCGGCCCTAGTTTGACTGGGGCTCAAAGATAAAGCGATCTGGGATACCGCCACCCATCTTGGCGAGGTGAGGCTGGAGCGCCAGGCCCCGTGCAAATCTGCACGAGACCCATCGGCACCGGCTGTTTTAAAAGTATCGGAGTGTCCACATGGCACGCGTTTGCGACGTAACGGGCAAAGGCCCAATGACGGGAAACAACGTTTCCCACGCCAACAACAAAACCAAGCGCCGGTTCCTGCCGAACCTGCAATACCGTCGTTTCTGGGTTGAAACAGAAAACCGTTGGGTGCGTCTGCGCGTTTCCAGCGCGGCTCTGCGCCTGATCGACAAAAACGGCATTGATGCCGTGCTCGCAGATTTGCGCGCACGCGGTCAAGCCTAAACCCAGAACATTAGGAGTCATACACCATGGCAAGCAAAGGCGGACGCGAAAAAATCAAGCTGGAATCCACAGCTGGTACTGGTCATTTCTACACGACCAGCAAAAACAAAAAAACAATGCCCGAGAAAATGTCGATCATGAAGTTCGACCCCAAAGCTCGCAAGCACGTTGAATACAAGGAAATCAAGCTGAAGTAATTCAGTCTGAGCCCTGCAATAAAAAACCCGCTGTTCTCACAGCGGGTTTTTTTACGTCTGTCCACTCACATCACCGTCCGAACGCTAGCCGATTAAAGGCCAAATGACCAGTTTCCTGCTCCCCAACCCGTCACCCCTGTAACCCTGTCACCCCTGTCACCCCCGACCTGATCGGGGGTCCACGCCCCAGCCACGATGGATACCCGGTCAGGCCGGGTATGACAAATTTGTGTACCCCTCTAACGTTACCTGTCACCCCTTAACGTTACCTGTCACCCCAAACATTACCTGTCACCCCCGAACCTCACTGTCACCCCCGACCTGATCGGGGGTCCATGCCCTAGCCACGATGGATACCCGGTCAGGCCGGGTATGACAAATTTGTCTACCCCTCTAACATTACCTGTCATCCCTAAAGTTACCTGTCACCCCCGAACCTCACTGTCACCCCCTAACGTTACCTGTCACCCCCGACCTGATCGGGGGTCCATGCCCTAGCCACGATGGATACCCGGTCAGGCCGGGTATGACAAATTTGTGTACCCCTCTAACATTACCTGTCACCCCTAACGTTACCTGTCACCCCCGAACCTCACTGTCACCCCCGAACCTCACTGTCACCCCCGACCTGATCGGGGGTCCATGGAACGAAAGGACAAAAGCAAACAGGGCCCGAAGGCCCTGTTTGAATTAAGCGCTAAAGAGACGCTTCAGGCGGTTTGGCGCACGGCGCGCAACTTAACTGAAAAGTCGCGCAATGCCGCGATGCCGCTCTCTTCAGCGCGGCGGCACCAGGATTGCAGGTCGGCTGCGAGTTGTTCGCGCGAATGCGAGGTATTGAGCCAAATTTGGCTGAGCTCTTCACGCATTTGAACCATTTTGTCGAGCACCGGGCTGGCCGCACGCGCTTGTTTGAGCTTCGCGAGGGCGTCGGCGGGTACCTTGGCCGCGTCACGGTGCAACCAGCGCTGGGCGGCTTGCAGAACGTGGGCATCCAAACTGAGCTTGGAGGCTTCTTGCTGCATCACGGCGCGCATATTGCGTGCATAACCAGCCATGACTTCATAGCGGTTGGCAATCAACGCTTCCAGCGTTTTTTCATCGGCTACCGGACGAATGTCGCCATAGGCCAAACGGGGGGGTGTTTTCTTGACTGTGGCCAAACCCATGCTTTCGAGCATGCGGATGTACATCCAGCCGATATCAAACTCGTAGGGCTTGACTGACAACTTGGCCGATGTGGGGTAAGTGTGGTGGTTGTTATGCAACTCTTCGCCACCAATCAGGATGCCCCAAGGCGAGATGTTGGTGCTGGCGTCGTGCGCCTCGAAGTTGCGGTAACCCCAATAGTGGGCCGCACCGTTGATGATGCCGGCCGCCGTGACCGGAATCCAGGCCATTTGAACGGCCCAAACCGTCAAGCCAATGAAACCGAATAATGCGACATCGATGATCAGCATCACGGCCACGCCCTGCCAGGAGAAACGCGTGTACAGGTTGCGTTCAATCCAGTCGTCCGGCGTACCGTGACCATAGCGCTGCAGGGTTTCCAGATTTTTGGATTCTTTGCGGTAGAGCTCGGCCCCTTGGAACAACACGGTTTTAATGCCGTGCACATGAGGGCTGTGAGGATCTTCAGCTTGTTCACACTTAGCATGGTGCTTGCGGTGAATGGCCGCCCACTCTTTGGTGACTTGACCTGTGGTTAACCAGAGCCAGAAACGGAAAAAATGCGAGGGAATGGCATGCAAGTCCAAAGCGCGATGGGCTTGATGACGGTGCAAGAAAATCGTGACACTGGCAATGGTGATGTGGGTCAAGCCCAAGGTGATCAACACCATTTGCCACCAAGAAAAATCAAAAAGGCCGTGGCCCATCCAATGAATCACAAAATCTAAAAAAGCCCAATCAGGCAACAACATGAGTTTGTCTTTCTACTGACGCCTGATTTCAGGCAATTTGTCGATTTTAGGTTTTCCATCCTCAAAAGGACAGAGATTTCGACAGACTACGAACGAATTGAATCCTAAAAAATTACTTTCTCACCCAAGCCGCCGCGAAAAATCCGTCGGTGGCATGTCGATGGGGCCACAAGCGCAGAAATAAGCCACTCGGATGGGCCTGATCTGCAGGGGCATCTGCGCCCAAGGGCAAGGCAGCCGGGCTGCACAGACTGGTGGCATCCGGCACCTTGAGTCGTTCCAATTCCTGGGCCACATTCAAAGGCACGAAGTCGGGGTTGGCTGCGCTGAAAGCTTCGGCAATGCGCTCGTTTTCTTCGGGCAAAACGCTGCAAGTGGCATAAACAAGGCGTCCGCCGGATTTAACCAAACGCGATGCACTTTGCAAAATGGCTTGCTGCTTTTCAGTCAACTCTTGCACCGCTTGCGGCTTTTGACGCCATTTCAAGTCGGGGTTTCGGCGCAAAGTGCCCAAACCCGAACAGGGCGCATCGACCAGCACACGATCTATCTTGCCGGCCAACCGCTTGACCCGGTCATCGCGCTCATGGGCAATGGCCGCAGGGTGCACATTAGACAAGCCGCTGCGGGCCATGCGGGGTTTGAGGGCATCCAGTCGGTGGCCCGAAACGTCAAATGCATACAAGCGGCCCGTGCTGCGCATGGAGGCGCCCAGCGCCAGCGTTTTACCGCCCGCACCCGCGCAAAAATCCACCACCATCTCACCTCTGTGGGCATCCACCAGCAAGGCCAGCAGTTGCGAGCCTTCGTCTTGCACCTCTATGGCGCCGCGCATAAAAGCATCGGTGCGCTGCAAGGCGGGCTTTTCTTCCAGGCGCAAACCCCAGGGTGAATAAGGCGTGACTTTGGAGGCAATGCCGGCTTGGGCCAGTTCTTTTTGGATCTCGTTGCGTTTGGATTGCAGCATATTGACCCGCAAATCCAGGGGCGCGGGGTGCTGCAGGTTTTCGGCTAAGGCCCAAAAATCGTCCCCCAGTTGGGCTTGCAGGGCCTGCGCCATCCATTCGGGCAGGTTGTGACGGTGTGGCGCCATCAGGGCGTCGGCCGGAATGGCATCGCAGCTGGCCAGCCATTGCTTTTCTGCATCGCTCAGGGCGGCAGCCAAATAATCGCGCGGGCCAAAGAATCCCAAAATGGCCAATTTTCGTTCTTTGGGGCCGGAACCTGAGCGGGCCAACTGCTCAAAAAGCAGTTTTTTGCGTAAAACAGCAAAGGCGGTTTCGGCCAGCGTGGCCCGTTCACGGGGGCCCAGTGCGCGATGTTCACGAAAATAGCGCGAAACCACAGCGTCGGCAGGATGTTCAAATTGGAGGCACAGCCTGACCAGATCGGCACAGGCGTCTAAAAGGGCTTTTGGATGCATGGGGCGTATTGTCCCATCCCCCGCCCTGCTGGCCGTAACCCCCAACAGAAAGCGCTTATGTCGGAATCCCTCCCGCCCTTGATCGAAACGCCCACGGGGCTTTACCAACATTACAAAGGGGGCATGTACCGGGTGCTGGGCACCGTGCGGCACAGTGAAAGCCTGGAACCCATGACCTTGTACCAAGCCCTTTATGGGGAGCAAGGCCTTTGGGTTCGGCCTGCCGCCATGTTTGCCGATGTGGCTGAGTTCAATGGCAAAGTTCAAGCCCGTTTTACCCGTCTGGGCGATTAAAGGCCCATGCTTGTGGGCAAGATCAGTCGGTTGATGTCAAAAATCGGGCTACCGCTGGCGGATAAATAAGGTGCTCTTGTGAGAGCACCCGTGCGGCCAAGCTGGCGGCCGTGTCGGTCGGTAATATCGGCACCACGGCCTGCGCCAAGATATGGCCATGGTCCAACTCCGTCGTCACTTGGTGCACCGTGGCCCCGGCAAACTGACACCCTGCATCCAGCGCACGCTGGTGCGTTTTGAGCCCCGGAAATGCGGGCAGTAATGAGGGATGGATGTTCAGCAAACGCCCAGCATAGTGCTGCACAAAAGCAGGGGTGAGGATGCGCATGAAGCCCGCCAGAACCACCAAGCAAGGTGAAAATTTGTCAATTTCGAACATCAGGGCGGTGTCGAAATCTTCCCTAGTGGCAAATGTTTTGTGGTCCAGCGCAACAGCCGCAATGCCGTTTTCTTTGGCAAAAGCCAAGCCTTGAGCATCGGAGCGGTTGCTCACCACTGCGGCGACGCGGGCATTGAAACGCTGGTCCCAACGGTCTTGAGCTGCAGCGCGCACGATGGCGGCCATGTTGGAGCCCGATCCGGATATCAAAATAACAATATTTTTCATGGTTTGCCGGGCATTATCCCAGCACTGGCTGGGTGCTTCCCTTGTAGGTCAGCGCCCGTTGACAGTTGCAAAAGGCGTGCGTTTTTGTCCCTGCCTAGACAAGGCTTTTGGGCAAGGCATGATAAAAAGCACGACCGTTTGATTTTGTTTGTGCTGCCGCAACCCGGCAGCTTCACCCCACCGGAGAAAATCCCCCATGGATTTGGCATTTACCCCCGAAGAACTCGCATTTCGCGACGAAATTCGCACCTGGGTCAAGGACAACTTGCCCGCCGACATTGCCCACAAAGTGCACAACGCCATGCGCCTGACACGCGATGACATGCAGCGCTGGGCCAAGATTTTGGGCAAAAAAGGCTGGCTTGGCTGGGGTTGGCCGACCCAATTTGGCGGCCCCGGCTGGGGTGCGGTGCAAAAACATTTGTTCGAAGAGGAATGCGCGTTGGCAGGCGCCCCCCGCGTGGTCCCGTTTGGCCCCGTCATGGTGGCCCCGGTGATCATGGCGTTTGGCAACGCCGAGCAACAAAAACGCTTTTTGCCCGGTATTGCCAGCGGTGAAGTTTGGTGGAGCCAAGGCTACAGCGAACCCGGTGCAGGCTCGGACCTGGCCTCGCTCAAAACCCGTGCCGAACGGGTGGGCGACAAATACATCGTGAATGGTCAAAAAACCTGGACCACCCTGGGTCAATACGGCGAATGGATTTTTTGCTTGGTGCGCACCAGCACCGAAGGCAAACCGCAAACCGGCATCTCGTTTTTGCTGATCGACATGAAGTCGCCTGGCATCACCGTGCGCCCCATCAAACTGCTGGACGGCGAATGTGAAGTCAACGAGGTTTGGTTTGACAACGTGGAAGTGCCCGCTGAAAACCTGGTGGGCGAGGAAAACAAAGGCTGGAACTACGCCAAGCACTTGCTGGCGCACGAGCGAACCAACATTGCCGATGTGAACCGGGCCAAGCGCGAACTGGAGCGCTTAAAGCGCATTGCCAAAACCGAAGGCGTTTACGACGACCTGCGCTTCAGGGACGAGATTGCCAAGCTCGAAGTCGACATCGTGGCCTTGGAAATGCTGGTTTTACGCGTCTTATCGGCCGAAAAATCAGGCAAAAACTCGCTCGACATTGCCGGCCTGCTCAAGATCAGAGGCAGTGAGATCCAGCAACGCTACGCCGAACTCATGATGCAAGCGGCCGGCCCCTTCAGCCTGCCCAGCATTTTTGAGGCCATGGATGCCGGATGGCAAGGCAACTTCCCCGGGGGCGTGCTGGCCAATGCCCCCCTGGCAGGCAACTACTTCAACATGCGCAAGACCACCATTTATGGCGGCAGCAATGAAGTGCAACGCAACATCGTCGCCCAGACCGTGCTCGGCTGAGCCCAAAGGAATAAAAATGGATTTCGATTTTTCTGACGAACAAGAACAACTGCGCGATGCAGTGCGCAAATGGGTAGACAAGGCTTACGACTTTGAGCGTCGCCGTGCCATCGTGGCAGCAGGTGGTTTTGACCGTGCCGCCTATGGCGAAATGGCCGAACTGGGCCTGACAGGCTTGTATGTGAGCGAAGCCCACGGCGGCATGGGCATGGGCCCCAACGAGGCCATGGTCACGCTGGAAGAACTGGGGCGCGGCATTGTGCTGGAGCCCCTGGCACAGACCTTGATCGCCAGCGCCACCTTGCAAACCCACGCCCCGACTGCCCTGCAAGTTGCCTGGCTACCGCGCATGGCCGAAGGCACTGCATTGGTGGTACTGGCGCACCAAGAACGCGGGGCACGCTACCAATTGCAACGTTGCACGACCCAAGCCACCCAATCTGGCGGGCAATGGACGCTGACAGGCAACAAGAGCCTGGTGGCGGCGGGAGATCAAGCTGACGCCTTCATCGTGCCCGCCATGGTGAATAGCTCGGGTGGCCAAGCCGCACCTGAAATGGCGCTATTTTTGATTGAACGCAACGCCAGCGGGGTTCGCACCCAAGCCTACGGCACGCAAGACGGGTCACGCGCCGCCGAAGTGGCCATGAACGCGGCACCGGGCCAACTCATCACCTTGAATGGCTTGAGCGCACTCGAAGAAGCGGTGGACATTGGCATGGCGTGTGCCTGCGCCGAAGCTGTGGGTGTGATGGACAAAACCCTGGCCATCACGGTGGAATACATGAACACCCGCAAGCAATTTGGCGTGAACATTGCCAGTTTTCAGGCGCTGCGCCACCGTGTGGCCGACATGAAAATGCAGCTTGAGCTAGGCCGCTCCATGAGCTATTACGCCACCCTGAAACTGCACGCCCCGGCTCCCGAGCGCCGCCGCGCTTTGGCCCGAGCCAAGTACCAATTGGGCACCTCCATGCGTTTTATCGGCCAACAAGCCGTGCAATTGCATGGCGGCATTGCCGTCACCGACGAATACATCGTGAGCCACTACTTCAAGAAATTGACCCAACTCGACATGACCTTCGGCGACACCTTGCACCAACTGGGCGAAGTGTCCGCACGCATGCAAGACACAGCAGGCGTTTTTGCCTGAGGTGATCCACACAAAGCCCAACTCCAATGAGGGGCTTGGGCTTTCCCCGTGGGAGGCTGCCCATGCGGCCGAATGATTAATGTGGCTGTGGTGCCTGGATGATGTAATGAGCTTTAGCAAGCATTCGCGCGCAG
>Ga0315903_10003052_pt1 | contig 23678 bp, 24 predicted proteins | sample LakEriMetagenome_7_FD_203524 | JGI IMG/M metagenome (GOLD analysis project Ga0315903, IMG submission 203524) | Freshwater fungal communities from buoy surface, Lake Erie, Ohio, United States - Buoy 2 MA119 | ecosystem: Environmental > Aquatic > Freshwater > Lake | place: USA: Lake Erie, Ohio... | reverse complement strand
CAAATGCCAAGCTCAGGAAGGAGATTGACATGTTGCAAGATGCACTCAAGTGGTGGCATAAGGAGCATTCAGACATTGAGACTGAGCTAATGGATTGCCAGAGGCATCATCGGGCATGGATCAATTTCAGCATTGTTGCCTCAGTCTATGCCCTTGGTATGACAATTCTTTTTGCTTGGGTGGTTAGACTATAATTATATTTGCCATGCCGAAAGGCCCGGATTGCGAACCCGGTTAAATAGGAACTAATGAAAGAAATTAAAGCCCCATTCGGTCAGTACCTGTCAGCCTATGTTCCGGCTGTTCGCAACAGGGAAAGCCGGATGGGGTTTTTGTTTTATGGAAAAAAGCTACAAAGTTCCATTTGCGTATGATTCAGATGGAACAATGGTTGACTATGTGTCGGCTGTAAAAGGTGTTCACTATACTTGTGAATGCGGTAAAAAGGTTGCTCTTAGGGGTGGTGATAAAGTTACTCTTCATTTATATCACACTGAACCAACAGATTGCAATGGTGAGACAATAGTTCACAAAGCCTATAAAAATGCTTTTGAAAGACTTAGATGTATTGCATTGCCATATCCAGTCAATGGTGAGGATAAATTATTTTTTGACCGAATAGAAATAGAAAAAAGATTTTATGATTTTATTCCTGATGCCATTGGGTATATAAATGAAGTTCCCTATTTAATTGAATTTGCACATACTTCATTTATAAAAGAAAGAAAACTCAATAAGATCAAAGAGGCAAATGTTTTTTGTATTGAAGTAAAAATAAACAAAGAATTTGACCGATTTGATGATATTAAAAATCATATAAAAAGCCTTACAACATTTAAAGAGATTGTTTACATACCTAATTATGCTGAAGGTGAAAAAATCAGAGAAAATTTTTTAAGGGTTTGGAGAGGATGCACTGAAAAAATTGATGAGCTTGAAAAGGAAAATAGACAATTAAAATTAGAAATTGACAGATTGAAAAATTTAAACAGAACTATAAGAGAGTCAATGACTGATTTGAATCAGAGAATAAGTGAAAAAATTAGAAACATTATAGTTAAATCAATATGAATGGCTATCAATTAACAGATGCTTGGTTTGAGTTTAGATTCCAGCATCCAGAGAAAGTAAGCCATGCCCATACTGAGCTTTACTTCTATCTTGTCTACCATTGGAACAAGTTAAGTCAAAAGGAAAAGTTTGGCCTGCCATCAGCAGTAACTATGGAGGCAACAGGCATCCGTAACTACAAGACTTACTCAAAGTGCCTAAATGATCTTGCTGAATTTGGCTTTATCCGAATAGTTCAGAAGGCCATTAATCAGCATCAAGCTGTGGTAGTTGCTTGGGGCAAAAATACCAAAGCAGATACTGAGGCACTGCCTGAAGCACTGACCAAAGCACAGCACGAAGCACTGCCCTACATAGATGAACTAAAGAACTATAGAACTATAGAACAAAAGAATGAGAAAATAGACCTTTCAGACCTATCATCATTTGAGTCAAAATATGACAAGCAAATGCTGGCAGACTTCAAAGCCTATTGGATGGAGAAAGATGGAAAAGGCAAGATGAGGTATCAAGCTGAGAAGTTCTTTGACATTAGCAGAAGGTTGGCAACTTGGGCAAGGAATCAATCGAATTATCCTAAAAATAAAAATAACGAGCAAACCTTAGAAGTTCCGGGCGCACGGTCGCACCGATTCCACGAATCCTTTACATTTACTCCAAACCAATAGTTATGAATTTTGAAAACGAAGAACTGGAAAGGCAAGTCCTTTCCGCAATGATGCTATCAGCCGAAGACAGGCTCATGGCATTCTCAACCTTGCCCAATCTTGACTGCTTCCAACTGGATGCCCACAAGATTATTGCTAAAGGCATACTTGCCCTGCAAGATGCCGGAGAGCATGTTGATTTAGAAACAACTGTTGCCACCATCAAGAAGTCAGGCCTGATCAAGGAAGCTGGAGGAGTCAAAGGCATTGCCAGAGTCTATTCATCACTCAAGTCTCCTGGTCATGTGGAGACACATTGCAGACTGCTGATTGAGCATTACCTGAAGGCTAAACTTTATGCCTTGAGCATGGAGCTGCATCAGCAAACCCAAAGTGACTCCGGTGACATTTTTGACATTTTTGCTCAGTACCAGAACAAATTTGACAACCTTCTTGCCTCTGCCATCACCAACCAAGATGATGACTTCCTGAAGCAGCTCAATGAATCAGCAAAGATGTGGCTCAACTCTAAGCCAGGAGAGATTGCTGGCTACCGGACAGGCATCAATGCACTTGACACTCTATGCGGAGGGCTGACCAATGGTGAACTTACTGTTGTTGGTGCAAGACCAGGGCAGGGCAAGACTGCCCTTGTTGTAACTCTAATCAGAAATTTGGCAAAGCAAGGCATAGGTTGTGGAATGTTTAGCCTTGAGATGACAAAGCATGAGTTGGTTCAGAGGCTGGCCTCTCAGGAGAGCAATGTCTTTGCTTACCGAATCAAGCAAGGTGAACTTAATGCCTATGACCGAAATGCAATCAATGATGCTGTGCATCGCATGAAGGTCTGGCCTGTCAAGATCAGTGATGAAGGCTATCTGAACATTTCAAAGATTAGAACCAAGGCCACCATGTGGAAGAATAAGCACAACATCAGAGTGCTATTTGTGGACTACATTGGCCTTGTAAATTCAGTCAATCCAAAGGAGACAAACAGAGTCAACATTATAGGCGAGATAAGCCGAGGCCTCAAGTTGCTTGCCAAAGAACTCCAGATTCCAGTGGTGGCCTTGTCTCAACTTAGCCGAAGAGTGGATGAGCGAGGAGATAAAATGCCACTAATGTCTGACCTCCGTGAGTCAGGCTCAGTTGAGCAGGATGCTGATGTCATTTGGATGATGATGAGGCCCGAGTATTACTTTGAGCCAACAACCACTACCAGAGTGGGCAGTGCAGAATTGCCAAATGCTGGCCTATGCCTTATTGATCAGGTCAAGATGAGGTCAGGCAGCACAGGAATAATACCTTTGCGCTTTGATGCTCCATTAATGCAACTTAAAGACTATGATTCATCAAGTTCACATCAGCCAAGTGCCTGAACAGTGGGAAGGCAAAAGCACCTACACAAATGACCTAATTTATAATATTAAACCAATGATGATGACAAGCCAAGACTGCCGGGATTACCTTGGCAGAAAAATTAAGCAACTACAAGGCAAACTAAGCATTGAAGGTGCTGCACCTGGACACCAGCGCAGATGGCGCAATCAGCTTGAGGTCTATGAGGCAATTTTGAAATACCTATCTTTGCATAAACTTTAAGACTATGCCACTCAAGAAAGGTTACTCAGCTAAGACTGTCAGCAGCAACATAAAGGCTGAAATGAAGCGAGGCAAGCCTCAGAAGCAAGCCGTAGCCATTGCTCTGTCTGTGGCTAAGAAGGCTAAGAAAGCAGCTAAGAAGAAATAATCACAACTAAAAAAGGGCCATTAGGCCGGTACATTTATGGCAGCACCAAAAGGAAACAATTGTTGGCAATTGCGCCTCAAGCATGGTCTTGATGGCAAATTCAAGAAGCCGGAGGAGATATGGGAAAACTTCATGCAGTATGTGCAGTGGGCAGAAGAAACCCCATTGATTGAAGTTGACTTCAGGGGCAAGGATGCCATGAGGGTTGAAATACCCAAAAAAAGAGTGCTTACAAAGGATGGATTTGCCCTTGCCTGTGGCTTTAGCAGTTACGGAAATCTGTCAGTTTATAAGACCAAATCAGAAGACTTCTCAAAGGTCTTTACACGCATAGAGCAGGCCATCATCTCGCAGAAGTTTGAAGGTGCTTCTTCTGGCTTCTTTAACCACAACATTATTGCCAGAGACCTTGGCCTAATGAACCAGGAGCAGATGACAGTGCAGATGCATGAGGTCATTGTGCCTAAAGTGCTACGCAAGGAGGAGCAGGCTGACTGATGGCAGTAATTGACTTGTCAAGTCCTGACCTGTGGAGTCAGAAGTACTTGCCTGCTTTGGTTGAGCCTAAGACCTACAACATCCTATGGGGAGGCGCAGGATCAGGCAAAAGCCAAACCATGATTCAGCTGCTGCTGGCTGAGATATGCAACCATAAGGCCAACCAATTCCAGACTTACTTTGTCATTAGGAAAGTTGCCAGCACTCTGCGCAACTCAGTCTTTGCTGACTTCAGGAATAAGATTAGTCAGTGGGGCTTTGAGAAGCTGGTGAAGGCAAAGACCGGCTACCTTGAGCTGCAATCAGGCACTAACAAGATTGTCTTCCTTGGCTGTGATGACCCCGAGAAGCTCAAATCACTTAGCCAGGCTAAGTACATCTGGATTGAGGAGGCAACTGAATTGAGCCTTGAGGACTTTACTCAAATCACTCTCCGACTCAGGGGTAAGTCAGACACTCCTAAGAGATTCTTTCTGACATTCAATCCAGTCTCAGATAGCCACTGGATTAAGAAGCGGTTTTTTGATGATGTGCCAGACAAGGAGCAGACTCAGATACTTAGGCTTCACGGTACTTACCGTGATGCGCTTAACTTCCTTGATGATGAGTATGTCACAAGGATGGAGGCTCTCAAGTCAGTGAGTCAGACCTATTACGAAGTCTATGCCCTTGGGCAGTGGGGCATCTGGGATAGGGAAAGCCTCTTTGCCACTTCCTTTGACTTCAGCAAGCATGTCTATGATGGCTACATCAAGGCCTCTCCTACGCATAACCTATACCTGAGCTTTGACTTCAATGTGACAAATACTTGCGTAGTAGGACAGTACATCAAGAACTCAGAGGAGGGCATCTTTTATGCCACCATCAACATCATCAAGGTCTATCGAATTGGAGATCTTGCTGCCCTTTGCCAGACCATCCGGCAGGAATTCCCAGATATGACCTACATCATCAATGGTGATGCCTCAGGTGCTTCTCGCAATGCCTTTACTCAGGACAACATCAGTGCCTATGCTCTCATCAAGAACTATCTGGGCATCCCTGACATGCAATTGCAGATTGCTCGCTCCAATCCAAGCCACATAGCCAGTAGGCTTGTGACCATACTGGTCTTTCAGAAGGCAAAGGTGCAGATTAGCAGCAAGAGGTGCGATGAGCTTGTCACTGACCTTAAGGAGGCAAAGGTAGACCGCCAAGGTAGCCTTGATGCCTGGAAGAACAAGAACCCGGACAAGTCTCACGCATTGGATGCTTTTCGCTACTTCATTTTCTCTAACTTTGCAGAGATAACTTCAAACTTCAATCTGGAAAAGTATGGCACAATGCTGCAATGATTGCTTCAAAGTCTGTGAGCCTCTCAATGGCTGCCCGACTGCATTCTTCATCTTTGTGCCTATGGACTACAATGAGCCTGAAATCATTGTCAACATCACTAAGCCCGGAGTTAATGTCAGGATTCAGCAACTGCTGGACATTGATGAGTTCGGATTCATTGATATTGACCTGACTGGAGTGTCTGAAGGCTTCTTTAATCCTTGGGGAGGACAGTACACCATCAGCTTCACTAATAGTGATACATTGCAGCCAGTTGTCTTTACTGCCGATGATGGCAAGCAATACACAGACATCTGCATGAGCTTTGCCCAGACCTACACGAACCAGGAGGACAACTGGGTAGCCCTAAACATTTTCAACGATAATCAGCCAATAATTAATCCATGATGAACCATGATATTACTGCAAGTTGCGGAGGTAAGCGCAGAGGTTGTTGCCTCATTGAGCTACCACACGATGCCGAGCCTACTGATGTTGCTACTGATAGCAGGAGTCAGCGCATCCTTCTCATTGTTTCTGGACTACCTACTGGAGGATCACCCACTTGGGCAGTGGTATCTCTCCCAGATACAAAAGCTGCCCATGAACTGGGCCAAGCCACTTGGTGAATGCCCATTCTGCTCTGGAGCATGGCAGTTCCTTGTCATCTCATGGCTCATCTTTGACTATCCATTTTACTTATGCTCAATTTTTTTAGGCGCAAACCATCTGCTCCTGCTCCTGCTCAACAAGTGGCAGAAGAAGCTCCTATACAAGCAGAAGGTGGCAGAATACTTTACAGGGGAGTAGCCCCACAAGACCGCTGGGATCAGATTGAGTTTGCCTTCACCTCCGGTGGAGTCAATTACTTCAAGTTTGTAGCAGAAGTGAATGTGCCATTCCAGAGGGCAGTTGCTGCCCGGGATATATTCACTGAGGAACTTTGGCAGATTAACCCAGACTTCCTAAGAGGCTGGAACAATGGCCTCATCAATCTGCTCATGGACAAGAAAAAGAAGGATGACAAGAAGCTCTATGAGATTGGCATCATGGCCTCAAGACTAAAGGAGCAGATGGAAATGAGTGTTAGCCTGCTCCGGCAGCTGAAGCTGGCAACTGTTGTCTACTTTGATGAGCATGAGAATCCATTGGATTATCAGTACCCATACAACAAGCAGAAGCTAAACCATTGGATGGAGCATAACGATGTTCAAGGTTTTTTTTTGAATCTGCCGGAGTACGCCTATCTGCCCTCTTTGACCGAATACAGCACGAATTTCCCGACCTATTTGCAGGCCGAAACTCTGCAAAGCCTAAACAACCTGAAGCACATTATTGGACTTCAATTGTCAGACAGCACCGACTCAGATTTGATGAGCAGTTTAGAGTTGCAAATGGAGATGCTCAAAGACTTAAATTCCTGGTCGAAAGGCCAATCTATGAATATTATTTGATTGTCAGCAGCTATATTGCTGCGCAAAAGAGTAAAAAGGGTAAGATTTCAGGGTGATTTGTTGTTTTTCAGAGTTAAAGGCCATCGGATTCCGGTGGCTTTTTTAATTGCTATCTTTGGGGCAAATAGAAGGCTATGGCAATATCCAGCAATGAAATCAAAATCAAGTATGTCATTGATGACAGTGACTTACGGAAGGCTCAACAAGGCTTTGATAAGCTGACAGCTGAAGAGCAGGATGCAATCAATCAGCTCAAAAAGTTCAACTCAGAGCTTGACAAGACAGGAAGCACAGCCTCTGACACTGGTAACAAGCTATCAGGAGCATTTGATAAAGCACAAGGAGGCCTTCAGGGATTTATAAATAAACTTGGGCCAGTCGGCACATTGGTGGCAGGAGCATTCACAGTAACTGCTGTGCTGAGCTTTGCCAAGGCAGTCTTTGATGTGACTTCCAACTTTGAGAAGATGGGAGCAGTGCTGAAAAACACTTTAGGCAGTGGAGCAGCAGCCTCATTAGCTCTGGAAAAAATTAAGGAATTTGCCAAAACCACACCATTTTCAGTTCAAGAATTAACAGCATCTTTTGTTAAGCTCTCAAATCAAGGATTCAGGCCAACGATTGATCAGATGCGGAGGTTAGGTGACCTTGCCTCAAGCACTGGTAAAACCTTTGACCAATTGACTGAAGCAATCATTGATGCTCAAGTTGGTGAATTTGAAAGGCTCAAGGAGTTTGGTATTAGAGCGCAGAAAGCAGGAGACCAGGTTACTTTCACATTCAAGGGTGTTCAGACTCAGACAAAGTTTAGCAATGATGCCATCCGTGAATACATCACTTCACTTGGTGATTTTGAAGGAGTAGCTGGCTCAGCTGCTGCTGTATCTGCCACACTTGGAGGCAAGGTCAACAATCTTGGTGATGCCTGGGATAACTTCCTAAACAAGATAGGAACACTATTAAAGCCAATCCTAACAGAAGCACTTAACATCACTGCTGAATTCATGGATAGCATCAATTCTATTTTCGGTCAGGCAAAAACTGATGCTGAAAGATATAGTAGTATTGAATTATTGGCATTTCAGGCTGCTCAAAATCAAATGACAAAAAAGACAGATGACCAGTTGGATGAATTTGTCAAGTCTCAGAAAGCAGCATTAGCAGAATCAGCCAAGGACTTAAAAAATTATCAGGATCAACAGAAGAATCAAGATTTCCTGACCAAAAATCTGGCTGCAATGGGGATTGGTCTTGAGTCAAATGTTAAACTATCAAAAAACATCAATGACATTTCTGTTGACATTGCCAACACTAAGGGCAAAATAGCAGCAGCGGAGGAGCAGATTAAACTAAGGGCAGATGGAGTAGCCAAGACCGAGAAAGTAAAGGCAGAATACTTAGCTGCTCAGCAAAAGGATAAGGAGACCCAAGCAAAAGAGGATAAGAAAAGCTATGAGTTACGATTGAAGCAACTTGAACTTGAAAAGCAAATTATGACTCTTCAGGCTCAGTTAAGGGGCAGCAAGTTGGGTGAACTTGGAGCAGAAAAGAACTTTGCAGAAGGTGTTTTTAGGCTTAAAAAAGAATATCAGAATAAAAACATAGGCATTTCAAAAGAAGAGGTAAAAGTTGCTGAGCTTACTGCACAGCAAAAGGCAAAAATTTATGAAGAAGAAGCTGACCAACAAATTATAGCATACAGAAGATATACTACAACTACTGAAGAAGATGAAAAAAAGCTCTATGAAAATAGGCTGGCCCAGATGAAGCAATGGCAAAAGGCTTATGAAGCTGGACTTGCGGAAGAAGTACGAAAAAAGAAAGAGGCAGAGGAACAAAAGCAGGCTATTACTCAACAATCATTTGAATTAGGTCAAACCTTAGTAGATGGGGCTTTCAATCTATACCAGGCTGGTCTTGACAAAGAAATTACTGCGCTAAACAGGAGATCAGAAGAAGAGATCAGGCTGGCAGATGGCAATCAGCAGAAGATTGATGAAATCAATCAAAGAAAAGAGCAGAAAGAACGAGAGTTAAAGCTAAAGGCATTCAAGGCAGAACAGGCTGCTGCTGTTGCCAGAGTAATATTTGAAACTGCCTCCATTGTGGCTAAGTGGTCAAGCAGTCCTGTGACATTACCACTTGCTGCACTTACCTTATTTAATCAAGCTGCTCAGATTGGCTTTATTCTTGCTCAACCTGTGCCTGAGTTTGCTGAAGGTACTAAAGGAAAGCCATTTGAAGGAGGTAAGGCAATTGTTGGTGAGCGAGGAGTTGAAAAGGTTGTGACTCAGTCAGGCAAGGTCTACTTCACTCCACCAACTGCCACTCTGGTTGATCTGCCAAAAGGCTCTCAGGTAATTCCTAACCATGCACTTAGCAAGCAGGAGTTATTCCTGGCAAGCCACTATGCCAATAGAAGCAGCTCAGTCTCTTCTCCGGTGGTAGGCAAACTGGATGAACTAAGTGGCATCCTGAAGTCATTACCCATCACTCAGCTCAACATGGATGAGCGAGGCTTTGAGAAATTCATTAGGACACCAAGGCGCACAACTAAGATTCTGAATAATAGGTTTAGGAATGCATCATGAACTATTGGTTTAGATTATTAGTAAAGAGCCTCTGCATTGCAGGGGCTTTTTCTTTTTACCTTTGCACTCATGGCAGGCTGGAGATTTTATCTAAATAATACTGAGGTTGAAGAACCTATTGGCTGGGATGCAATTGAATTCACAGCCTTACGCATGGAGAGTCATGGCATTGACCAGCCATTCAGCACTGAGGTCAAGTTCTATGGCAAAGGGGCAAAGCTAATAAAGGCACTTTATGACCAGTTCTTCATCAATGCCGAGATAAGCATCACCATCACCTCTGATGTCAATTACAATGGGCAGCCATTTGAGTTTGAAGGCATGCTCAATTTGGCAATCTACCAGGAGCATAATGTCTGCGACACTGATAGCTGGGAGATAACAGTAGGCATTATTGATGACAACTTCAGGGAGCAGTTCAAGGCTCGGCAGGATGTGGAGATTGACTTGACCAACACTACTGACCTCAATGGTGACACTATTTCCGCACTTAGTCAGAAGCAGATCAGACTGCACAGGCAGGACTTGTACTTACAAGCCAATGGTAAAAGTTTTAGTGATAGAGTAGTTGCACTAAATTGGTATGATGCTGCCATCATTCCAGTTTATTGGCAACAAAATGACTTTAAGGACAACTATGGACTTGCAGTCAATACCACTCAATCAACTATCAACTGGAATGCTGGACAATATGGAGACAGTCCTATTTTCCAAAATAACAGTAGCTATACAAGAACATTTGATGCTACCTATGACATAAGTGTAACCATTACAAACAATAACACCTTTAATTTCATTAATGTATATGTCTATTTTGGGGTTATTAATGGTAATATATTTGTTCCTCCAGCTTACTACTTACTTAATACTACACTTGGAGCAGGAGCAACACAGACATGGAATTTAGCTGGAACAATAACAGGCATATCAGTCGCATCTGGCTATAAGGTTCAGTATGCAATTGAGGCTGGTTATACTGGCAATCCTAACACAGCAGATGTTACCATAACCGAAAATGCAACACTCAATTGGACTGAAATCAACTCCGGTGAGTATGCATCAACATGCAACTGCCTGACAATTGAGCAATGGCTGAAGAGATGCATCTACCTGATGACAGGAAGCAACAATAAGCTGCTCTCTGATGCCTTTAGTGAGGTTGATGATGGCTGCTACTGGAATAATGCTCTGACCAATGGCCTCCGAATAAGGCAGGCAGATGGACAGGATAACTTAGGCGCACTAAAGACAACATGGAAGCAGACATTTGAAGACCTTGACAAGATATTTTGCCTTGGCTGGGCCTTTGAATGGACTGGGACTGAGTGGAAAATCAGAGTAGAGCCAAGGGAGTACTTCTACCAGAACAGCATCAGTCAGGTCTTTGCCAATGTCGGAGAGGTTGACCAGATGGCAAAGGTTGACATCCTCAAGAATAACATCACTCTTGGTTTTACCGACAAGTGGAAGAACATCCAGCTGAGCGGTGTCTTTGCCATCCACACTGACCGAAACTACTTCACCAATAACCGCGCAATGAATGAAAATAGTTCGGCAAAATTGGACATGAGATCAGGCATAATTGCTGAAGGCTATGCCATTGAGTTCAGCAGAAGACTCTCCGGCATCACCTTTGGAGGTGCTACCTCTGACAGGCCCAATGATTATGAGACATTCATCATCTGGCTGAATAGACAAGAGGTTACATTGGAGACAATAGAAGGCACTTGCTTTAACTTACCACAAGAGACAGGAACAGTTACATTCCTGCCCGGGCAAATAAGCATGCCATCCAGCTTCATTGCCTTTAGCTCATCACCTTTGCAGAACTTGTACAACATCTGGCACACTCCGGCAAGAGTTGGCATGAGATGGTGGAAGGTGCTTGGCATGCACACCTATGGCCTGACCAGTCCAATACTTCAATATCAGGTCGGGCAATATCAGACAGGCTATTATAGCCAGATTGATGATGCAACAGAGCCATGCCAGCAGTACCTCATAGACACTCCACTTTACGAGAATGTCAGCCTAAGTCAGGGAGTGCTGAGACCAGGAGAGAAGGAGTACCTCTTTAGGCCCATAGGCATTGAATTCAGCTATCCACAAAGTCTCTGCGATTTCTTAACTTTGAGCCAAGATGAGCAGTATCGGAAAGTAAGGCTCACCTCTGGCAGTTTAGATTTGCAAGGGTTCATTCAGGAGGCCACAAATCAGCCTGAGGATGCTTCCGGTGGTACAACTAAGTTCACTCTGTTAATGTCCAATCAAGTGACACCAGAGGCAGGAGAATTCAACGAGGACTTCAACTCAGATTATAATAATGGCTAATTTAACAAGGGCAGGATTGGGTACGGTAAGGGATGCCAACTTCCCTACCAATAACAATAATGAGATTACTGCATCAGACCTTCGTGATTGGCTTACAGATGGCATTGACTCCTTTCTGACTCAGAAGGACAAGAATGTCATGGAGGAAGTCATCTGGGAGGCTAAGAGTAATAACCTGACTGCCGGAGCAACTACTGACTTGAGTTTAGCCAATGGCAATTTTGTCCACATAACAGGCACAACCACAACCATCAATTCCTTTGGCATTTGTGATGCCGGGTCAAGGTTCATTCTTGTGTTTAAAGGGGTTTACACACTTGACTATGATGCGACTCAACTGATTCTTCCTGGTACTGCTAACATCACTACTGCCAACAATGATTGCTGCATGATAGTGAGTGAGGGTAGTGGCAACTGGAGAGTAGTTGGATACTTCCCAATTGCAGGAGGTGGAGGTGGAGGTACAGTTACTTCAGTAACTGCCACTGCTCCTTTATCATCAACAGGAGGTTCTGCACCAGATATAAGCATCCCACAGGCCAATGGCTCAACTGATGGCTTCTTGGATAGTGCAGATTGGACAACATTCAATGGCAAGCAGGATGCATTGAGTGCCGGAACAGGCATAAGCATAGTAACCAATACAGTTACCAATACTGCACCTGACCAGATAGTAGGCTTAACTGCCGGAACAGGGATTGGAGTTACTGGTACTTACCCTAACTTCACAATAAGTAATACATCCCCATCATCTGGAGGCATAGTAACTGCGGTGACTGCCTCAAGTCCTTTGTCTTCATCGGGAGGAACTGCTCCAAATATCACTTTAGGCACAGTACCAATTGCCAATGGAGGAACTAATGCTACCGCCACTCCAACGAATGGAGGTGTGGCCTATGGCACAGGTACTGCCTATGCTTTCACAACTGCCGGAACTTCTGGTCAGATATTGCAGAGCAATGGCGCAGCTGCTCCTTCATGGGTTGCTGCTCCTGCTGCTACATTGACAATTGGATCATCAGTTGTCTCCGGTGCAACTGCCGGAAGGCTACTGCTAACAACTACTTCAGGGGCAAACCAAGTCTTGAATCAAGATAGCCTTTTGAACTATGACACTACGAATGACAGATTGGGCATAGGGGTTGCCTCTCCTACTGCTACACTTCACTTAGCTGCCGGAGTTGCTGCTAATCCTCAGATGCTCTTAGTGCCTTCGGCAGTTACTCCCTCAGGCACAACCAATGGCTCAATCTGGTGTAACACGGTCAGTAGCAACACAAGGCTGACCATGTACAAGGATACCGGTTACACCAATGTAATTACACTTGACCGGAATCCAGACCTTGCTACATCAGGGTCAGGTATAATTCAAGCTGATGCCAATGGCACATTGAGTAAGGGTGCAGACCTTACTGCCTTGGGGATTTATGCTCAAACAAACTCAATAACGGCAATAACAACTGGTAGTGGCTCGTTAATTGGTACTGTTACCGGAATTACCACTTTGCCTGCCAATTTTTTTGGAGTTGGTAAAACAATTGAAACTAAGTTTTCAGGATTAATTACCATGCCTAATGGAAGTCCTGTTTGCACAATAGATTTTAAAGTTACTGATGGAACTACTACTTCAACACTATCATCTTTAGTTTATGATACCAGTAACATGAGTGGTAGGGTTTACATGGTAAGTACTCAATTAACTTGTAGAACAACTGGGGCAGGAGCAACTTTTGGAGTATCAGGTCAAATGATAGTTAATCATACTGGAAAATCTCAGGAAACTGTATTTATCACACCTGGTTCAGTTGCAATCTCAGGTTCATTATCAACTGCATCTGCTTTGACTTTGCAAGTTGTTGTTACTTGGACTGGCACGGCAGGAGGATCAATTGACACAAGAACACACTTCTGTAATTACATAAACTGATGCCACTTACAACAATATACGGTGATGGAACAAGGATAGTTGGTGATGCCAATGCTTTAGAGCAGACTTTGCATCCAACTGTTATGGCATACATAAACATAATGCATTCTCCAACTGGTGGTAATTATGCTATGAGTGTAAATGAGATTGATGCAGTCAATAACATGGTTCAGGCATTAGTTTCAAATGGCATTTGGACTAAATTAGTAGCTATCTATCCAATTATAGGCACAACTGCTGCTGCTCATAAATTTAATTTGATTGATCCAAGAGATGCTGATGCTGCTTACAGATTATCGTTTTTAGGTGGTGGATGGACACATACTGCAAATGGTGCGACTCCAAATGGGACTACTTCGTATGCTAATACTTTTTATGCACTTAACAGTTTAACTTCAGGGCATTTGAGTATATATTCAAGAACAAATACTGATGGATTATTTCAAGACATTGGGAGTTCTAACATTGGTACAACAATATATAACGGAATTGTGGCAAAATTAACCAACTTATATTATGGGGGAATTAATCAATCTGCTAATTTAACTGCAACTGTTGCAAACAGTACTGGTTTATTTCTCACATCAAGAACATCAAATGTGCAATTAAATATGTATAAGTCAGGAATTTTAGTTGCTTCTTCGGGTGCATTAAATTCAATATCTGCCAATGGAAATAATATGTTTATTGGTGCGCTAAACACAGCCGGAACAGCGACAAGGTTTTCAAATAGACAATATTCATTCGCTTCATTTGGTAGTGGATTAACAAATGAAGAGGCAAAAGCATTTAGTACTATTGTACAAGCATATCAAACAAAATTAGGAAGACAAGTTTAAGACTATGAATCAGAAAGAATATCAGGGTTATACACTCTACCAGATCAGCAATCATCCAGTAGTGACTGAGATGGAAAGATGGGTAAGTTGGGCAGGGTTGGAAATCCAATCTGATGCTAACTATGGCTTTTACATCCGGCTCAAGTATCGCATCTGGGCATTTATAAATGATCTTGAAATCCCGGTGAGTGTGAGTGCAGCTTATGTAAATCTAACTGCCGACAATTCTACTTGCGTGAATTCATCAGGCCAGATAGTTGAGTGCGGAACACCTGATTCAATGGGTGAGTATGACTTTTACATGGCTCTGATTGATGAGCCAATAATCATTCAGGACTTTGTGATGGCAAAGATAACCTGGGCAGATAGCGAAGGCAAATTCAACACTTTCTGATGTCTCAGATTCATCCATTCTATCGGTTTAGTAATGCCTGGAATACTGGGTTCTATCCACAAAACCAGACCACAAGCAATCAACTGAATGATATCTATGTCGCACTTCAGGCATGGTTGCCATCATTTACTCTGGGTGATTCCTATGCCTCTCTGAAGGCACAAGTCAGGGCAGTAGTTCAGCCATTCAATGAGTTTCCAGTACTTGGCAACTTTGAGATTACAAGTTCAATTGCGCCTGACCCTCCATTCTGGGAGTACACTATCACGATTCGTGATGTTGATCTCAGAAAGGTTGATTCAAGTCAAATGATTAGAATTACTGGCTACATTAACATCACTACTAATGCAATCACAAGTGCATCAATACTTCCATTTACAGTAGCCACTTACTCAGGCACATTTGATCCTGCACCAGTTCAGCCAGAGGATGAGGTTAAGAGAGTTCTTGAGATAGTGAATGACTATGGCTCTGCCATTTTCCCTCTTGTTTATAGCTATGATGCCACAACCGGACTGGCTACATCAGGCTTGGCAAGGGCAAGTAGTTATCAATTGACCAATGGAGTAATTACTGCATCTCCGGCAGACACATTGCCACAACTTAATGCAAGGAGGTTTACACTTCCTGCACTTAGTGCGGAGGATAAGTTTGCGATTACATTCATGGAGAGGATTATTAATGCCTCCTTTGGTCAGAGTGATACAGTTGCAATTCAGTTTGCCTACAATTCACTTGCAATGCCAGATGGATGGACTAAAACCTACCTATTCAATGGCACAGGCTATGACCGCATCCAGATAACTCTTGACTCAGGCTCAGACCGAGTCTTTGCCTTAGTGGGCAGATATGATGCAGATTGGAAGTGGCAGAGGTTTGTCAATGACATCGGAGTAAGTGCCACCAATCAATTCATCACCAATTACTCAGCATCAACTCAGCTACCTTATGAGCCATTGTCGGCAAGTAGTTATGTTTATCTTGACACTTGGTATGACTTTGAATTCTGCGACTTCACTCCCGATTGCTACGTAAGTCCTGAGTTCTATGCCATGCCGGCCATCCCTGGTGATGTGTTGCAATTCAATGTGCCATCAGATCAGGCTAACCTGACCGGAATTGACAATGTTCTGGTTGGCCTGTTTCAGGAGGATGGTGGCTTTGTTCAGTTGATAGGCAGCGGAGAGCGACTTTCAAAGACTTGTACTCAAGCTGAGTGTGAGCATACTTTTGAGCAGAATTTTACTTATGAGGAAATTGAAGATGCAATACTTGTTATTAATGAAAATATCCCAGAGACTCCATTGATTCCACCAGTAGAGTATAAATGGGTTTTGATAAATATTACTTCATCAACTGAAACAGTTATTGACTTTATTCCTCTCACCTATGGATTGACACCATTTACAGTTGAAACCTATATTACACTAATAGAATCATTTGGCATTGTAGTTACCGAGGTGGAAGGTATTTACACCTTTGCCTATACTACTTCCATCACTTGTGGATATGAATATACTGTTCAGGATCAGTTGAAAGAGGCTTACTTTTTTCAATTGGATACCTACGAATGTATCTGCCCAATCAATAAGTTCACTCAGTTATTCTGCTCCTGCACCATTCCGGCAGTTGCCGATGGTTGCTATCGGTTAGGATTATACAATGATGTTGAGGAGCAATTATACCTCTATTCACTCAGCAATAACATCAACATTAACCGGGCAGATTGCTTTTCTACCATTCTTGAATTCTGGTCAGATGATGACACCATTGCCGAAGGCTTTGAGTACTACGATGGCTGGAAGCAGAGGATTAGAGTTGGCCTAAATGGTGGTGGCGAAAAGCCGGTCATTGAGGAGAACCTATACAGGCAAAGCAATGGGGTTCATAAGAGGCCTCAGAATAAGCAGGATTTATCATTAGATTTGCATACGGATTTCTTTGACTTAGACACACAGCTTGCGATGACCGATGCCACCCGGCATCCTTACTTAGTCTGGTCAGGAAAGCCAATCTTTGTGAAGGGAGATATTGAGGTTGCCACCACTCAAGACTTTACCACACAAAGCTCTTTTGAAACTTTATCACAAATGAAGTTTCAGGCACTCATTCAGGGCTTCCAGCCCAGGAACTCAAGTTGCTTAACTTGCTAAAAAACAATGTCAATTTTCTCATTAACATGCCCCGATGTCGGGTGCTATCAGAACTTTCTCTGTGACCCAGAGTTTCAGAATAAGATCGTGGCGGTGGCTTATGTGCGTAAGTCTGCTGCCCTCACTGCTCAAGAGAAGTCAACTGCTGACAATTGGATAGCTGCTCTTTATGACCGCTATCTGAATGGAGAGGCTTATCTTGTGTTTAACACTTCCGGTGAAAAGCCAAGGCCTGAGACTGCAACCACTGCTGGCAGAGGCATGCAGAACACTAAGGCTCTTGCTAAGACTCATACCTTGACCTATCAGGACATGCAAGGTGTAGTTCAGAACAATGTTCAGTTCTACAATGACATCCTTGCCACTGCTCAGAACTTCGACTTCTATTACTTCACTCCTGGTCGCATCTGGGATGCCTCTGGCTATTATGTGACAGTTATCGGTGATCCTATCATCACTGCCGACCTGAACACCTACCAGATGGCTGAAGTATCAGTAAACTGGGTGAGCAAGGTCAATCCTCTGCCTTATGAGTTTGATACTGACACTTTCCTTGAAGGTCTGTACTATATAATCAGCTCAACAGGTTATACTGGTGATTCTTGGACAAGTAGTTGCTCTGACCCTCAAGAGGCAACATTTGATGCTGTCCTTAATATAGGTGCTGTATCAGGTGCGCCTGCACTTGTCTGGTCAGTTGAGCAAGCCGAAGGCAGTGACCCTATTTCTGAAATTGGCCTTGCCTTTGTTGACAATGATCTCCAGTGGAATCCTAATGGCTACATTGGCACTTACATTTTCATTGTTACCGTTACCAATGAATATGGTTGTGTATTCGGTCAGCAGACAATTACTTTGAATGTCAGTTGCGACTAATTAAGTAAACATGGAAGAGTTAATCGGGGTACTCCTATCTAAGTTGCTCGACCGGAAAATCCGGGAAGGCAGGCACGACTACATTGAAGAAGCTCGTGAGAAAGCCGAAGAGTTGGAGTACCACTTCGAGAACGAGTATCCCGAAAAACTCTTGCACACTCAGCATCCGAGTGAAGAACCTTGGATGAAGGAGTACAGAAGGCGCAGATGGCAAGCACCTACCACCACTGCCACAGGAAGAGTTTACACTTTCCTGCAAAAGATTCAGCAGGCTGATGACTTCAAGATAACCTTTGAGTCTGACTTCCAAAAGACAGGCATTGCTGAGCGCATAGGCCTCATGAATAACACTCTTGAGCATTATGTGGAGGAAGAATTGCCAAAGACAGCAAGCCTTGAGAAATGGCTTTTTAATGTCTTTCTGAAGACCTACTTAATGGATGCCAATGCGGTAGTGGTAACACTTCCAGACTATGAAGACTTCATTGAAGACCCATCAGGAACTACTACACTTGATTGGGCAAGACCTTACCCTCAGATAATTGAATCAGAAGACCTCATCTGGGAGGAAGAAGACTTTGTGATCACTAAGGTTGATGACTATGTTGACATCAATCGCAAGAAGTGGGATCAATTCCTGTGCATCACCACTCAAGGCCTGATGCTATTCAGGCAGATTAATCAGTACACCTATGACCAGCCATTTCAGGTATTCATTCTGCCTTATGAGTTTGGCTATCTGCCAGCCTGTAAAGTAGGCAACATCATCTATGAGGAAGAGGATGGCAAGCTGGTCTATGACTCAGTCCTTGCTCCATGCTTACCAGCATGGAATGAGGTGCTATTCAGGACTGATGACTTGAACATACTATGGGCAATGCATGCCCTGCCCCAGAAGTGGGCATTAAAAATGAGTCCATGTAAGACCTGCAATGGCACAGGCATAAGGACAAACAGAAAGGAGGAAAAGGTCAGTTGCAATGACTGCTCTGGATCTGGTAGGGCATCAAGCTCACCATTTGGCCTGATGGAAATTAACATTGACAGAGTAAGTGCTGTCAATCCTACTCCACAGATTCCACCAGTGCCTCCGGCTGGCTACATTGAGAGGCCAACAGAGACAGTTAAGTTGTTCCAGGAGGACATCATGCAGAAGGAGTTTCAGGGATTCAAGGCAATAGGTCTTGAGCTGCTTGGTCAAATTCCTGCTGCTCAGTCAGGCATTGCGAAAGAGTATGACCGCAAGGAGCTAAATACCTTCTGCTTTTCGGTTACTGTTCATCTGGCTCAGATTTACAGGAAGGTCTGCTTTTACATCATGCTGCAGAGGTATAATGCACTTTTTGCATCTTCCTTGATGGATTCAGACAAGATACAGGCTGCACTTCCGCAAATCACTGTACCTACTGACTATGATGTGATGACTGCCGACATGGTAGCTGAGCAGCTCAAGAAGGCAGTCGAAAGCAAATTCAATCCATTGATTACATCAGGTATTGAGATGGACTATGTGGAGAAGCTATATGGGGAGAACAGCATTCAGAAGACCTACCTGAAGCTACTGAGTAGCCTTGATCCGTTGCCATTTAAGACAACAGATGAGAAGACAATACTGCTTTCCAGCAATGGATGCTCTCAGCTTGACTATATCCTTAGTGCTAATCTTGCAGCATTTGTCATGCAAAAAGTGGAGGAAGATGCGACATGGTATGATAAGCCATTCAATATCCAGAGGGCAGAGGTTTATGCTATGGCAGCAGAAAAGCAGGCACAGATTAGGCAATCTCTTGTGCCATTAATGCCTGAAGGCTTATGATATGGCAAAAACTCCTGAGCAGTTAATCAAGAAGATTCAGGAACTTCAGCTGGCAATTGAAAGCCGGATGGATGAGTCATTGCCGAGAGTGTTCAGCAAGCTATCTGACCAGGTCATTGACTTGGCATCTGAGTTATCACTTGACCCAAAGGACAGGGCCAAGACACTTAAGGAGCTGATAAAACTCAAGAAAGACATTGCTGACACCATCATCCAGAATGCTCCCTATCAATTGCAAGTGGCAGAGGTTATCTCAGGCTTTGAGATGCTGGCTGAACTTAGCAATGAGTACATCACACTGGCAATAGGTGATTTTAAGCCTAAGAAGGAACTTTACAAGGCAATCCTTGAGAGCAACATTGCCACTACTAAGGATGCTTTACTTGGTGCTGGCATTCGGGATAACTTTGGCACAGCCATTCAGGAAGTCCTGAAGGACAACATAGCAGGCATAGGCACAAGGTCTGAGCTTAATAAGACACTCAGAAAGTTTATTGAAGGCACTCCAGAGGAGTCGGCATTTCTAAACCGATACATCAAGCAGACTACTAACGATGCTGTGATGACATTCAATTCAGAGTACATTCAGACTATTGCTGCTGACTTGGATGTTGACCATTATTATTATCAAGGCACAGTAATAACTGACTCAAGGTCATTCTGCGTAGCAAGGGCAGGCAGATACTTCACAACTGATGAAGTTAAGGCATGGGCCAATCTAAAAGGCTGGGATGGCAGGATGAAAGGAACTAACAGCAGTACAATCTTCATCTATCGTGGAGGATACAATTGCCGGCATCAGCTTTGGCCTGTAAGCCAAGAGCAGTATGAGGCTGCTAAAGAGAAGGGCAGAGCAGGCCTGAGATAGTGTAGAGTAAGGTGTAGAGTGTAGAGTTGACTACAACTTGATGCCGACTTAGTACCGACTTAGGCCCGACTTGTTTTCACCCTACTTTATCACCCTACTTTATCTCCCTATATGCTAAAAGTAGGGAGATAGGCTTTAAGTGTTTCTGCTCAATTACCTTCCGCATGCCATACCCAAGGTTCTGCTGAACCATGACCGTATCAATGCTTTGCCTTCTGATGTAGCCTTGTAGAATGACCTCTGCTGCCTCCTCCATTGCCCAGCAAAGAATATACACATCAGCCTTCAGCTCATCATTTAGATTGAATACAAGCCTGCCTGTCTTGTACTTAGTGGTCTTGACATCAATGTTGTAATCACCCATCATAAGGTCTGTACCTCCATCACCCTCCAGACCGCAAGACATATCCATTGGAATCTTAAGAGCCTTAGAAACTGCATATTCACCCATGACACCGAGCATGTCAGCAGTTTGCTGGTCATTGCCCCATTGCTTCTTATAGCGGTTAGGGTTGGCCTGATCCTTTAGGAAGTGCCTGCCATTGGCAAGCACCCGGAGCAGCTCCATTTCTCTTGGGGTAAATGTTATCTTCAAGGTTCATAAAGGGTTACAATAATAAGTCATAAAAACCGATATTTGAGCATGAAAAAGGCAAAGACAGGCAGCACTCCGGTGGCTAAGATTAGCTTTGGCAAGCGCAGAGAAGGCCAGCATAGGAAGGGCAGAAAGCCAAAGGGAAGCAATCAGAAGAAGTACAGAGGGCAGGGCAGATAGTGTAAAGTGATTACCTAATTAAGTGTAAAATGGCTGACAAGAAGTTTAAGACCAAGGTCAATGGCAAGACTGTAAAGTTTGGGGCAAAGGGTTACTCCATTGCGCCTGGCACAGCCAAGGGTGATAACTACTGCGCTCGTTCATCTGGCATTAAGAAGTGCAAGAATCCTCCTTGCGCCAATGATTTAAGCAGAAAAGCATGGGGATGTGTGGGTAAAAAGAGCGTAAAAAGTGCAGCTAAAAAATTCACTCGCATTAAGTAATTTTACATCATGCAACAGCCACTGCGCCATTTTAAGCTGAGTGAGTTTGATAGCCCTGATCAGGTTGGTTCAGGTGCTAAGATGAAGCCTGAGTTCCTGCAAAAGCTCGACAATGCCAGAACATTGGCAGGAGTAGCCTTCAGAATTAACTCAGGCTATCGCACTCCTGCTCATAATGCCAAGGTTGGAGGTGTTGCAGACAGTTCACACTGTGGTGGATGGGCAGCTGATATAGCTTGTTCAGATGGCAATCTGAGGTTCAAGATAATTGACAGCCTGTTGAAATCCGGTATTCAACGAATAGGAGTTGCAAGCACTTACATTCATTGCGATTGCGACCCAACAAAGCCTGCCCAGGTCATCTGGACATACTAAAATGACACAAGAATTAAGGGAGGAGCTGGTAAAGTTTGTTTATGATACTCCTGCCTATGGAGCTATCCTTCTGACCAAAATGGCTAACCCAGACCCACAATTTTACAATGGAGGAGAAGAATGGCTCTACCATCATGGATGGTCACTCATTCTGCTATATCGCATTTATCGGATGCTGATTGACATTCACAAGGCCTATAAGGAGAAGGTGCTTTATTATGATGATAATGATGAGCTTGTGCCAATGACTGGCTATGAGAAGCTGATTAAACAAATTAAAAGGCTATTCAAATGAGCATTTCAAAAGACACTTTTATTCTTTTTTGCCTCTTCATCATTTATATTGGGGGAGACTTTTACACGGCAAGAATTGAACATAAGAAGCTGGAAAAGCATATTGCTGAAAATGATTCCTGGGTTATGCAGTCAACATCCAGAAATATGCGAAATGAAGAAACGATTGACTCACTTAGAGCGCAAGTTAAAGGTCTTGCAAAATCAGTTATCTACCTCGACTCATGCAACCAGGCGAAGACAAACAAGCAGGAGAGGGCGGAGCGCAGGGGAAGGTTCGTGGGAGGGCTACTGAAAAGCCTCTTCCCGGGCATGTGACACATGCACTCTTCAGCAAGCGCATGCAAGTCTATGCCTACACTTGCACAAGTGTAGTAATGGTTGGGTTGCTTTTAGGTGTAGGCTGGCTCTATAAGATTGAGAAAGTACAAGCATCGGATTCAGTTCTGATGTTTATTCTGGGCCAAGTCCTATCAGCATGGGTAGCCCTGACTAATAAGATTTTCCGCATTACTGCACCTAACATCGGCAGTCCTGATAATTAACTATTTTTGTGACTATGAATTGCCTGCAAGACTACATTGGACTGAAAGGATGCACAGTTGATGCTCCTTTGTCTGGCCTATACATCAATGATTATCCGGGCATGAGTTCGGAACTTCTTGACAAGATTGCCACACCCGAGCAGACAAGCTATGTGGGCATGTGGAATTCAGCACAGGCAGTAAGCTATGTGAGGGTCAAGAGAGACATTCAGGCTGCTCTATTCAGCGCAGCAGAGGCTCAGTTAGATCAGGTGCTGTTCCAGACTCGCAAAGAGTTTGTGCAGCAATGGCAGCAAGTGCAGACAGTGCCAGCAGAGGCTATCCTGAAAGGAACATTCGTAAGCATACAGGGCAGCAAGTATCTTAGTCTAAGAGTTAAGCAGATATTCATTTTCAATGCTGGCCCTCCGGTAGCAGGGATTCCCTGGTACATTTACCAAACTCAGGATGGCAAACTGCTGGATAGTGGCACTGCTGATCTTGTTGAGGGCATGAACTATGTGCCTGTAAACAATGAGTTCTACTCTGACTTTGACAAGCTCAACATCATGGTGGCAGTTGACTGCACCAATCTGCCAACCAGCACAGGCATGTTCAGTGATTATGGCTGGCAACAGATGGACTTGGAGTGTGCTTCAAGATTCAGTTATCTGTGGCGCAATGGCTGGTCTATCTTCCCTGTAACTGCTCCTCTTGGCTATGGCTTTGGAGACAGCTGGAGTCAGGACAATAGCCAGTCAGGAGTGTACATGGATGCCCAACTGCTATGTTCACTTGATAGCTTCATCTGTCAGCAGAAGGAGTTTCTTCTGGATGCTTGGGCCAATCTGCTATGCTATCAAATCCTCTGGCAGAAAGTAGCATCACCAAGAGCCAATTACTTTGCACAAGGCAACA
>Ga0315903_10003050_pt1 | contig 23689 bp, 13 predicted proteins | sample LakEriMetagenome_7_FD_203524 | JGI IMG/M metagenome (GOLD analysis project Ga0315903, IMG submission 203524) | Freshwater fungal communities from buoy surface, Lake Erie, Ohio, United States - Buoy 2 MA119 | ecosystem: Environmental > Aquatic > Freshwater > Lake | place: USA: Lake Erie, Ohio... | reverse complement strand
GGAGCCCTGCAGACCACGAAGACTGGCAGCGTGACGACGATCTGTGCGCCGATTGCGTGGCAGGGTGGCCGCGAATATGTGTTCACGATCCGGGGTAAGGACACCGCTGGCAATGATCTGGTGTACAACACCAAGATTCAGACACCGGTGGCTCCGCTGGCTCCGGCCCGCGACTGGCCGATCACCTTGCCTGGTCCTCTGGGCACGGCGAACAGCTGGGGAGTGCGCACCTTCCTGAATGACGGTGTGTTCCCGGCGGACAACATCAACCTGATGCTGGACTTCCTTGTCAATCAGTCGGCTGACCGCACGCCGGAGCTGAGCCCGTCGAATGTTGTGGACACGCAGGAACCGAACCTGAACTTCTATGATCCGTCGACGAATGGCGCGAACAACGGGGTGATTCCCAGCGGTCGTCCGTTCCCGGGGAATGCCCTCTCGACGGAGATGAATGGCGGTACGCAGCGTGACGACAACAATGTCATTTCGGTGGCGCATGGCACCATCGACATCACGGAGACCTCGGACTACACCTTCAACATCCGCGGGGATGACGGCTTCATGTTCCGCATCAAGCGGGCGGAAGGCGGTGCGCCGCCGAAGTGGTTGGCGGTCAATGGCCCGTCTCAGGTGGACTCCGCTCAGCAGAACATTCTGTTCTTCCCGAACGGAACTGGCGACACCAATACCCGTGCGGTCGTCACGCTGACCCCGGGCAAGTACAAGCTTGAGTATGCCACCTGGGAAGGCGGCGGCGGCTTCTGGTATCAGATCAGCGCGGCCAAGGGCTTCTTCCTGAACGACGGTGACACGGCCAACTGGCGTCCCGTGGGTTATGTTTCCCAGTGTCCGGATCCGATCCCGTATCCGTCGATGGTGGGCAACTGGACTGTGCTGAGCACGACGCCGGCTGAACTGACGCAGGTCGACCTTGATGGGGCCGATGCGGCGGTGAACCGTGCGGTGGCTGCCGATGCGGTGGCTGCGACGTCGAGCTGGGGACAGATCAACTTCTTTGATCCGCAGAGCGGTGGACAAGGCCGGATTCCTGGCGATGTGCCATGGCCGCGGAACACGGAAGCTGACGACAACCGTTATGCCATGCGCATGACGGGTACGCTGCGGATTCCGGAAGCCGGAAACTACCTGATTGGCTTCCAGGGGGACGACGGCACGAAGATCACGGTCGGTGGCAGCCACAACGGGTTCTCCGCCCTCACGGAGAATCTCACCGGCGCCGGCATCATTGGCCGCAGTGCGGACATCCTGAAGAATTCCGGCAGCGTCGCTGCTGCGGGTGACTTCAATCCGAACACGTCGGCGGTCTTCCAGCAGGACGGAGCGCTTGCCGGCAGCACGGACAAGGCGATTGCGGTCAAGGCGGCCGACCCTGCCAAGACCCGCGTCAACTACACTCCTGCCCTCAATCCGGCCACTGACTGGACGGCGGAAATCTGGGTGAATCCGAGCGAATCGGCTCCTGGTTCTGGGATTGTACCGGCTGGCTTCACTTGCCCGTACTCCAGCGGTAACTTCGGTGATCCGCGTTCGGGATGGCTGATCTACATGGAAGGAACGCAGGGCTGGAGCTTCCGGGGGTATCAGAACCTCGGCCTCGGCGCTGCCTTCCAGATCAACACCGCAGGCATGCCGCCGCAGCCGAATACCTGGTACCACGTGGTGGGAACCTGGGAATCGGCCACCGGCACCGCCCGTCTCTTCATCAACGGTGTGGAAGTGGGATCGCAGACTGGTGTCACGAACTATGTGCCGACTTCGGCTCCGGGGGCGGTCAATGGCCGACTCCATATTGGATCGCGCGCCGACAATGCGTTCGGTTGGAGCGGCCGTGCCGACGAAGCTGCCATCTACCCGGTGGCGCTGAGCGCCGCTCAGGTGCTTTCGCACTACGAGAACGGTACCGACCCGGCCCGCATCAAGCCATACGACGTGCTTGTGCAGGAAAAGAATCCGCTGGGTTACTGGAGGCTCAATGAAGCGGCGGGCCAGCCGCGGACGGACACGGGCACGATCTTCACGGATGTGCCGACGGGCGACAGCAGCACGGTGGGACGGATCTTCCTGAATGCGGGAGATTATCCGCTCAGTGCCACGTTCTGGGAAGATGGCGGTGGTTCCTACATCGAGGTCTTCGCCACGAAGGACGCCGGCGGTGGCTGTGCTCCGCTCAAGATCCTCCGCAACGGTGGTCATCCGGCCGTGCAGGACGTCTCCGGTATTGCGCTCGTGACGACTCCGCAGGCTCCCGGTCCGGTGGGTGGCACGGCAACCGCGACGATTCCGCCACGGGTCAATGCCGATGGCACGCTCAGCCTGACCTTCCCGTCGCTCGCTACGGTGGTCTATGATGTGCAGGAAACCACCGATCTGAAATCGTGGGCCACGGTCCAGACGGTGGAAGCCACGGGCACTTCGACCACGGTCAATGGCACGGTGGGCGGCAGCCTGTTCGTCAATCCGTCTGCTCCCCGGAAGTTCTACCGGGTGGTGGCACGGCAGTAACCAGACTTCGGGTAACGACATAGTTGCCTGATCCACGCGACGGGCGCTCCGTATGGGCTGCGGAGCGCCCGTCCTTTTTTCAGCGTAAGCAGTGCCGACTGTTTCCTGACGCGGACGGCAGATGGCCGTCATTGATGTAAACCCGCAGCGATCCCGGGACTTCCGTTTGCGCCGCGGCGGCAGAATTCAGGAATCCTGGCTGCGGCGGCTGCGGCTGCGGCGCCATGCGGGCCGGTGGTGGTGAACCCAGTCGAGCAGGGCGGTTTCGAAGCCGACGTCCTGTCCGGCGGCCTCGCTGAGGCTCCATTTGTGGCGGAGGATTTCGTCGCGTTCCGCGAGGTAATCGCGGTAGGCGGCGGCACTGCGCGAGGGATTGTCGCGTTCGTCTTCGCTGGATGGATCCGTGGGCATGGTTGGGGGGGCGGCAACCAAGGTTGGTACGCCGGCCAGTTCCAGGGCGTTTCTTCCCGTTGAGAAACCACTGGGAGCGTCGTAGATAGAATGTCCTGCCGCGGAAGGAATGATTCTTTCCGCGGTCCTTGTTTTTTCCGATTGTTCCTGTCCGGCCACATGTCCGCTTCTTCTTTCCTTCATTCCGACCGATTGTCCGACCGTGGTGTGCTGCTGGTGCCGTCTTGTCCCAGCGCCGGGGTGCTGACGATGCTGCTGCGGCAGTTGGGTGGGCGGAAGGTGGCGCTGCTGACCGAGGTGGATGCGGCGCTGGGTCAGGACGTGCGGCAAGCGGTCATCGGGAGCGGGGTTTCAAGGATCATCCGGACGGAGCCGGGGGCGAGGGCGGCCGTGGCGCAGGTGCTGGCGGCGGGGGCGGTGGTCATTGCTGTCACGCCGGCCGTGGCGAGCCTGCGGGCCACCAATGTGAGGGTGCCGCGGGCCGTGCTGGAGGAGATTGTGGAGATGGCGGTGTCGGTGCAGCCGGTGGGGGTGGATCTGCCGGGCGAGCATTGTCTGTCGGTGGAGTCGCCCGATTCCTATCCTGAGGCAGTCCTTTGCTTCATGCCGGTGATTCCGGGTGACCGGCTTGTCTTTCCGGTCCTGCAGGCGGCCCTCATCGAAGGGGCGGCGGAAGCGTACAGCGCGAGGGCGAGTTTTGATGGTCATCTCGGACGGTTGCTGGTGGCTGGCCTCAAGAAGCATGGGGCCAGTGCCACGCTGCATGATGGACTGGACGGATCCGTCACGGGATATGCGCGGATTTTCGGAATGGCCGCGGCGTTGTCGCGGGTGATCCGGAAGGAGACGAAGGAATCGCGGGTCGGCATTGTGCTGCCGCCTGGACGCGGCGGCCTGCTGGCGAATCTGGCGGTCGTGCTGGCCGGGAAGGTTCCGGTGAACCTGAATTTCACGGCTGGCAAGGATGCCATTGAGAGTGCGATCCGGCAGAGTGGGATCAACCGCTTCATCACGGTCGATCAGATTGTGCGGAAGGTGCAGACGTTTCCGTGGCCCTCGATCCGTGAGATCATCTTTGTGGAGCGGGTGCTGCCGCGGATGAAACTGAGCATTCTGCGCTGGGAACTGCTGCTGCGGACGCTGCCGGCCAGTGCGGTGAGTGCCCTGCTGGGGTTGCCTGCGGAGGGCGGCGACCGCGAAGCGGCGCTGCTGTTCACGAGCGGGAGTTCCGGAGAACCGAAGGGCGTTGTGCTGACGCACCGGAATCTGATATCGAATGTCACGCAGTTCGGGGCCCGGCTGGATCTGCAGGGCCATGCGAAGCTGCTGGGCTGTCTGCCGTTGTTCCATTCGTTCGGCTGCACGGTGACGCTCTGGTATCCGCTCATCGAGGGATGTTCGCTGGTGACTTATCCGACGCCGCTGGAACCACCCAAGCTGGCTGAACTGATCGAGAAGCATGCGGTCGATGTGCTGCTGGCGACTCCGACTTTCCTGCGGGGGTACCTGCGGCGGGTGAAGGTCGAGCAACTGGCTTCGCTCCGTTATGTGGTTACGGGTGCGGAGAAGCTGCCGCTGAATCTGGAGGAGGAATTCCGCAGAAAGTTCGGGAAGCCGGTCATGGAAGGCTATGGGCTCACGGAGACGAGTCCGGTGACCAATGTGAACCTGCCTGAGCCGGCTCCTGCGGGCCGCACTCCGGTGCTGCCGTCGCGCCGGCTGGGATCGACTGGCCAGCTCATGCCTGGACTGGCGGTGCGGATTACCGATGCCATCACGGGGGCTTCGCTTCCGGTGGATCAGAGCGGCATCATCTGGCTGAAGGGTCCGAACATTTTCCCGGGCTATCTGAAGCAGCCGCGCAAGACCGAGGAAGTGCTGCGCGAGGGATGGTTTTCGACCGGGGATGTCGGCAGGCTGGACGGCGATGGGTTTCTGTACATTGAGGGACGGCTGAGCCGGTTCTCCAAGATCGGCGGGGAAATGGTGCCGCACGAGACCGTGGAGGATCACATCAACCGGGCCCTTGGGCTCGATGGTGAAGCGGAGCGGCGCATTGCCGTGGTTGGCGTTCCGGATCCTGACAAAGGGGAATCGCTGGTGCTCCTTTCCACGGTGGCCGGGGAAACCGTGAAGCAGGAACTGATTCAGCTGCGCTATACCCTGCTCGAGCATGGAGTGCCGAGTCTGTGGATTCCGAAGAAGCTCGTGCCCGTGGCGCAGATTCCCATCCTTTCGAGCGGGAAGCTCGACATCAAGGCCTGCGAAAAGCTGGCCACGTCGGCGGCCAGTTGAGTTGGCAGGGGGAGGCGGCGGATTCCGCTGGCGTTCCTGACAGAAATCCGCTTAGGGTTCCGTCATGGACCAGAAGCAGATTCCTGAACTCGCGCGTCGACTTTCGATTCCATGGAAGGTGTCGGGACCGAAGGGATTCCGTCTGAAGGATTTCGATCCGGGGGACACTGGCGGTCTGGAGTCGGCGGACAAGCCGAAGGCACAGGAAGGACTGCGTGCCGGAGTGGAAGCGCTCGCCTCGCATCAGGATCGGCTCTATGCGCAGGACAAGTGGGCGGTGCTGCTGATTTTTCAGGCGATGGATGCGGCTGGCAAGGATGGAGCCATCAAGCATGTCATGTCAGGGATCAATCCGCAGGGCTGCCAGGTATTTTCATTCAAGGCTCCCTCGAGCGAGGAACTGGACCATGACTTTCTGTGGCGGTGTCAGAAGTGTCTGCCCGAGCGTGGGCGCATTGGGATCTTCAACCGGAGTTACTATGAAGAAACGCTGGTGGTACGGGTGCACCAGGAGATTCTGGCGAAGCAGCGGATTCCGGAGAAGCTGGTGACGAAGCGGATCTGGAAGGAGCGCTTCGAGGATATCCGGAACTTTGAAAGCTATCTGAGCCGCAATGGTGTCCTCGTGCGGAAATTCTTCCTGCATGTCTCGAAGAAGGAACAGAAGAAGCGATTCCTCGAGCGCATCGACGATCCCGCCAAGAACTGGAAATTCTCGGCGACGGACGTGGCTGAACGGAAGCACTGGAAGGAATACATGGCGGCCTACGAAGACATGATCGCTCAGACGTCGACTCCGGAGTCGCCGTGGTATGTGGTGCCGGCCGACAACAAATGGTTTACGCGGATCGTGGTCGCAGCGGCCGTGATCGACGGTATGGAGTCACTGGGCCTTGCCTATCCGACCGTGCCAGCGAGCCAGAAGAAGGTGCTGGCGCAGGCGCGGGCGGACCTGATGGCCGAGTGACGTGCAGGGCGGCGGCTGCTTTGGGGCAACGGATCAGGCCGCAGCCGTTTCGGCGAGGGGAATGCCGTAGGGCAGGGAATCCGGGACCGGGACGAATTCGCGGATGCGGTCCCAGAGGTCGGAGAAGTCGCGGTTCACGTCGCCGGAGAGGCAATCCGTGATGGGCCCGGCGGTTTCCGGGTACTTCATGATGACATCCTTGAAGGAGAACGAAGGGTGGTAGAAGGCGTAGACGAGTTTCCGCATGTTCTCGATCCCGTCGCGTAGTTCCGCGCCGTAGCGTTCGAATTGCTGAGGGTCGAGGTTGCCCTGCTGCAGGGCGAGGTGGACGGCGTCGCCGGCGAGGACACCGCTCTTGAGGGCGAGCATGACTCCGCTGCTGAAGACAGGATCAAGGAACGCAAAGGCATCGCCGATGAGGAGGAGTCCTTCCGAGGCGCAGTAGCGGGCGTGGTGTGAGTATTCGCTCGTCACGCGGTAGGGACCCGTCTGCTCGCCGGTGCCGAGTTGTTCGTGGATCCAGGCATTCTGCGTGGTTTCGCGGTCGAAGATTTCCTTGAGATCGCGGACGCCGTCGCGGGTGAGGTACTTGCCTTCGGCGACCACGCCGACACTGACCATGTCATTGGCCTGTGGGATGTGCCAGAACCAGCCTTTCTCGGGCACAAAGGCCACGGTGGTGGCTCCCTCATCCTCGCCGTCGCCCCGGCGGCATCCCTTGTAGTACGTCCAGACCGCCACCTTGTTGAGAAAGGGATCGCGTTCCCGCCAGCCGAGCCGGGTCGCCGCAAAGGCTTCCTTGCCCGAGGCGTCGAGGGTCATGGGCGCATGGATTTCGGATTCGGTGCCATCCTTCTGCCGGACAGCGACACCCGTGACCCTATCTCCGTCGCGCAGCAGCCGGAGGACACTGGTTTCCTCGAGGATATTGACCCCGCGTTCCTTCGCATGATCCATGAGCATCTGATCGAAATCCGAACGCAGCACCTGCCATGTCTGGGCGATCGTGTTGCGGTCGTAGCGCGTGTGGAAGTAGAACGGTTCCGAACGGCGGCCATCGGGCTGGACGAAGGAAACGCTGTACTTCTTCTGGAAGCCCGATGCCTTCATCTTCGGGATGAGCCCGAGGCGCTCGAGCGAAGGATAGGTGAAGGGGATCAGTGATTCGCCGACGCGGTAGCGGGGGAATTTGTCGCGTTCGATGACCGTGACACGGTGGCCGTGTTCCGCGAGGATGGCCGCGGCGCTGAGGCCGGCGGGACCGGCTCCGATGATGACGACTTCCGGGGACGTGGTGGCGCTCATGGGGAACAATGCCACAGCCTGGTGATGCTGGAAATTGCATTTTGGAATCACACTGATGCCGCTTTGAGATCATGGCGGTGGCGTTGACGCCTTCGCGCCAACCGTCTAGTCACGAGGAATGAGAGAAACTGATCCGTTTGAGCCCTTTGCGGCCAAGATGCGTGCGGCGGGCCTGAGCGAGTCGGCCCTGCGGGCCTTTGCGGCGAACTACCGGGCGCTGTGCCGGAACGAGACGGGTCTGATGCCCGAGGCTGGGCTGGAAGCTGTGGAGGCCCTGCCGCAGGCGGCGGCGCTGCGCGATCCCGGAGCCGAGCGGTTTGGTGCGCTCATGCGGGAGACCGTGGTGATCAAGCTCAATGGGGGGCTGGGGACGGGGATGGGACTGGAGAAGGCCAAGAGTCTGCTGACCGTGCGCGATGGACTCACGTTTCTCGATCTGATCGTGCGGCAAATGCTTCTGCTGCGGGCGCGGGCGGGGTCGGTGGATGTTCCCCGGCTGCTGTTCATGAACAGCTTTTCGACATCCGGAGACACTCTGGCATTTCTCGGGAAGTATCCGGAACTCGGCGCTCCGGCGGGGCTCGAATTCATGCAGAGCATGGTTCCGAAGGTGCTGGTGGAAGGATTGATTCCTCTGGAGTGGCCTGCGCAGCCTGATCTCGAATGGTGTCCGCCGGGGCATGGGGATCTCTATGCGAGTCTCGCGGGGAGTGGCTGGCTCGACCGTCTCCTCGGCGAGGGAATCCGTTATGCCTTTGTTTCGAATTCCGACAATCTCGGGGCGACGCTGGATCCGGCCCTGCTGGGATGGTTTGCGGAATCCGGGGCGTCGTTTGCGATGGAAGTGACCCGTCGGACGGAGGCCGACCGGAAGGGCGGTCATCTGGCGAGGCGGAAATCCGATGGACGGCTGGTGCTGAGGGAGAGTGCGCAGTGCCCGCGTGAAGACGAAGCTGCCTTTCAGGACATCGGGCGGCATCGGTTCTTCAATACGAACAATCTCTGGCTGCGCCTGGACCGGCTGAAGGAAGCGCTGGAGGCGGCCGGTGGCTATCTTCCGCTCCCGATGATCCGGAATGTGAAGACCGCTGATCCACGGGATCCCGGCAGTCCTTCCGTGTACCAGCTGGAGACCGCCATGGGCGCGGCCATCGAAAGCTTTGCCGGGGCGCAGGCCATCGAGGTCGGGCGCAGCCGTTTCGCTCCCGTGAAGACAACCGGGGACCTGCTGGTGGTGCGCAGCAGCGCCTGCCGGCTCACGGACGATCATCGGATCGAACTCGATCCCGTGCGGCAGGGACAGCCGCCCGTGGTGGATCTGGACGGGCGCCATTATCGATTCGTGGACGGCCTCGAAGCACTGGTCCCCGAAGGTGTGCCCTGTCTGCGGGATTGCCGGAAGCTGTCAGTAAAAGGCCGACTCCGCTTTGCGCAGGGGGTTGTGCTCCGGGGTGATGCAGCCTTTGCGCATGATGGCGACGGCGTGCAGGAAGTGGCCCGGGGAAATTACGGAACCGAGCCGGGAGGCGCGGCATGAAACGGACGCTGGCAGCCGTGGCCGATGGGCAGGGGCAAATGTCCCTTGAAGAGATTGCGGTTGGTGATCCCGGACCGGGCGAAGTGCTCGTGGCCATGCGGGCCAGCGGGATCTGTCACACCGACCATGCCTCGCTGCGCTGGGGACGCCCTCTGGTCATGGGACACGAAGGCGCTGGCGTGGTCGAAGCGGTCGGGACCGGCGTGACTTCGGTGAAGCCGGGCGACCGTGTCGTGCTGAACTGGGCGATTCCCTGCGGCGGGTGTTTTCAGTGCCGCGACGGGCATCCTGTGCTGTGCGAGGAAAGTCGTCCGGCTTACGTCATGGAGCGGTCGGCGGGGCATGCCCGTCCCGAGGGAACGCTCTGGATGGGTCAGCCGATTGATCGTTCCTTCAATCTCGGCACGCTTTCCGGATTGGCTTTGGTGCGGGAGGCTGCGGTGACGCTGCTGCCGGGGGCGATTCCCTTTACGAGTGCCTGCATCATGGGTTGCGGGGTCATGACGGGTTATGGATCCGTGATGAATGTGGCGAAGGTTGCGGCGGATTCCGTGGTGGCCGTGGTCGGCTGCGGCGGTGTTGGTCTCAATGTGATACAGGCGGCGCGGCTGGCCGGGGCGAAGGTGATTGCGGCGATTGATGCACGGGAATCGGCACTGGAGAACGCACGGAAGTTCGGGGCCACGCACGTGCTGGCCATGCCGCCGGGCGATCCGGGAGGTGCGGCTGCGGTAGACTGGGTGAAGTCGCTCAGTGATGGTCGAGGGGCCGATTATGCCTTTGAAGCGACCAGTGCGGCGGCCCTCGTGTTTCTGCCGCTGCAGCTTGTGCGGAATGGCGGGATGGCGCTGCAGGTGAGTGGCTGCAATGAATCCGTGGCGGTGCCGATGCCGCAGTTCATGTGGAATAAATTCTATGTGACGCCGCTGTATGGCGACTGTGTACCGTCGCGCGATTTCCCCCGGATGTTCCGTGCCTACGAGCAGGGGTCGCTGCGGCTGGATGAACTTGTGACGCGGCAGTATTCCCTGTCCGATGTGGCTGTGGCGGTGGATGACATGATGAGCGGCCGCAATGCGAAGGGCGTGATTGTCTTTCCGGGGGAATGAGTCATGGACTCCTGATGATGCCTGCGCCATTCCGCACCGTTGAGATTTCCGATCCGGACCTTGAGTCGGATGGTCTGCGCTGGATGACCGTGAAGAGTGCGGCGCTGCGGCGGCGTACTGATCTTTCCCTGTGGGTTCCGGAGGAAGGCCGGGGGCGGGCGATGCCGCTCGTGGTGCTGTTGCATGGCGTTTACGGGAGCCATTGGGCATGGGCCCTGAAAGGAGCTGCGCACCGGACGGCGGCTGCCCTCATCCGTTCCGGCGAGATCCCACCGATGGTTCTCGCGATGCCATCGGATGGGCTCTGGGGCGATGGTTCCGGCTATGCCCGGCATGTTTCCGGCGAGGATTATGCGGCGTGGATTGTGCGGGAGGTGCCGCTGGCAGCGCGTGCCGCGGTTCCAGAACTGCCAGTGGAACAAGGCATCTTTCTGAGCGGGCTCAGCATGGGTGGGTATGGGGCGCTGCGGCTGGCGGCACTGCATGGAAGTTCCGTGCGGGCTGCGTCGGCCCATTCCGCGGTGACTTCCTTCCGCGGGCTGGCTTCGTTTGTGGAGGAAGATCTCGGTGGCTGCGGCATTCCGGAGGAAGAAGACAGGCTGACCGGGCTCCTGCTGGCGCGGCGCGGGCAATTGCCGCCCATCCGTTTTGACTGTGGTCTTGAAGATGCCCTGCTGGCCGATAACCGGGCACTGTCCGCGGTCCTCAGGGACGCTTGCATTCCGCATGAATACGAGGAATTCCCCGGGGCCCATGAATGGCCGTACTGGCAGCAGCACCTTGCCGATTCACTGCGCTTCTTTGCCCGCCACTGCTGACTGCTCCGCGCGCAGCGTCAGAATGTGGTCGATCGCCTTCACCATGAAGTCGAATTCGAGATTCACCCTGTGCCCCGCCGTGATGTGCTGCAGGGCAGTGATTTCGTGAGTGTGCGGAATGATCCAGCAGGTGAAGGCATCGGGCTGCAGCGACGCAATGGTCAGGGAAATGCCATCCACCGTGATGGAGCCGCGGGGAATGAGGAGACTCGCGCAGCCCGGCGGAATGCGGACGGTGAGCACGTGGTCGCTCCCGGCCGGGACATAGCTGATGACTTCCGCGGTGCGGTCGATGTGTCCCTGCACAAAGTGTCCGCTGAGGCGGGCCCCGGCCATGAGGGCGCGTTCCAGATTGACCGTCTGTCCCGTCGCCAGAGATCCGAGGTTGGTGACGTCGAGGGTCTGGCGGAGGAGATCGAACCCGACGGTGTGCGGTCCCGTGGTGACCACCGTGAGGCAGCAGCCATTGACGGCGACGCTTTCCCCGATGGCGAGTTCAGCAGCAAAGGCAACATCGGTGAGGGTCAGCCGCGCCCCGCCATTGGTGGGGTCGAGCGCGGCTACCTTCGCGGTGGATGCAACAATGCCGGTGAACATGAGAAGACCGTGCGTTGGTTTGCGAATCAGTCCGGATGGAGGCGGCGCTGATCCGGTTCTTCCGGGCTGTCCGGACCTGCTGAGGGATCGCGTTCCTTGCCGGGATCCGCTGCTCCGCTGGACGGGGATGCCGGGTCCGTCGGTGCGACGCTTTCTGCTATTTCCGCGGGTTGGGCGCCGGTTCCTTGGCTGGACTTGTCCGAGTCCGCGATGGGAGTCTCGGGTTCCGGGTTGGCGTCAGCGTGAGAATCCTCGGGCCGGTCCTCGGCGGGGATGTTTTCCGGGTGTGTGTGGTGCTGGTCGTAGAGGTGGGCGTGTTCGCGCAGGTACTGTTCGTATTCCGCATCCGGTTCCCTGCTGTCCGGGTCAGGATGGTGCGGGTGCCATGGAGTGCCGCCGGATTCCCCGCTGCCGTGGGCATCGTGACCGTGGTGGTCATGATGGCCGTGGTGACTGTCGTGGTAGTCCGAATGGTAGCGGTCGTATGGGTCGGAAGCGGCCTCGTTTTCGGTGCGGGCCGGGACGGGGGAAGCGGGGACGAAGCTGGCGCGTCGGGCCATGTCGGCCGCGCGTTCCGCTTCCTCGAGTTTCCGTTCCTTGCGTTCGTGAAGTACAGCGAGCCAGATGCAGGCCTCGTACATGACGACCATGGGGAGGGCGAGCATCGACATGGTGAGCATGTCGCCGGTGGGCGTGAGGACGGCGGAGGCGACGAGGATGATCAGAACCGCCCATGCGCGCGTGCGCCGCATGGTGGTTGATTCGAGCAGGCCGAGTTTGACCATGACCATGACGACCACGGGGAGTTCGAAGGCGAGACCGAAGATCAGGCAGAAGGTGGTGACGAAGGAGATGTACTGGCCGATGCGCCAGCGGTCGCGGATGCCGATGCTGGCCGAGTATTCATGGAAGAATTCGAGGGCCCGCGGAGTGACGAAATAGAAGGCAAAGAGGACACCTGAAAGGAAGAGGCCGAAGCCGATGAAGAGGGCGGGCCAGAGGAGTCTGCGCTCGCGTTCGGTGAGGCCGGGCAGAATGAATTCGAGCAGGAAGTAGAGGAGCAGCGGGAACGACACGATGATCCCGGCGAAGAGCGAGAGCTTCATCGAGAGCATGAAGCTTTCCGCCGGGGCGAAGGCTTCCGTTTCGACCATGTCCATGGGGACATTCAGGTCCGGCGTAGTGCCTGCCTTGATGAGCTGGCGGGCGTAGCCGAGCACGGCGGCTCCGTCTGCGGCGGGCAGAAGGGCCGTGCTGCGGCCAAGGTAGTCGTCGCGTAACTTTTCCGGAACCATGGACGCGGCGTGGTGCAGCAGGACCGCTTCCGCGAGCTGGCGGGTCAGCGGGTCCGGAGCAGCCACTTCCATGAAGAGCCGGCGCTGTTCGCCTTCGAGGGCCGCCGCTCCGCGGGCCGCATTGTGAATGCGCCACCATGTGCGCTGCTGATCGCCCGCAGGCAGAGCAAGGATCGCTTCCGGCAGTTTCCGTTCCTTCGGTTCCTCCAGTCCGGCGCGCCGGAGAGGGTCGCGCACCAGATCGAAGAACCATTCATTGAACACGAAGCAGGCCACCACTGAGAAGACGAGCGTGAGGACGATGCGCGTGAGGGTTTTGCGGAGGTCCTCGAGGTGCGAGAGAAAGGGTTTTTCTTCGTCGTTTGTCAGGGCGTGACGCTTGCGGGTGAGCTGGTCGCGGAGCTTCAGCAGAGGGGCGAAGAACATGGTGGGAAATGCCGTAGGCGATGGGCGGGAAGTTCAGCGCGGCTTTCTGGCGGGGCGCGGGGCAGACAATTTACCAAGAAGGCGTTTCCACTGGGAGATTTCGTTCCGGACATTCGCCGGGGACGGAGCACCAATGGCCTTGCGTGCCTTGAGCGCCTGTTCCAGCTGCAGCACGCGATAGACCGAGTCATCGAAGACCGGGCTGAAATTCTGGTAATCGGCGAGCGGAAGTTCCGGAAACGAAATGCCCGTGGCGAGGCTGTGAGCGGTCAGTTTACCGATGATTTCGTGTGCCTGGCGGAAGGGGACGCCTTTGAGGACGAGCCAGTCGGCGAGGTCGGTGGCGAGCAGGAAGGGATCGGAGGCCGCGGCCCGCACGCGTTCTGCGTTGACCTTCATTCCGGCGATCATTTCCGTGAAGACTGCGAGGGTCAGCTGGATGGTATCGATGGAATCAAAGAGCGGTTCCTTGTCTTCCTGCATGTCCCGGTTGTAGGTGAGCGGGAGTCCCTTGAGGAGGGTGAGGAGACTGAGGAGATTGCCGTAAAGCCGGCCAGTCTTGCCGCGGGTGAGTTCCGCGACGTCCGGATTCTTCTTCTGCGGCATGAGGCTTGAGCCCGTGGTGTGGGCGTCGCTCAGCGACACGAAACCGAATTCGGCACTGACCCAGAGAATGATGTCCTCGCTCATGCGCGAGAGGTGGGTCCCGCAGAGGGCGAGGGCAAAGAGGACTTCGGCAAGGTAGTCGCGGTCTGCCACGGCATCCATGCTGTTCCGGGAAACGCGGTCGAAGCCCAGTTGTTCAGCCACAAATTCGCGGTCCAGCACAATGGTGGATCCGGCGAGGGCACCGGAACCGAGCGGCATGACATTGATGCGGCGCAGGGCGTCGCCGAGACGGTCCGCATCGCGTTCCAGCATTTCCGTCCATGCCAGCAGATGATGTGCAAAAAGCACCGGCTGCCCGCGCTGCAGGTGCGTGTAGCCCGGCATGATGACATCGCGATGAGCATCGGCGCAGGAGACGAGCGCTGTCTGGAGACCGCGCAGCAGGCCAATGATCGACGTCACTTCGGTCCGGGTATAGAGGCGGACGTCGAGGGCGACCTGATCATTGCGGCTGCGGGCCGTGTGGAGTTTGGCTCCGGCCGGGCCGATGCGCTGCGTGAGCGCGCTTTCGATGTTCATGTGCACGTCCTCGAGGGCGGTGCGCCATTCGAATTTTCCGGCATCGATGTCTGCTTTGATGCTCTTGAGGCCGGTGGTGATCTGCTGGAGTTCCTTCCTGCTCAGGACGCCTGCCTTCTGCAGAGCGGCGGCATGGGCGAGCGACCCTGCGATATCGTGCGGGTACAGGCGCCAGTCGTAGGAGATGCTCTCTCCAAAGCGCTGCACGAGTCCGGAGGTTTCCTGCTGAAATCGGCCTTTCCACATGGCTGGGTGACGGTTGGCTGGGGTAATGGGATGGGGACGGGAGAAAGGGCGGAGCAAACGCCGCGCAGAGTGCAGCGGCAAGTGCTTTTCCCCCGGACTGCGGGCGTGGATGCGTGCCGGGAAATGATTGTCCTCGACCCACTCCTGCTGGCAGTATCCGGGTATGAATCTCCTTACTGTCCGCAAGTCACTGCCTTACCGCCGGGAATTTCTGCGCCGGATGGCAGCCGCCTCCGCCTTCTGGGCCGTCCCGGGAGCCTTTGCCGAGGCGCTGCAGCAGACTCCGAAGCAGACCGAGGGCCCGTTCTACCCGGACAAGCTGCCGCTCGATACGGACAACGACCTTCTCGTGATCAATGACGGCACGACTCCGGCCATTGGCGAAGTCACATGGCTGAGCGGGCGGATTCTCGGGCCGGATGGACAACCGATCCGCAATGCACTCGTGGAAATCTGGCAATGCGACAGCACCGGCGTGTATCGGCATGCGGGATCCGGCGGCGACCAGGAGAAGCGCGACCGCAACTTCCAGAGCTTCGGGCGCTTTCTGACGGGCAGCACTGGCGAGTATGTCTTCCGTACCATCAAGCCGGTACCGTATCCCGGACGGGCTCCGCACATTCACTTTGCCGTGAAGATGAAGGGTCGGGAGAAGTGGTCGACCCAATGCTATGTGAAGGATCATCCGCAGAATGCCGGAGACGGCATCTGGAAGAATCTGGGAAGCCCCGAAAAGCAGGCAGCCGTCACGGTTGCTTTCGCTCCGCTCGAAGGCAGCCGCAGCGGGGAACTGGCCGCGCGTTTTGAAATTGTGATGGGCTACACGCCCGCCGATTGAGCCTTGGATTGCCCATCGAGTCCGGCATAGACGCCGAAGTCATTGAAGAAGTACTTCTTGGCGAGCCGGTACATCCAGTGTTTCTCCGGGATTTCCTCGCCCTTGCGGTACTGGCTGGTGCGCGGGGTCATGGCATCAAGTTCGGCCACCGCGGTCTGCCGCTGGGTGGTATCAGGCGCTGAGTGCCGGGCCGCGAGGGCTTTGACGAGGTCCGGGCGTTCGAGGACGATGCACCCACGGGTGTGGCGGGCTGCCGTTTCCCGGAAGTCGCGCAGGAAGGCCGATTCCGTAAGGACCCGGTAGATGCCGCGGTCATCGCGCACGTTTTCCTTTGCGAACTGAATGATGGGGCAGGGTTCAACTGCTCCCGAGGGACTGATGTGGTGGCTGATCCCGGTGGCCATGGGGCACAGCGCTTCGCCCCGGTGATCGTAATAGGCATCGACGATGGCGATGGGAACGGTGGCGCGTTTTTCGACAACGAAGCGGCGCACGGCCGTGATCTGGTCCGGGCGCAGAGCGAGTTCCGGGGAAATCTTTGGTCCGACCGGGCGGTAGGTATGATACCACGTGTAGTGGACGCCCCATGCGATCAGCTTGCGGAGCCATGCCTCTGTGAGGAGGTCATCGATGTTCGTCTGACACAGGCTCGTGGCGACGCCAGTGAGAAGCCGTTCCTCGAGGCAATGGCGCAGCCCACGAAGGGTGCGGTCGAGCACATCGCGGTTGCCCCGGCGGAGGTCGGAAACCTTGTCCGTTCCCTCGATACTGACCAGCGGAGTGGCATTGCCGAGCTGGCGCAGCCGGCGGGCCGCCTTCTGCGTGATCAGTTGCCCATTCGTGAAGATCTGGAAGTAGCAATCCGGATGCTGCGCGAGGAAGTCGAACAGTCCCGGGTGCAGAAACGGTTCGCCCCCGAGAATGCCGAAGAAGGAATTGCCGTGGGCGCGCGCGTCATTAACCAGCCGGTTCAGTTCATCCAGCGGAATCAGTTCCCGCGGCGAGGCCACATCGACCCAGCAGCCCTGGCAGCGGAGATTGCAGCTGTTGAGAATGCTCAGGTAAAGAAATGGCGGGAAAACAATGCCTTCGCGCAGACGCTTCCGGAAAAGCATGACCGAACGCGCCCCGCGGAAACCGAAGTTCCATGCCAGTTTGCCGAGGCAGCGGGGATCAACAGTTGTCAGAATCCGGGACGAAAGAGACATCAGCATGCGAAAGGCCTAGCCCTGTAACCGCCCGTGCGGAAGCGCTAAATCCATCCCTGTCCGCGTTCGCCGCGCGACAGCGGAAACCCGGAGAAGGTCGCCGCCTACCCTAGGAGGGGTCGGGTGGCTGATGCCTTCGCAATAGGGGAACCCCTGAGCATCCCGGGCGCGGGAAAGCTTGTGCTTCAGTGGCCTAACCATTCATATTTCGTTCATTAACCGCAGCAGCACCGTCCCGCCCGGGATGGCTGCTGGGGCAAAGCACCAAACCATGATGATCCGCGCCATGTTGAAGAACCGAACACCCATATGCCGTTCGCTGCTGAGGCAGCGACCGCTTGCTGCCTTGCTGCTGCTGATGCTCTCGCCGCTGGCGGAAGCGGTGCCCCTGCCGCCGGGGGCGGCCTTGCCGGCTGGATCATCGACCGTGCGTGGCTTCACCGTGCGCGTGGCGCAGGCCCCGGACACGGAGGATGTGCCCAACAGTTTTCTGCGGGCGCTCCAGCAGATCAACGGGACGCTGGTCGACGCGGTCGGATCGCCCGTTCCCAATGAAGCCATTCCGGGGCTGGCTCCCGGCGGAGCGTACGAGGTTTCGTCGGTGAATTTCGAGCGCGACGGCATTCCGTTCGATCTGCTCAATGACGGGAATTACCTGACGAGCTTCACGCCCGAAATGTTTCCGGGGATTCCCGGGAGCAATTTCCACACGAACAAGTTTGTGGTGGAAGTGGTCGGCTTCCTTGACCTTCCGGTGGGTACACATACCTTCGGGATCTGTGTGGGCGCTGACCGGACGGACGTGAACGACGACGATAACTACGCCGTTTTCGTGGCCCGCAATCCACGCGATTACTTCGGCCAGAAGGTGGGGGAATATGCGCGGACGGTGACCTCGGCATTCGGCGGGAATCAGAAGAACGAGAATCAGTGGACCGTGGAAGTGAGCGCCGCGGGCCTGTATCCTTTCCGCGTTCTCTACTGGCAGACCGGACGCGGTGCCAACCTCCAGTGGTATACGATCAAGAGCGACGGGCTCGGAGGCGAGGAACGGATCCTTGTGAATGACACCTCGAATCCGGCCGCCATCCGCAGCTATGCGCAGACAACCGTGGCCAATGCGAAGGGACCGTACGTGGCCGAAGTGAAACCCGTGCCGGGTTCGGCTGGCAACAACGCCGCCGCTCCCATCGAGGCCGTGATCCGCGACGGAGAAACCGTCACTGTTCCCGCCGCCGGAGTGCAGATGAAACTCAATGGAACAACCGTGGCTGCCACCGTGACGCGGACGGCTCCGCTCGTGAAGGTCGCCTTCAATCCGAATCCGAACCGGACGACGCCGGACAATCTCGTGCAGCTCAACTACACGGACTCCAGCAGCGCAGCATGGCAGAGCAGCTGGAACTTCGGCATCAATGTCAGCGGCGGCTCCGCGACCACCGTGACGGGTCAGTGGGACTTCGATGGCGGCAACCTTGCGGCCACCATCGGGCAGGCGCTGCAGTACTTTGACCCCCTCACGCAGGCCGGTACGAAATTCGGCACGACGGCCGCCCTTGGAGTCGCTCCGATCGCCGGACAGGACGCGAAGGTCATGGAAGTGCCCGGCGATGTCATCCGCCAGATCGGTTACGTCATGACGCACGGAATCGCTCCGAATGGCGGCGGTACGCGGGTCAATCAGTACACCCTCATCATGGATGTGTTCGTAGACACCAGCGGCCCGGGCGCGGCCTCGCTCCTCCAGATCAATTCGCTCAGCAACACGGACGACGGCGACCTCTTCTGGCAGGGCAACAACTTCGGTCAGGGCAATCAGGGCTACGTCGGTACGGGCCAATTCACCGCCGGAGCATGGCATCGCATGGCAGTGGCCTATGACCTCGCCGCGAATCCTCCCGTCGTCACCAAATATGTCGACGGCATCAAGCAGGACGACTGGACCTTCGGCCAGGCACTCGATGGCGACCGCCGTGCTCTCAAGCCCACCGCGATTCTCTTTGCCGATGGCGATCAGGACGAACGCCGCCGCATGTGGGTCAATTCGGTTCAGATCCGCTCGGGCAAGCTAAAGGATTCGGAAATGGCCGCGCTGGGCGGGCCGACCGCAGCCGGCATTCCGCTGCAGATTCCCGCCACCACGGTGACCGGGCAGTGGGACTTCGATCAGAAGAACCTCAAGGCAAACGTCGGCAAGGCGCTCACCTACTTCGACGGGCCGGGTGGACTGACGGAGTCGGGCACCCAGTTCGGCAAGATCAGTGAGTTCCTGGATCTTCCGCTCATTGATGGCAAGGACGCCACGGTCATGCGCGTTCCCGGCGACGTCATCCGCCAGATCGGCTACGTCATGGACCACGGCATCAAGCCGAATGGCGGCGGCACCCGCGTCAATCAGTACACGCTCATCATGGATGTCTACGTGGCCCCCACGGGACCTGGCGCGGCCTCACTCATCCAGATCAATTCGCTCGAAAATACAGACGACGGCGACCTCTTCTGGCAGGGCAGCAACTTCGGTCAGGGGAATCAGGGATACGTCGGTACGGGGCAGTTTACGGCTGGAGCATGGCACCGCATGGCGGTGGCCTACGACCTTGCCGCGAATCCACCGGTGGTCACGAAGTTCGTCGACGGCATCAAGCAGGATGACTGGACGTTCGGCCAGGCCCTTGATGGCGACCGCCGTGCCCTCAAGCCAACCGCCATTCTTTTCGCCGATGGCGACCAGGACGAACGCCGCGAAATGTTCGTGAATTCCATTCAGATCCGCGAAGGCAAGCTCAGCGACGCTGAAATGTACCTGCTGGGCAGTCCGAAGGCCGAGGGCATTCCCGTGGTCATTCCCAAGTCTACCGTCAGTGGCCAGTGGGACTTCGAACGCGGGAACCTGTCCGCTTCGATCGGCAAGGCACTCGCGTACTTCGACGGACCCGGCGGATTCACGGAAACGGGAACGCAGTTCGGGATCTGTTCGGAACTCGGCGTCCCTCCCATCAATGGCCGCGACGCCCGCATCATGAAGGTGCCCGGCGATGTCATCCGCCAGATCGGCTATGTCATGGACCACGGCATCAAGCCCAATGGCGGCGGCACCCGCGTCAATCAGTACACCCTCATCATGGATGTCTACGTGGGCACCACCGGACCCGGCGCAGCTTCGCTGATCCAGATCAATTCGCTCAATAACACAGACGATGGCGACCTCTTCTGGCAGGGGAATAACTTCGGCCAGGGGAATCTCGGCTACGTGGGCACTGGTCAGTTCACAGCGGGTGCATGGCACCGCATGGTCGTTTCGTACGACCTCGCCGCGAGCCCGCCGGTGGTCACGAAGTTCGTGGACGGCGTCAAGCAGGACGACTGGACATTCGGCCAGGCACTCGATGGCGACCGCCGTGCCCTCAAGCCTACCGCCATCCTCTTCGCCGACGGCGATCAGGATGAACGCCGCGAAATGTGGGTCGATTCGATTCAGATCCGCGCGGGTCGTCTGACAGATGACGAAATGACGGCTCTCGGTGGGCCGAAGGGTACCGCCATTCCTGTCGGAGTTCCACAGCCGGAACCGCCACCAGTCACCGAAAGCGCCATCAACCCGCTCGTGGTGACTTCCGTCAGCGGAAATCAGATCTCGCTCAGCTGGCCGGATGTCAGTCCGAATGGAACACCGTACGCCCTCGAAGCGAGCGAAAACATGGCCGCCGGCACATGGACCACCGTGCCCACCGTCGGCAATTCCGCGGTGATCACCGCCGGACCAGGACGCATGTTCTTCCGGCTCCGCTACTGACCGATCTGGAGGACCTGAAAGAAACGGCCGTTCCCGTGCTCACGGGAACGGCCGTTTCCGTTGGCGGAACGCTGCCGGTAGCCGCTGCGGGCCCACGGAGTTCAGCTTCGCCGCTCAGTCGGTACATGACCGGCCCGACCGGTTCCGCGCGGCCCCCTTCCGTTCAGGTAAATTTCATTGAGTGCGAAGAACTCTCCGGGCACGATCGTAAGTGCTGGGGGGGACAAGGTGCCCCCGGCGCTTTCAATCCGATCATGAGCCTGAAAATATCGATTCTGCTTTGTCCGCTGGCGACCTCGCTGGCGGGAGCCGGTACCGTTTCGTTCAACGAGCAGGTGCGGCCATTGCTCGCGAACAACTGCTTCCATTGCCACGGACCTGATGAAGCCGAGCGCAAAGGCGGCCCGAAGGGCAGCGGCGGACTCCGGCTCGATACCGCGGAAGGTGCCCTCATGGACCTCGGCGGCAGCCGGGCCATCGTCCCGGGAAAACCGGAGGAAAGCGAAATCCTCAAGCGGATGAAATCGCACGACCCCGACGATGTCATGCCGCCGCCGGAGTCGGGCAAGAAACTGAGCGCCGCGGAAATTCAGGTGGTGAGTGACTGGATCGCAGCCGGGGCTTCCTACTCGAAGCATTGGTCGTACGAACGGCCCGTGCAGAGCGAGCTTCCGCAGCCTGGCGGGCATCCCGTCGACGCCTTTGTGAGCGACCGCCTCGCCCGCGAGGGACTTGCACTGCAGACCGAGGCCGACCGTGCCACCCTGATCCGCCGCGTGACCCTTGATCTGACGGGACTGCCGCCGTCGCCGGAAGAAGTCGATTACTTTGTCCGCGACCCGCGTCCGGATGCATGGGAACGCCTGCTCGACCGGTTGCTGGCGTCGCCGGCCTACGGGGAACACTGGGCCCGGCAATGGCTGGACCTCGCCCGCTATGCCGATTCCGCCGGCTACGCAGACGACCCCCCGCGGACCATCTGGGCGTACCGCGACTGGGTAGTGAAATCATTCAAGGCGAATCAGCCGTTTGATCAGTTTACCATTGAACAACTGGCGGGCGATCTGCTCCCCGGGGCGACGGAGGAACAGTTGGTGGCGACCGCGTTTCACCGGAACACGATGACGAACAGCGAGGGCGGCACCAACGACGAGGAATTCCGCAATGCCGCCATCGTGGACCGGGTCAATACAACCTTTTCCGTGTGGATGGGAACGTCGATGGCCTGCGCACAGTGCCACACGCACAAGTACGATCCCATCACGCAGCACGAATACTTCCAGATCTTCGCGTTCTTCAACAATACGGCGGACAATGATCAGCGCGATGAAGCCCCGCTGCTCTCCGTTCTCACCGCCGATCAGCGGAAACAGAAGGAGGCACTGGAACGGAAAGTGAAGGAACTGGAGGCGAGCCTCGAGAATCCCGCGGAGTCCGTGGTAAAGGCCGCCGCCGCATGGGCCGCAACGTTCCAGCATCCCGTCCCATGGCAGCCGGCCGCGCCGGCATCGGTGCAGTCCGCCTCGGGCGTGCCGCTCGATCAGACGAGCGACGGCACCGTGGTTGTCTCCAAGCCAGCCGCGAAGGACACGGTCACCGTTTCCCTGCCTGCTCCGGAATCGCTCGCTGCCCTGCGCCTCGAGGCTCTGCCCCACGAATCCCTGCCTGGCGGAGGTCCGGGCCATGCCGGCGGAAATTTTGTGGTCACCGGCATCCGCGTGGCCGTCAAGCCACCGGGGGAAGCGAAGCCTCCCATGGGACGCTACGTCAGGATCGAACTGCCGGGCGAGGGCCGCCTGCTGCAGCTCGCCGAAGTGGAAGTCTTCAGCGCAGGTGCCAATGTGGCCCCGCGCGGCAAGGCATCCCAGAAATCAACCTTTGCAGACGCCGGAGCCTCCCGCGCCAACGACGGCCGCAGCGATCCGGAATACAATAAGGGATCGGTCGCTCACTCCGGCGAGAATACGCCGGATCCATGGTGGGAGGTGGACCTCGGCAGCGAACTGCCACTCGACCGTGTCGTTGTCTGGAACCGGGCGGAGGCCGCGGAACGGCTGAATGGATTCCGCATGGTGGTGCTCGATGGCGAGCGGAAGCCCGTCTGGGAAAAGTCGGACAATCCCGCCGCCGCAAGCATTCCCTTCGCACTGACGGGCGAGCGGGAGATCCGCTTCACTGACGCGGCGGCGGATTACGAACAGCCGGAATTCAGTGCGGAGTCGCTCGTGCGGGCTGCTCCTCAGCCGAAACGAGGCCGCCGTTCGCGCGGACCGCAGCAGGGATGGGCCATCGGTGGTTCGCCCGGCAAGGCGCACGAACTGATCCTGACCGTGGACGACCCCGTCGCGATCCCGCCGGGGTCGACCCTGACGGTTTCCATCGAACAGCAGTCGCCTCACGCCAATCATACGGTCGGCCGCTTCCGTCTCAGTACTTCCGTGGACCCACGGGCGGCGGCGCTGGCATCCGTTCCGTCCGCACTGCGCGACGTCCTTGCCACGCCGTCGGTCTCACGCACCGCTGAGCAGCAGAAGCTTCTCGTTTCGCATTACGCAAAGGAAGTGGGACCGGAAACAGCCGCGGTCCGCGACGAACTGGCTGCAGTGCGCAAGGAAATGGCTGCCTTCCAGCCAGTCACCGTCCCGGTCATGCGCGAGCTTCCCGCCGGACAACGCCGCAAAACCCAACTGCAGCTCCGCGGGAATTATCTCTCGAAAGGCGACGAAGTCAGCGAGGGCGTGCCCGCCGTCTTTGCACCACTGCCGGATGGTGCGCCGCGCGACCGACTCGCCCTCGCACGCTGGATCGTCAGTCCCGAAAACCCCATGACGGCCCGCGTCATTGTGAACCGCTTCTGGGAAGCCATCTTCGGCATCGGTCTCGTGCGGACGTCCGAGGAATTCGGAAGCCAGGGCGATCTGCCAACGCATCCGGAATTGCTCGACTGGCTCGCCGTGGAATTCGTGAAGAGTGGCTGGGACGTGAAGAAATTCCTGCGCCTGCTCACCACTTCGGCCACCTACCGACAATCGTCACGGGTCGCTCCCGGCATGGCAGAACGGGACCCGGACAACCGACTGCTCGCCCGCGGCCCACGGGTCCGCCTCTCCGGTGAAATGGTGCGCGATCAGGC
>Ga0315903_10003049_pt1 | contig 23690 bp, 15 predicted proteins | sample LakEriMetagenome_7_FD_203524 | JGI IMG/M metagenome (GOLD analysis project Ga0315903, IMG submission 203524) | Freshwater fungal communities from buoy surface, Lake Erie, Ohio, United States - Buoy 2 MA119 | ecosystem: Environmental > Aquatic > Freshwater > Lake | place: USA: Lake Erie, Ohio... | reverse complement strand
AGGCGCTCGAGAAGTACACCGTCGATCTCACCAAGCGCGCCCTCGACGGCAAGCTCGACCCCGTGATCGGCCGCGACGACGAGATCCGCCGCACCATCCAGGTGCTGCAGCGTCGCACCAAGAACAACCCGGTTCTGATCGGCGAGCCGGGCGTCGGCAAGACCGCCATCGTCGAAGGTCTCGCGCTGCGCATCGTCAACGGCGAGGTCCCCGAGTCCCTGCGCGGCAAGCGCATCCTCGCGCTCGACATGGGCGCGCTGATCGCCGGCGCCAAGTTCCGCGGCGAGTTCGAGGAGCGCCTCAAGGCGGTGCTCAACGACCTCTCGAAGCAGGAAGGGCAGGTGATCCTGTTCATCGACGAGCTGCACACCATGGTCGGCGCCGGCAAGGCCGAGGGCGCCATGGACGCCGGCAACATGCTGAAGCCCGCGCTCGCGCGCGGCGAGCTGCACTGCGTCGGCGCGACCACGCTCGACGAGTACCGCAAGTACATCGAGAAGGACGCCGCGCTCGAGCGCCGTTTCCAGAAGGTGCTGGTCGACGAACCCTCGGTGGAGGACACCATCGCGATCCTGCGCGGCCTGCAGGAGCGTTACGAGGTGCACCACGGCGTCGACATCACCGACCCGGCGATCGTCGCTGCGGCCACACTCTCGCACCGCTACATCACCGACCGGCAGCTGCCGGACAAGGCCATCGACCTCATCGACGAGGCCGCTGCGCGCATCCGCATGGAGATCGACTCCAAGCCCGAGGCGCTCGACAAGCTCGAGCGGCGCATCATCCAGCTCAAGATCGAGCAGGTCGCGCTGCAGAAGGAGAAGGACGAGGCGACGCGCAAGCGCCTTGCCGCGCTCGAGGAGACCCTTGCGGGCCTCGAGAAGGAATACGCCGACCTCGAGGAGGTCTGGAAGGGCGAGAAGGCCTCGTTGCAGGGCGCCGCCGCGATCAAGGACGAGCTCGAGAAGCTGAAGCTCGAGCTCGATGCGGCACGCCGTCGCGGCGACCTCGCCAAGATGGCCGAACTTCAGTACGGCCGCATCCCCGAGCTCGAGAAGCGCATCGCCGAGGCGCAGGCCGCAGAAGGCGCGCCGACGCAGCTCGTGCGCAACCGCGTCACCGACGAGGAGATCGCGGAGGTCGTCTCAAAATGGACCGGCATCCCGGTCGCAAAGATGCTCGAGGGCGAGAAAGAGAAGCTCCTGCGCATGGAAGAGGCGCTGGCGCGCCGCGTGGTCGGCCAGGAGGAGGCGGTGCGCATCGTCTCGAACGCGATCCGCCGCTCGCGGGCCGGCCTCGCCGACCCGCGCCGTCCGAACGGCTCGTTCCTGTTCCTCGGTCCCACGGGCGTCGGCAAGACCGAGCTCTGCAAGGCGCTCGCCGAGTTCCTGTTCGATACCGAGGAGTCGATGGTGCGCATCGACATGTCGGAGTTCATGGAGAAGCACTCGGTGGCGCGGCTCATCGGCGCGCCGCCGGGCTATGTCGGCTACGAGGAGGGCGGCTATCTCACGGAGGCCGTGCGCCGCCGTCCCTATGCGGTGATCCTGCTTGATGAGGTCGAGAAGGCCCACCCGGACGTGTTCAACGTGCTGTTGCAGGTGCTCGACGACGGACGTTTGACCGACGGCCAGGGCCGCACGGTCGATTTCCGCAACGCCGTGGTCATCATGACCTCGAACCTCGGCTCGCAGGTCATCCAGGAGCATGCGGGCGAGAAGAACTACACGCGCATGAAGTCGGCCGTGATGGAGATCGTCACGCAGAACTTCCGCCCGGAGTTCATCAACCGCATCGACGACATCGTGGTGTTCCATCCGCTCGGCAGCGTGCAGATACGCGCGATCGTCGACATCCAGCTCGGCCAGCTGCGCAAGCGGCTCATCGAGCGCGGCATGGACCTCGCGCTCGACGACGCGGCGCGCGACCTCCTGGGCGAGGCGGGCTTCGATCCGGTGTACGGTGCGCGGCCGCTCAAGCGCGCGATCCAGCAGCAGATCGAGAACCCGCTCGCGCAGCAGTTGCTGCAGGGCGTGTACAGCCCGGGCGACCGCATCCGTGTGGGGGTCGACGAGTCCGGACGGCTGTCGTTCGCGAAGCAGGCGGGCTGAGCGCCGGCGCCGCTTGCGGACCGCGGGCCGCGTCGCGCTGCGGCTATAATCGACGGCGTAAGGAGGCGCCGACGCATGCCGTTCTACGAATACCAGTGCCGCCATTGCGGCCACCAGACCGAGGTCCTGCAGAAGGTCTCGGATCCGCCGCTGCGCAAGTGCCCCGCCTGCGGCCGCAACGGCCTGACCAAGCTCATCTCGGCGCCGATCTTCCGCCTCAAGGGCGGTGGCTGGTACGAGACCGACTTCAAGGGCGACCAGGATCGCAAACGCAACCTCGCGAACGACGAGGCCCCGCCTGATAAGAAGGGCGAGGGCGACAAGCCCGCCGCGAAATCCGCCGACAAGGCGTCCGACAAGCCGGCCGAGAGATCCGCCGACAAACCTGCCGCGAAGCCTGCGGCCTCGAAGGCGGCCGCCCCTCGATCGGCGGCCAAGAAGCCGTCATCGAGCAAGCCTGCCAAGAGATCCCCCGCCCGCAAGCCGGCGGCCCGTCCGAAGTGATGCGCGCGCCCGCGGCGCTCCTCGAGCGCGAGCAGCGGGCCTACATCGCGCGTCGACCGCGTTCGGCCGCGCTCGCCGAGGCCGCGCGCGGCCATTGGCCGGGGGGCGTGCCGCTGCACTGGATGGGTGATTGGGGCACGCCGTTCCCCTTGTCGGTCACCGAGGCCACGGGCGCGACCCTCGTCGATGCCGACGGTCTCGCGTACACGGATTTTTGCCTCGGCGACACCGGTGCGATGTTCGGGCACTCGCCGGCGCCGGTCGCGGCCGCGATCGCCGCGCAGGCTGCGCGCGGCCTCACCTGCATGTTGCCTGATGCGCGGACAGCGGCCGTGGGCGCGGCTTTGGCCGCGCGCTTCGGCCTGCCGCATTGGCAGCTCACCCAGACCGCAAGCGACGCCAACCGCGCGGTGCTGCGCTGGGCCCGCGCGCTGACCGGGCGGCCCAAGGTGCTGGTGTTCCATGGTGCGTATCACGGTATCGTCGAGGAGACGATGGTGCGGCTGCGCAGCGGGCGCACGGTGCCGCGCGAGGGCGCGGTCGGCTCGGCGTTCGATCATGCATCGGCCGCTGTCGCGGTCGAGTTCAATGATGTCGACGCGCTGGAGGCGGCGCTCGCGGGCGGCAGCATCGCTGCGGTCATCGCCGAGCCGGTGATGACCAACTGCGGCATGGTTCTGCCGGAACCCGGTTTCCACGCCGCGTTGCGCTCGCTGACGCGCCTGCACGGTGCGCTGCTCGTCGTGGACGAGACCCACACGATCTCCTCGGGGCCGGGGGGGTATGCGGGCGAGCACGGGCTCGAACCCGACTTCTGGACCTGCGGCAAGGCGATCGCCGGCGGCTTGCCTTGCGCGGCCTGGGGCATGAGCGCCGAGGTCGCCGACCGCCGCGCAGCGTTCCTGGCGCGGCGCGACGCCGCTCGGCACACGGAGCGGGACGGCGCCGCGACCGGGCACGGTCACTCCGGCATGGGCACGACGCTCGCCGGCAACGCGCTCGCCATCGCGGCGCTCGAGGCCGCCCTCGTTCATCTGCACACGGAGCCCACGCACGCGGCGATGCGCGCCGGCGCGGCGCGGATCGAGCAGACTTTGCGTGCGGTGTTCGATGCGCGCGGGCTCGGTTGGCATGTATCGAGGGTCGGGGCGCGCGTCGAGTTCGGTTTCGGGCCCGCACCGCGCAACGGCAGCGAGGCCGAGTCGCAGGACCGTCCCGTCCTCGGCGAGGCGCTGCGCCTCTGGCTCGTGAACCGCGGGCTTTTGGTGACGCCCTTCCATCAGATGCTGCTCGCCGCGCCGATGTTGACGCCGCAGGCCATCGACGCGCTCGGCGCGGCCGTGGGCGAGTTCTTGGAGGAGGTGTCCGCGTGACCCGGTCAGCCGACGAGTTCGCCGCGTTCCGTGCCGCCCATCCGCAGATCGAGGCGGTGCAGTTGTTCATCACCGACCCGTCGGGCGTGCCGCGCGGCAAGGTGGCGGCGGTCCATGAACTCGAGCGCCTGTACGCGACGGGTCGGCCGGTCGCGGGGTCGATCCTCGGGCTGGACGTCACCGGGCGTGATGTCGAGGCGACGGGATTGGTCTGGGAGACCGGCGATGCGGACCTGCTCTGCCGTCCGGTGCCCGGGACCTTGCGGCCCGCCCCTTGGCTTGCGCGGCCGACCGCGCAGGTGATGATGTCCATGTACACGCTCTCCGGCGAACCGGCGCCCGCCGACCCGCGCCATGCGTTGGCGCGTGCCGTGGCGCGGCTCGCAGCCCGCGGCTTGCGCGCGGTGCTCGCCGTGGAGCTCGAGTTCTACGTGCTGGTGGCGCCGGGCGGCGAGGAGGCTTCCGCTCGCCATGTGCCGCCGGGCCCGGCGCACATCGACGCCTATTCTTTGGCGCGACTAGAGCGGCTGACGCCGGTCTTCGATGAGGTGCATGCGGCGGCCCGCGCGCAGGGGCTGCCGGTGGAGACCTTGATGTCGGAGTACGCACCGGGGCAGTTCGAACTCACGCTCGCGCACCGCGACGATGCGCTGCGCGCGGTCGACGAGGCGGTGATGCTGAAGCGACTCTTGCGCGGCGTGGCGGCGAAGCACGGTCTCGCGGTGACCTTCATGGCGAAGCCCTACGCCGAGCTCGCCGGCAGCGGCATGCACCTGCATGTCAGCCTCGCGGATGCGGCTGGGCAGAACCTGTTCGCCGCCGAGGACCCGGCCGGCAGCCCGCTCATGCGACAGGCGCTCGGCGGGCTCCGGGCGACGATGGCCGAGAGCCTGCTCGCGTTCGCGCCCAACGGGAATTCGTACCGGCGTTTCCAGAGCGAGAGCTACGCGCCCACTGCGGTCAATTGGGGCGTCAACAACCGTTCGGTGTCGTTGCGCGTCCCGGCGGGGCCGCCCGCGAGCCGGCACATCGAGCACCGCATCTCCGGCGCCGATGCGAACCCCTATGTCGCGGCTGCCGTCGTGCTGGCCGGGGTGGAGCGGGGCATCGCGCTGGGTCTCGATCCCGGGCCGCCCGTGACGGGCAACGGCTACGCCGCCGCGGCGGCTGCAGCCGCCTCCGGCACCCCGATCGCGCCGGCGCTCGTCTTGCCGCGCACCTGGCAGGAGGCGATCGACCGGGCGGCGGCCTCCGGCTTCCTCGCCGAGGCCTTGGGGGGCGATTTCCTGAAGGTCTTCCTCGCCATCAAGCGGCAGGAATGCGCCCGGTTCTCGGCGGAGGTCACCGAGGTGGACCGGTCGTGGTACCTGCACTCGGCGTGAGGTAACATCCGCGCCCTTATGCGCAGCCATTATTGCGGACAGGTCAACGAATCCCTGCTCGGCCAGACGGTCACCGTCGCGGGCTGGGTGCATCGCCGGCGGGACCACGGCGGGGTCATCTTCATCGACCTGCGCGACCGGGACGGCTTGGTGCAGGTGGTCTGCGATCCCGACGCCCCCGAGCTCTTCGCGGTGGCCGAAAGCCTGCGCAACGAGTTCGTGGTGAGCATCACGGGCCTCGTGCGGACCCGGCCCGCCGGCACGGCCAACGCCAACCTGGCTTCGGGCAAGGTCGAGATGCTGGCGCGCCGCATCGAATTGCTGAACCGCTCCGAGCCGCTTCCGTTCCAGCTCGACGAGCAGGTTTCCGAGGAGGTGCGCCTCAAGTACCGCTACCTCGACCTGCGCCGCGACGTCATGGCGAAGCGCCTGCGCCAGCGGCATGCCATCACGCGTGCCATGCGCCACTACCTGGATGACGCCGGCTTCGTCGACATCGAGACGCCGATGCTCACCAAGGCGACGCCCGAGGGCGCGCGCGACTATCTCGTTCCCTCGCGCACGCATGCCGGCAAGTTCTTCGCGCTGCCGCAGTCGCCGCAGATCTTCAAACAATTGCTCATGGTGTCGGGCTTCGACCGCTACTACCAGATCGTCCGCTGCTTCCGCGACGAGGACCTGCGCGCCGACCGCCAGCCCGACTTCACCCAGCTCGACATCGAGACCTCGTTCCTCGGGCAGGACGAGATCATGGCGCTCATGGAGGGCCTGATCCGCCACATCTTCCAGACCGTGGCCGATGTGTCGCTGCCCGATCCTTTCCCGCGCATGACCTATGCCGAGGCGATGCGCCGATACGCGAGCGACAAGCCGGACCTTCGCATCCCGCTCGAGCTCGTCGATGTCGCCGACCTCGTCGCCGACTGTGATTTCAAGGTCTTTGCGGCGCCTGCGCGAGACCCGGCGGGGCGCGTCGCTGCGCTGCGCGTGCCGGGCGGTGCCAAGCTCACCCGCAAGGAGATCGACGACTACACCGCGTTCGTCGCACGGTACGGCGCGCGTGGCCTCGCCTATATCAAGATCAACGACCCTGCGAAGGGCCGCGACGGCCTGCAGTCGCCGATCACCAAGTTCCTCTCCGATGCCGCGGTGGCCGGCATCCTCTCGCGCACCGGCGCCGTCGCGGAGGACCTGATCTTCTTCGGCGCGGACACCTCGAAGGTGGTCAACGACGCGCTCGGCGCGCTGCGCCTGAAGGTCGGTCAGGACTTGGGGCTCGTGCAGGGCGCGTGGGCGCCGTTGTGGGTCGTCGATTTCCCGATGTTCGAATACGACGCCGACGACAAGCGCTGGACGGCGATGCACCACCCGTTCACCTCACCCAAGAACCTCGACGCGGACGCGCTGCGCGCGGACCCGGGCGGCGCCCTCGCCAAGGCCTACGACATGGTGCTCAACGGCTCCGAGATCGGCGGTGGCTCGGTGCGCATCTTCCGCCAGGACCTGCAGTCGACGGTGTTCGACCTGCTCGGCATCGATGCCGAGGAGGCGCGGCGCAAGTTCGGCTTCCTGCTCGATGCGCTCAAGTACGGCGCACCCCCGCACGGCGGCATCGCCTTCGGACTCGACCGCCTCGCGATGCTGATGTCGGGCGCCGACTCGATCCGCGACGTGATCGCCTTCCCCAAGACCCAGACGGCCGCCTGTCCCCTGACCGACGCGCCGACCGAGGTCACGGAGAAACAGCTTCGCGAACTGCACATCCGCGTCCGCACTCCGCCGCCCGCGCAGTGATCCCCGTTCAGTAGTCCCAGGGTTTCAACCGCATCCACCACGGCGGGAGGATGCTGTCATAGGGTGGCGCATGAAGCGCATCGCCCAGCGGATCTTCCAAGAAGCGGGGCAGGTTGTGCCGTAAGGCTGCCCAGCGGTTCGTCACCAGGGCGAAATCGATGGTGGGTGATGCTCTGAGCAGCCGGCTCCACCAAGCCGTGTCGTGCGCCATTCCGAATTCGGCCAAGAGGCGTCCCAGCAAGGTGAGTTCGGGGGTCTTGGCGCGGCCGTCTTTCGGGCGGATCGTGACGAGACCGGCGCGTTCCATCGCATGCACCACGCGATGTACCGATTGCCGCGCCAGGTCGAGTTTGTTGGCGATGTCGCTGATGCTCCAGCCGGGTGTCTCGTAGATGCATTCGAGGATGCGCAACCTCGCATGGGTGAGGCCGACATCGGCGTATGCGCGGGTGCGTAATCGGACGTAACGGGCATGCCATGCCGTGATCTCACGGAAATGGGCTTGGGTCTGTCGGACGCGGGGCGCGCCGAGTGTATTGACCAGACGCTTGATCTGGGTGGGGCCGGCACGGAAGCGCCGGCGTCGGGGATGGCGGGGGGGGATGTGGTTCATGCGAAGACGATAGCCTTGCCTCGAAATGTCAGCATGCTGACAATCTGTTGCGAACGTCTCGTTTATCGACGCCATGCGGACCCTCGACCACCTTCATGTCTTCACCCCTCCGTCCCGTCTTGGTCTTCGTCCACGGCCTGTGGATGACCGGCGTCGAGGCCACCGCGTTCCGGCGGCGGCTGGAGAATCGTCACGGCTTCGATACCCGTCTCTTCACTTACCGCACGACCCGTGAACCTTTGGAAACGGTCGTCGACCGGCTAGGCGAGCAGCTGCGACTGCACGCTGCGGAACGCGGACAGGGTACGGTCCATGTCGTTGCACACAGTCTGGGCGGCTTGGTGACGCTCGCCTGTCTCGAGCGTTTCGAGGCGACGCTCCCCACCGGCAGGGTGGTGATGCTCGGCTCGCCGGTGTGCGGCAGTGCCGCCGCCCGGGTCGCAGGATCATTCGGGATCGGGCGTTGGCTGATCGGTCCCGTTGCGGCGCGGGAGTTGATCGCGCCGCGCAGGCGCCAACTGCCATCGGGCTGGGAGATCGGCACCCTTGCAGGCACGCGGCCGATGGGCCTCGGACGCCTGCTGGCCCGCTTCGATGAACCGAACGATGGCACGGTCGCGGTGTCGGAAACGCGGCTCGCCGGCGCGCGCGACCAGTTGGTGATGCCGGTGAGCCACCTCGGCATGCTGATGTCGCCCCGCGTCGCGGATTCCTGTGGGCATTTCCTGCGCGAGGGCCGGTTTCCGCTGCAGGCTTAGCCGCTGGGGCCTTGGCGGCGCGTCACTGCTTGAGTTCGAGTTTCAGCCGGACGGAATTCGCGGTGGGTGCGATATCGGCCGGCGCACGCAAGAACACGCGCAGCGGGTCGATCTCGCGGCCTTCACCGAGCAGGGCTTCCTGGACGGCTTTTGCCCGTGCGCGCCCGAGGTCTTCGAGGTCCTTGTCGGTGACCTCGAGTCTGGCGCGCAAGGCGCCTTCCAAGGCCGTGATGGACGGTTCGATGAGGTCGTCCCGGGAGGGTGTGCCGCCGGCCGCGGCCGCCGCCGACTTGACGCCTTCGAGCAGCGCGTCGGCTTTCTCGCCCGTCCGGGCGAGATGCAGACCCTCGAGCAGTTCGAGGTAGTCCTTGCGGTCCGTGGTGTCGACCGGCCCTTGGGCGAAGTCGCGCAGGTTGGCGTCCCAGCGGGTGTCGAGCAGCGCCGGGGCGTCGATCGCACGGCTGTAGGCGGTCGGGATCTCGAGCTCCAGCCCCGGCCGTTCGACCAGGGCCTTTCTCACCGTGCCGAGCCGTTCGAGCACGGCGGCATCGAGGGCCGAGCGGCCTGGCGCGAAATCCGCGAACTGCACATCGGGTCCGCCGCCGAAGAGCGAGGAGATCAGGGTGAACGGCGAGGTGACGATCTTGACCAGCAGGTTGACGAAGATCTTCCAGATGATCGGGCCGAGCCTGAACTTCGGATCGTCGATCGTGCCGCTCACCGGCAGGTCGAGCCGGATATTGCCGTCGCGGTCCTTGAGCAGCGCGACCGCGAGCTTCACCGGCAACTTGGTCGCATCGGGGCTTTTCACCTTCTCGCCGAGCTTGAGCTGCGATACGAGCACTTTGTGCTGCGCGCGCAGCTTGCGGTCTTCGACCAGGTAGGTCGTGTCGATCGAGAGCTTGCCCTTCTCGATGCGATAGCCCATGAACTTGCCGGAGTAGGGGTTGAAGGTCGTGAGCTCGATGTTGCGGAAGTTCGCGGCGAGGTTCGTGTACGCCTCGGCCGCGAGGTAGTTGACCTCGCCCGTGATCTTCACGGGGGCGTACTTGTCGACGGCGGCATCGATGTCCACCTTGGCCCGCGACGCTTGCGCCGAGGAGAGGCCGGTGATGCTGCCGTTCAAGGTCTGCAGGCCGATCGCGAAGTTCGGGCGTACCGTGAAGTCGGCGAAGTTCGCCGATCCGCCCTTGAGGTTGACGCGGCCGATGTCGACCCGCAGCGCCTCGTCGGCGGAATCGGGGCGGGCGGTCGCCTTGGCGCGGTCCGCCGCCTTGGCGCGCCGCTCGGCCTCCGCGCTCTCGCCGTCCGACTTCAGGACGTCGCCGATGTTGGTGGTGCCGTCGGTGTTGATGACGAGGTCGATGAAGGGTGCATCGGCATCGATGCTGCGTACCGTCAGGCGGTTGGCTGCGCCGGCGTAGTCGATGTCGTTGAACTGCAGCGCGCGCCAACGCAGGAAGGTGCGCTTGACCAACCGGTCGCGTGCGATGAGGTTGCGCACGGTGCCGTCGCCCTTGAAGGCGAGCGCGGGTTCGGCGCCCTTGCCCGGACTCGCGTAGGCGAGGTCACCTCGGGCGTCGATGCTGCCGCCGCGCAGGTTGAGGCGCACGAGGTCCGCGTAATACGGCTCGAAGTCCGTCATCGGCAGGTTGCTGAGCGTCACCGCCGCACGCGTCTCGAGGTCCTCCGGGCGAAGCGTGCCCGAGGACTCGAGACGCCCCTTGGCGTTGATGCCGAAGGCGGCGTCGAAATCCACTTTCGCGCCGGGTTGCGTCGACCAGCCGCGTGCGCCGAGCGTCACGCCTGTGAGCGCGAAGCGCGCCGGCAGCGGCAGCGTGCGGTCCTCGAAGTCGACGCGCGACTCGCGGAGCGAGAATTCCGGCAACGCGAGGGTCCAGTCGGGTCCCGCGTCGGCGCCGGGCGGTGGCGCCGGGGTGTCCGGTCCGGCGAGCGCCACCAGCGAGACCCCCTGTGCGTCCAGCCATGCTCGGACCTGTGCGCCGCGCACCGTCACCTTGCCGAGATCGGCGCGCCGGGCGCCGAGGTCGAGGGTCGCGCCGCGCACCGTCGCCTCGGCGACCACCACGTCGGGCTGCTGGCGTCCGAGCGCCGCGAGCGCGAGGTCCCGCGCATCGAGCGTGTCGATGAGCACACGACCGGAGACCGGCGTGGTGGACGCGGACACCGCGTAGCGGGCGCCGAGACCGAAGAGGCCTGCCTGCAGTTGCAGCGGCAGCGAGTCCTGCAGCACATCGTCGATGGTGGACGCGCGCAGGCCCGCCAGCGAGAAGCGGCCCTGCGCCGTGAAGGGTTTGAGCTTGAAGCTGCCGTTCCATTCCAGCCGCTCTCCGGCCTCCGAGGTCGCGCTCAGCGTATGGGCGTTCCCGGAGCCGACACGCGTGCTGAAATCGCGCAGCTGGAAGCTCACCGGCTGCAACTTCGCCTGCACCGGGCGGCGCATCGACAGGTCGCGGTATTGCGCCTCGCCGCCGCGCATCGTGAAGAGCGCGATGTAGACCGGCAGTCCCTCGTCCGCCTCCGGCGCGGCGCGGCCGGCGGGCGGGGGCGGCGTCTCGCCCGGCGCGGTGGGCGGCACGAGCTCCGCGAGGTTGAGCGAGCGGTCCTTGCGCACCACCGCAGACACGTAGGGGCGTTCGATGGTGATGTCGTCGAACACCGGGCCGCGTTTCCAGATCGAGCGGATCGAGAGGTCGAGGTCGAGCCGTGAGAAACCGACGATGCGTTCGCCCGAGGGCTCGTGGATGCCGAGATCGGCGAGGCTCGCGCGGAGCGTGAAGGGATTGACCTTCACTTCGCCGAGGCGCGGCTCTTTCTTGAGGTCCTGCGCGACGAACCGCGTGAACTCCGCGCGGATGTAGCGCGGCGCCCACCAGAAACCGGCGATCGCGTAGGCCCCGACCAGCGCCGCAAGCACGGCGACCGGCACCCAGATTTTCTTCGGGATCCGCATCTCCCCCTCAGCGGAGCAATTTCTTCAGATCGTATACCTTTCCGAGCGCTTCGCGGGGGCTGAGCGTGTCCGGATCGATGTTGCGCAAGGCGGACAAGATCGCCTCGGTGTGCGGGTCCGTGGCGATCGGCGTATCGGCCGGTTGGGCCGGATCGAGCGAGTCGGCAGGGGCCGATCCGCCACCCGGAGCGCCGAGATCGAGCCGGCCCTGGTCCGCGCCGGCGGCGCCTGTCGCGCTCCCTGCCGCTGCGGCCTGCGCGGCTTCGAGCTGCGCGAGCGCGCGGCGCGCCTCGGTGAGCACCTCACGCGGGATGCCGGCGAGCTTGGCCACCGCGAGCCCGTAACTGCGGCTCGCCGGTCCCGGCTTCACCGCGTGCAGGAACACGATGCCGTCGCGATGTTCGGTGGCATCGAGGTGCACGTTGGCGACGCCCGGCAGCTCGGCGGCGAGCGCCGTGAGCTCGAAATAATGGGTGGCGAAGAGCGTGAACGCGCCGACGCGCGCGGCGAGGTGGCGCGCCGTGGCCGAGGCGAGCGCGAGACCGTCGAAGGTGCTGGTGCCGCGGCCGATCTCGTCCATCAGCACGAGGCTGCGCGGCGTGGCGTTGTGAAGGATGTTGGCGGTCTCGGTCATCTCCACCATGAAGGTCGAGCGGCCGCCGGCGAGGTCGTCGCCCGCGCCGATACGGGTGAACACGCGGTCGAGCGGCCCGATCACCGCCGACTCGGCCGGCACGAAGCTGCCGATGTGCGCGAGCACCACGATCAGCGCGCACTGCCGCATGAACGTGCTCTTGCCGCCCATGTTGGGTCCGGTGATCACGAGCATCCGGGTCGCGGCGTCGAGCGCGAGGTCGTTCGGCACGAACGGCCCGTCGATGAAACGCTCGACGACCGGGTGACGCCCGCCGCGGATGCGCAGCAGCGGTCGGTCGACGAGCTCGGGGGCCGTCCAGCGCAGCGTCGCGGCGCGCTCGGCAAGCGCCGCGATCGCATCGAGTTCGGCGATCGCGGTCGCGGTGTCCTGCAGCGCCGGCAGCGCGTCGGCAAGCTCGCCGAGCAGCGCGTCCCACAGTTCGCGCTCGCGGGCGAGCGAGCGCTCGCGGGCGCCCAAGACCTTGTCCTCGAAGCCCTTGAGTTCGGGCGTGATGAACCGCTCGGCGTTCTTGACGGTCTGGCGACGCAGGTAATCAGGCGGCACCTCGGCTGCCTGGCTGCGCGGCAGTTCGATGAAGAACCCCTGCACGCGGTTGTAGCCGAGCTTGAGCTGCGCCAACCCGGTGCGTGCCCGCTCGCGCGCCTCGAGCTCGAGCAGGAAGGCGTCGGTGTCGGAGGCGATGTGGCGCAGTTCGTCGAGCGCCGCGTCGAAGCCGGGCGCGATCACGCCGCCGTCGCGCAGCATCGCCGCCGGTTCCTCGGCGATCGCGCGCCGCAGCAGGCCAAGCTCCGCGGTGTGCTCCCCGACCGCAGCGCTGAGCCTCGTCAACAGCGGCGAGTCGTGCGCGGCGAGGACGGCGTGCAGCGGCGGCAGCGCGGCGAGCGCGAGGCGCAGGCCGGTGAGGTCGCGCGGCCGCGCCGTGCGCAGCGCGATGCGCGCGAGCATGCGCTCGACATCGCCGATCGGACCGAGCGCCTCGCGCAAGGGCTCGTGCCGACGGTCGGCCACCAGTGCGCCGACCGCAGCATGCCGGTCGCGCAGCAGCGCACGGTCGGTGATCGGCCGGTTGACGGCGCGCCGCAGCGCGCGCGCGCCCATCGCCGTCATCGTGGTGTCGAGCAGCGCCACCAGGGTCGCATCCTCGCGCCCGCCGCTGCTCGAGTCGATCTCGAGGTTGCGGCGCGTCACGGCGTCGATCTGCAACGCCGCCTCGCGCGCCTCGACCCGCAGCGCGCGAAGGTGGGGCAGGGCGGTGCGCTGCGTGTCGCGCACGAACTGCAGCAGCGCGCCCGCGGCGCCGACCGCGAGCGGGAGGTCCGCCGCGCCGTAGCCGGCAAGGTCGAGCGTGCCGAGCTGGGCGGTCAGCGCGCGCGCGGCGGCATCCGGTTCGAAGTGCCAGGGTGGGCGGGTGCGCGACTTGCCGGCCGGCAGCAAGGCGGCGAACGATCCGTCCTCGCCGGGCGATCCCGGCGCGAGCGACTCGGGGACCAGCACCTCGGCCGGCTGCAAGCGTTCGAGTTCGGCGGCGAGCGCGCCCGCGCCGCGGCCCTCGAGGACCGAGAAGCGGCCGGCACCCAAGTCGAGCCACGCGAGCCCGAAGGCGTCCTCGGCGCCGACCGACAGCGCCGCGAGCAGGACCTCGCGCCGATCGTCGAGCAGCGCCGCGTCGGTGACCGTACCCGGCGTCACCACGCGCACCACGGCGCGTTCCACCGGTCCCTTGGACTTCGCTGGGTCGCCGATCTGTTCGCAGATGGCGACGGACTCGCCCTTGCGCACGAGGCGGGCGAGGTAGTTGTCGACGCTCTGCACCGGCACGCCGGCCATCGGGATGGGGGCACCCCCCGACTGGCCGCGCGCGGTCAGGGTGATGTCGAGCAGCCGTGCGGCCTTGCGCGCATCCTCGAAGAAGAGCTCGTAGAAATCGCCCATCCGGTAGAAGAGCAGCGTGTCCGGATGCTGGGCCTTCAGGCCGAGGTATTGCTGCATCACCGGCGTGTGTTCCGACATGCGCGTATCGTAGCGCGGCCGTGGGATACTGCGGCGATCATGGCCGCCTTCGTCCCTCCACGATCCCGTCCCGCCCCCCGCCGCGTTGCGGCCGCGAAGGCCGCTCCGGATGCGGCCCTGCAGCGGCTCGTCCGGCGTCTGCAGACCCGCGGCCGCACCGTTGCGACCGCCGAGTCCTGCACCGGCGGCGGGCTCGCCCGCGCGCTGACCGACCCGCCGGGCGCCTCGCATTGGTTCCTCGCGGGCTGGGTGGTGTATTCCAACGACGCCAAGCAGCGCGATCTCGGCGTGAAGGCGGCGACGCTCGCGCGGTACGGGGCGGTCAGCGAACCGACCGTGCACGAGATGGCCACGCAGGCACTGCGACGCAGCGGCGCGGATCTCGCCGTCGCCATCAGCGGCATCGCGGGCCCGGGCGGGGCGGTTCCCGGCAAGCCCCTCGGCATGGTGTGGTTCGGCTTTGCGGCGCGGGACGGACGCGGTGCGCGGGTCGGAACGGTGGTCAAGCGTTTCCGTGGCGACCGCGCGGCCGTGCGTGAGGCGGCGGTGCGCTTCGCGATCCGGCGTTTATACAGTATGGCCTGACTCGGGCACCTGTATATCGCGTGGACAACCCGAAAATTTAAGCGTTTTGCCGCGTTTCGAGCCGTTCCCATGCGGGTGCGCTGTGGGATAATCATGTCCTTCACCACGCAGTCCACCCCGAGGGGATCCCATCATGGATGACAACCGCAAGAAGGCGCTCAGCGCCGCGCTCGGCCAGATCGAGAAGCAGTTCGGCAAAGGCTCGGTCATGCGCCTCGGCGACGCCTCGGCGGCCATGTACGAGGTCGAAGCCGTCTCCACGGGCTCGCTCGGTCTCGACGTCGCGCTCGGCATCGGCGGCCTGCCGCGCGGGCGCGTGGTCGAGATCTACGGCCCGGAGTCCTCGGGCAAGACGACGCTCACCCTCGAAGTCATCGCCGAGATCCAGCGCAACGGCGGAACCGCCGCGTTCGTGGACGCCGAGCACGCGCTCGACCCCTCCTACGCCGAGAAGCTCGGCGTCAACGTGAACGACCTCCTCGTCTCGCAGCCGGATACGGGCGAACAGGCCCTCGAGATCACCGACATGCTGGTGCGCTCGGGCGCGGTCGACGTCGTGGTCGTCGACTCGGTCGCCGCGCTCACGCCCAAGGCCGAGATCGAGGGCGAGATGGGCGAGCTGCAGGTCGGCCTGCACGCCCGCCTGATGTCGCAGGCGCTGCGCAAGCTCACCGGCAACATCAAGCGCTCGAACACCATCGTCATCTTCATCAACCAGATCCGCCTCAAGATCGGCGTCATGTTCGGCAGCCCGGAGACCACGACCGGCGGCAACGCCCTCAAGTTCTACTCCTCCGTACGCCTCGACATCCGCCGCATCGGCGCCCTGAAGAACGGCGAAGAGGTCATCGGCAACCAGACCCGCGTCAAGGTCGTGAAAAACAAGGTCTCCCCGCCGTTCCGCGAAGCGGAGTTCGAGATCCTCTACGGCCAGGGCATCTCCCGCGAGGGCGAGATCATCGAGCTCGGCTCCACCCACAACATCATCGACAAGGCGGGCGCCTGGTACTCCTACAAGGGTGAGCGCATCGGCCAGGGCAAGGAGAACGTCCGCGAGTTCCTGAAGTCCCGTCCGGAGATCGCCCGCGAGATCGAGGACCAGATCCGCGCCAAGCTGCTGCCCGTCAAGGCGCCGCGCGGCGAAGCCACGCCGGCCTGATGCTGCGCCGCGGCCGCCCGGTCGGCCGGGGCAAGGCGGGGCGGGCGCCGGAGCACCCGGATTCGCCCGAGGCCGCGCGCCGCACGGCGCTGCTGCTCCTCGGGCGGCGGGACTACGCCTCCGGCGAGCTGCTCGCCAAGCTCACGGTCGGCGGCTACACGTCGTCGGCCGCCGAGGCGGCCTTGGAGGCGTTGCGCGAGGAACGCCTGCTCGATGACGGGCGTTTCCTCGAGAACTTCGTCCGGAGCCACGCCGGACGGGGCCAAGGGCCCACGCGCATCCGCCAAGACCTCCAGGTGCTCGGCTTCTCCGCCGCCGACATCCAGGCTGCACTCGACGCCGGCCCGGATTTCGCCGCGCTCTGCCGCGAGGTGCGGGCCCGGAAGTTCGGCGCCTCGCCGCCCGCGTCGTGGGCGGAGCGGGGGCGCCAAGCGCGGTTTTTGCAGTATCGGGGGTTTTCGTCGGATGATATCCGGCTCGCCACAGGACAGGACCCGGACGTTTCCGAAGACCCCACCGAATGACTTCCGCCAAACCGCCCTACATGACCGCCGCCGAGGTGCGCCGCGCCTTCCTCGAATTCTTCCGTGAGCGCGGCCACGCCGTCATCGCCTCGAGTTCGCTCGTCCCCGGCAACGACCCCACGCTGCTCTTCACCAACGCCGGCATGGTGCAGTTCAAGGACGTCTTCCTCGGCAAGGACCTGCGCGACTACTCGCGTGCCGCGACCTCGCAGCGCTGTGTGCGTGCGGGCGGCAAACACAACGACCTCGAGAACGTCGGTTATACCGCGCGCCACCACACCTTCTTCGAGATGCTGGGGAACTTCTCCTTCGGCGACTACTTCAAGCGCGATGCCATCCAGTTCGCTTGGGCGTTCGTCACCGGCACGCTGAAACTGGACCCGAACCGCCTGTGGGTCACGGTGTTCCGTGACGACGATGAAGCGGCGCGCATCTGGATCGAGGAGGTGGGCGTCCCGAAAGACCGGGTCACGCGCATGGGCGAGAAATCGAACTTCTGGGCGATGGGCGACACCGGTCCCTGCGGCCCCTGCACCGAGATCTTCTACGACCACGGGGCGCACATCCCGGGCGGTCCGCCGGGGTCTCCGGACGAGGACGGCGACCGGTACGTCGAGATCTGGAACCTCGTCTTCATGCAGTACGACCGTACGCCGGACGGTACGCTGACCCCGCTGCCCAAGCCCTCGGTCGACACGGGCGCGGGCCTCGAGCGGCTCTCGGCGGTGATGCAGGGCGTCACCAACAACTACGACATCGACCTGTTCCGCGGCATCGTGCGCGCGGCGGCCGACCTCGCCGGCACGGACGACCTCGCGAACCCCTCGCTGCGCGTCATCGCCGACCACATCCGCGCCTGCACCTTCCTCATCCTGGACGGCGTGCTGCCCTCCAACGAGGGCCGGGGCTATGTGCTGCGCCGCATCATCCGGCGCGCCATCCGCCATGGCCATAAACTCGGCATCAACGGCGCCTTCTTCCACAAGCTCGTCGCGGCGCTCGACGCCGAGATGGGCGAGGCCTACCCCGAACTGCGGGCCGGCGCGGCGCAGGCCGCACGCGTGCTCGCCCAGGAAGAGGAGCGTTTCGCGGAGACGCTCTCCACCGGCATGGCGCTGCTCAGCGAGGCCATCGACCGCCTGCAGCCCGGCACGGCATCGGGCGCCATGCTCGATGGCGCCACGGTCTTCAAGCTCTACGACACCTACGGCTTCCCGGCCGACCTCACCGCCGATGTCGCCCGCGAGCGCGGGCTCGGCATCGACCAGGCGGGCTTCGAAGCCGCCATGGAGGCGCAGCGCGAGCGCGCCCGCGCCGCCAGCCGGTTCGGCGTCGACCTGCGGGCCGATGCCGCCGTCGACATGAAGACCGCCTTCTGCGGCTATGACGGCACGCACGGCGAGTCGCGGGTGGTGGCGTTGCTGCGCGAGGGTGCGCGCGTCGCCGAACTGCGTGCCGGCGAGCGGGGCGAGGTGATCCTCGAGCGCACGCCCTTCTACGCCGAATCCGGCGGCCAGGTGGGCGATGCAGGCGAGCTGCGAGCGGCCGGTGCGGCCGGCGGCGCGGGCTCGGCCCGCTTCATCGTCGAGGACACGCAGAAACGCGGCACCGGCGGCGCGCATGCGCACCTCGGCCGCGTCGCCGACGGCTCGGCGCCGATCCGCGAGGGCGACACCTTGCAGGCCGAGGTCGATGCGCGGCTGCGCCAAGCGACCGCCCTCAACCACTCCGCGACGCACCTCTTGCACGCCGCGTTGCGCGAGGTGCTGGGCAGCCACGTGCAGCAGAAGGGCTCGCGCGTCGCGCCCGACCGTCTGCGCTTCGATTTCTCGCACTTCCAGCCGCTCACCGCCGAGGAGCTCCAGCGTATCGAGCGCCGCGTCAACGAGCAGGTGCGCCTCAACGCCGCCGCTGAGACGCGCGAGATGGACTACGACGCTGCGGTCGCCGGCGGCGCGGTCGCGCTGTTCGGCGAGAAATACGGCGCACAGGTGCGGGTGCTGCGCATCGGTGAGTTCTCCATGGAGCTCTGCGGAGGCACCCACGTCCAGCGCGCGGGGGACATCGGTCTCTTCAAGGTGGTCGCCGAGGGCGGCGTGGCCTCAGGCGTGCGGCGCATCGAGGCGGTCACCGGCGAGGGCGCGTTGGTGCATGCGGAGTCCGCCGAGGCGCTGGTGCGTGAGGTCGCGGGCTTGGTGCGCGGTACGCGCGAGGAACTCGCCGCCAAGGTGCGCGATGCCCTCGATCGCATCCGACAGCTCGAGAAGGACAACCGGTCCCTGCGGGACAAGCTGGCCTCCGGTCAGGGTACGGACCTCGCGGCCGGTGCGGTCGACATCGCCGGCGTCAAGGTGGTCGCGACCACCGTCGAAGGCGCGGACGCCGGCGCGCTGCGCAACGCCGTCGACCAACTCAAGGAACGCCTCAAGGCGGCCGTGATCGTGCTCGCGAGCGTGGATGCCGCGGGCAAGGTGCTGCTGGTGGCGGGGGTGACCCCGGGCGAGGTCGGTCGCATCAAGGCGGGCGAGGTCGTCGCCCAGGCGGCGTCGCTGGTCGGCGGCCGCGGCGGCGGCCGGCCGGACTTCGCCCAAGCGGGCGGCACGGACCCCTCGCGCCTGCCAGACGCCTTGGCGGCCATCGCGCCCTTCGTGCGCAGCCGTCTGGGCGGCTAGCCGACGCAAGCCGGGCCGGGGACGACCGACCGGGAGACCCGCGACTGGCCGATAGGTGGACGCTGCCGGCGGATTGGCCTACATTCCGCAACGAGGCGCCCGCAAGGAAGACGGGTCGCCGGCGGGGGAGCTTACAGGGGGTGAGCGTCCCCGAGTCCGGCGGCCGGCACAGAGCGCCCGGGGGTAGACCATGCTGATTCTCACTCGGCGCGTCGGCGAGACCGTCATGATCGGTGAGGAAGTCTCCGTCACGATTCTCGGCGTCAAGGGCAATCAAGTGCGCGTGGGCATCAACGCGCCCAAGAACGTCGCCGTGCATCGCGAGGAGATCTTCGAGCGCATCAAGTCCGAGGGGCACGACGGCGCAGAGCCCGAACGCCCGCAGGCCGAACGCGCCGACCTACGCGCCTGATGCCGCTGTTTTGACCCGGTGGTGGGGGGGGACGTATCATCCGCCCCCCTGACCCGTGCCGGAGAGATGGCCGAGTGGTCGAAGGCGCACCCCTGCTAAGGGTGTAAGGGCCAAAAGCCCTTCGAGGGTTCGAATCCCTCTCTCTCCGCCATTCCCTGACGGGCCGGACGCGCGATGCCTGACGCCAAACGGAACCCCAAAACCAAGCCGCCCGTCACCGCAACGCCCGCGCGGGCGAAGCGCGCCAAGCGGGTCCGGCTGGCGCCTGAGCAGCGGCGGTCGTTGATCCTCGACCATGCGGCGGACATCGTGGCGCGTGACGGCGTGTCGGCGCTGTCGATGGACAGCATCGGCCGCGAGGCCGGCATCAGCAAGGCGCTTGTCTACAACTACTTCCCCAACACCACCGAACTGCTTCGCCAGCTCTTGCAGCGCGAATGGCGGCGCCTGCGCCGGCTGCAGGTGGAGGCGGCCCGCGAGGCGGACACCTTCGAGGCGCTGGTCCGCTCGGTCACCCATGTGTACCTCAAGTACATCGACGAACGCGGGTTGCTCATCGAGCGGCTGCAGGCGGAACCTGCCGTGTCCGCCATCCACGACCCGACGGAGTTCAGCCGCGACAGCGCCGTGGGTTACCTCGCCGACATCGTCGCAGGGCACTTCGGCCTGCCCGCGGACATCGCCAAGGCGGCGACGGACATCAGCTTCGGCCTGCCGGCGGCGGCAGGCGTCTATCTGCTGCAGCGCAAGATGAGCCGCGAGGCGCTCGAGGACCTGACGGTCACGATGATCCTCGGCACGTTCAATGAATTGCGACGCGAGCACATGGTGGCCCGCAAGCCGATCCGGCGCGGCGCGCGGGGCGCCTGACCCGCATCAATCCGGGGTGACCATCAGGTCCGGGGTGTTGACGCGCGGCGTCGCGGTCACCGGCCGGTCCCGCACGAGCCGGTACTCGACGCGCAGCGCCTCGAGCGGCTCTGCGAGGCGGTGCTCGAACTTCACGAACTGCAGGCTCCGGGCCTTGCTGCCGGCGGTCCAGCCGTCGGTGATGGCCTGCATGGCCGGCTTGATCATGTAGGGATCGGAGAGTGTCATGTGACCGGTCACCACCGCGATCCACATGGCGGCGTAGGGATATTCCATCTGCGCCAGCTGGAAGGCCTGCAAGGTCAGTTCGCCGAACGGCGTCGCCGGGCAGCCGGTCAGCACATGATGCAGGTCGTGGGTCTGGAAGCCGCGCAGCACCTTGTAGGCGAGCGCCGGAGGCATGCGGGCGAGCTTGCCGCTGCGCGCCAACGCGTCATGGCGGTCCTTGTAGCCGGCCGCGAGGCGCTCCACGAGGTCGTTCTCGACCATGAACGTCCGGTAGGCGTGTCCGAGGCTTCCCGGCGCGTAGCCATCGAGCGAGGCGAGGGTGAAGTCCGGCGCCAGCCAGCCCTCCCGCGCCAACGGTCCATGCTCGGGGTGCTCGAGGATCGCGGCCTCGTACTTCGCGATCGCGTCGGCCGGCGCCGTCTCCCACCATTCATTGAACAGCCAGTCGACGCCATGGGCGTAGAAGTCGTCGATGCTCGCGAGGAACTTCTCGCCGAAGACGCGATCGATCGGGGTCGTCATGCCGGGCTCCTCGTACAGGTCGGTTCGGCGCGGGTCGTCCCGGCGCGGGTCATTTTGCGAGCGTGCCGCCGTCGACGGGCACCAAGGCGCCGGTCATGAACCCTGCGGCATCGCTCACCAGGAACGCGAGCACCTCGGCCACTTCCTCGGGTGTGCCGTAACGGCCCATCGGGATGCCCTGCGCCAGGCGCGGGCGCGCCGCCTCGGGATCCTGCGGCGAGACGCGGCGCTCGAGCTGGAACATCATCTCCGTCGCGGTCGGGCTCGGGCAGACCGCGAGCACCCGGACGCCGTGCGGGGCCAGCGCGACCGCGGCGGACTTCGTCATCCCGTTCACCGCGAACTTGCTCGCCGTGTACCCGAAGATGCTGCCGGTGCCGCCGAACGCCGACACCGAGGAGGTGTTCACGATCACGCCTCGCCGGTTCGCGCGCATGTGCCGGCCGACGTGCTGGAGGCCGAGGAACACGCCTTTGAGGTTGACCGCGATGACGCGATCGAACTCGTCCTCCGGGTAGTCGATCACGTCGGCGATGGCGCCGGAGATGCCGGCGTTGTTGAACAGGATGTCGATCCGTCCGCCGAGCGTCAGCGCTTGCGCGATCGCAGCCTGCCAGTCGGCCGCCTGCGAGACGTCCCCGGCGAAGCCCGACACGCGGCCGCAGCGCAGCGCTTCGCCGAGGTCGGCGCCGGGCAGGTCGAACGCGAGCACGTGGGCGCCGTCCGCGCAGAGCCGCCGGACGGCGGCGAGTCCGATGCCCCTTGCCGCGCCCGTGACGATGGCGACGCGGCCGGCCAGCGCAGATGCTGTCATGTCTTCGTGCTCCCCTTGGCGGTGTCGATCGGATGATGGGCGATGAAGTCGCGGATCAGCGCGGCGCAGCGGTCGGGTTCGTCACGGTGCGGGACATGGCCGGCCTCCGTCAACCGCTCGACGCGGCAGTCCGTGCAGGCTGCTGCGATGGCCTCCGCCATGGCGGGGACGAACACGGCATCGCGCTCTCCCCAGATGAGCAGCACCGGACAGTCGATGAGCGGCGACGACGCACCGGTCGTCGATCCGGGTGGCGGTGCGCCGATCGCGGGCACATCGAAGGGCGCCGCACGGTACCACGCGAGCATCGGCCGCCAGGCATCCGGTCGGCTCCACGCGGCTCGGTAGGCCGCGACCTCCTCGTCGGTGAGCCTGCCGCGACGGCGCGGATCGCCGAGGAAACGCTCCACCAGACCCTCTGCGGCGGACTCGTGGAAGCTCGCGTCCGCGCCGGGTGAGCGCAGCAGGCTGATGTACTGCGATGCGGCGCGTTGCGCCGGATCGTGCCAGATCATGTGCTGCAGCACCTCGCGCGGGGGCGCGTTCAGGGCGACCAGGCTCGCCACGCGTCCCGGGCAACGGGCCGCCAGCTCGAAGGCGAGCACGCCGCCCCAGTCGTGTCCGCAGAGATGGACTTCAGGCAGACCCAAGGCATCGAGCAGCGCGATGAGATCGGCGACCAGCAGGTCGATCCGGTAGTCCTCCACCGCCGCCGGGCGGCTGCTGTCGCCATAGCCGCGCTGGTCAGGCGCCACGACGCGCAGCGATCCCTGCAGCCGCGTCATCAACGGACGCCAGGCGGCGGCATGGTCGGGGAAACCGTGCAGCAGCAGCAACGGTGGCCCTGCACCCTGCTCGAGGCCGTGCAGTTCGATGCCGTTCACCGCCCAGGTCCGGGTGGCAGGCGGCGCAGGAGGCGGCGGCGACGCCGCGCCCTGCCGATAGGCCGTCCGCGCGGCATCCACAAGCCTGCCCTCCACGTCCTCCAGCATCATCCGGACGCAGGTCGTGCTGGCGGGCGGTGGCTGCAGGATCTCGACGAGGTTGCCATCGGGGTCGCGGCAGAAGAAGAGCCGCGCGAGACCGAAGTCCTGTGGCGGACCGTGCGTCTCGACGCCTTGCGCGACGAGCCGCGTGAAGTCGGCCTCGATGTCGTCGCTCTCGAGGCAGAGATGGTTCCAACCGGGGGCTGCGGCATCGCGCGGGGCGGTGGCGGTCGTCGCGGGGTGCAGGTACTGCCAGAACTCGAGTTCGGCGTTCGCGAGGCGCAGCCAGGCGCCCTTGAAGCGCACCTCCGGGATGCCCGCCACCACGTCGAACTTGGCGGCCGGGCCGAAGTCGCCTTGTCGGTGCACGTCGATCCCCGTGAGCATGGCGTAGAAGCGCGTGAGCCGCGCGATGTCGTGCGTCACGATCGCCGTGTGGGCGAACCATGGACGGGTCGCTCCGGCGGGCGCCCATGGGGTGCCCTCCAGTTCGAGCAGGTTGTCCTCCGGATCGCGAAGGTACACGTAGCTGTTCCCGGTGCCGAGTCCGGCCGGCCGCGCATGGGACCGTGCGCCGGCGGCCGTCAAGGCATCGAACAGCCGGTCGGAGATCCCGGTCTGCAGGCAGATGTGGCGGATGCCTGCCGAGAACACGTCGCGTCCGGCCTGCGTGGCCGGACGATCGGCACGGAACTCGAACAGCTCGAGCCCGCCGAGCGAGCCTTGCAGGAAGGCCGCCTG
>Ga0315903_10003046_pt1 | contig 23694 bp, 9 predicted proteins | sample LakEriMetagenome_7_FD_203524 | JGI IMG/M metagenome (GOLD analysis project Ga0315903, IMG submission 203524) | Freshwater fungal communities from buoy surface, Lake Erie, Ohio, United States - Buoy 2 MA119 | ecosystem: Environmental > Aquatic > Freshwater > Lake | place: USA: Lake Erie, Ohio... | reverse complement strand
GCAGGCAGGCGGCTGGCCGACGGCAGTTGCACCCGGAAACCGGGACGGCTGAGGTCGGCACCCAGATTGCCGCCGAGCGGGCCCGCGCCGATGAGCGGCGAACAGGACTGGGGACGCAGCGCAGCCATCACCTGTTCCACGGTGGCCGTGGCCGGATTCGTGATCAGGGAAAGATTGAGGAGTGGATCGGTACCGACCACGTTGCCGCTGGCCTCGACACCGGTCGGCGGAGCCACCGGCAGGAGATTGCGCACCATGACGAGGCGGCTGTTGGCCGGCACATAGTTCCGGGCAAGATTTTCCGCATCCCAGATGACATTCCCCTCGAGGTAGAAGCCCTTCCCTTCCCCGGCGACATTGTCGTCATCGAAATTCACGACTCCGGAACCACCGTCGATACCGCCGGCTTTCGTGGTGCGGACAATCGTATTGTTGAGCAGGACGCCGGAACCTCCCTGCGGCTGATCCCCTTGTTTCATGGTGATCGCATTGTCACAGTCGTAGAAGAGATTATTGATGACGGTGACCTGACTGTAGTCGGCATTGTCCGAGCCGCCGGAGATGGCGCTGGCGCTGTCCGGTGACGATCCATTGCGGTGTGCGTGCACGAAGACATTGCCTTCGATCCATGCATCCGTGCTGTCGAGATCGAGAATGTCGTCGTCGCTTCCTGCAAAGGTGCAGTCGAGCACGTGGAGGATGGGGCCCGGCCGGTTTCCGCCCGTGAAGTCGATGGAATCGTTGTAGCCAGTGGTTCTGCCGAAGCGGCAGCGTTCGATGATGCCGCGTCCGCCCGGTGCAATGCCACCGGTGCCGTGCACAGGTTCGAATCCGGCCGTATTGTCCGGGAAAACGCAGTCGCTTACGCGGAATGACGAAGCATCGAGTTCCAGATAGCGCATGCCTGCATTCAGGAAGGTGAGGTGATGCAGTTCCACATTGGCTCCATTGCGGGCGTGCACCGCGGTGTCGCCATTCTGCCCGAAGGTGGCATAGCCAATCCGGCTCGGCTCGGTCGTGGCTCCCGTGATGACGATGCCATTCCATGTTCCGCTGCCGGAAGGATTGCGGGTGAAGGTGATGCCGGCGGCCGGGGTGCCTTCGGCGATGATGCGGCCACCGCCCGACACGTTGATGGCGGCTCCCGACGCCACGAAGACGGTGGTGCCGGGCTCGATGGTGAGCACGACATTGTTCGGAACGGTCAGGCCGGCAGTGACATTGTAGGGACCTGCCGCAGCCGACCATGTCTCGCTCGCCGCAAGCGTGCCACTGCGGTTCGTGCCGGCGGCGTCGAACCAGATATTCACCGTGCGGGTTTCGAAGACCGTACCCGCTTCGTCATGCGCCGTGCAGACCAGCGCATTCAATCCCGGACGCAGCGTGACCGCACCGCCCGCACTCCATGTATTCTCATCCGCCGCGGTGGCCCCGTAGGGATTCGTGGTCACCCGGATGCCATTGACGCGGACATCGGCCGTGCGCACCGGATCGATCTTTCCGCCGAGCGCTCCGAGATTCGTGGCCGAGGTCGTCCGAGCGAAACCATTCTGCACCGGCAGCGTCGTGACGGCTGTGAATTCCTTCGGCAGGAAGGTCTCGATGGTCGTCCGCCGCGTGTCCATGAACGACTTGATGTGATTCCTGATGGCATCGCCGCCGGGATTGGGAGTCGCTGTGAGCCACTGGGGATCCAGCATGGTATCGAGCCAGGCATCGAAGGCCGGCTTCGCGAAAAGCGTGTCCAGATAATGCCGCAGGGCCGCCTTGAACTTCCGGCCGGTCACCGGATTCCGGTAGAATTTGTCCATCTGCGGCAGCGTCGCGGAATCCGTCGGATAGTTCGCCGCGGTACACTGGTAGATCGTCATGGTCGGCGGAGCCTCTTCGTCACCGAGCCCGATGGCCCGCAGATTGAAGCAGGTATCGAGGTCGTGCGCGATGATGCGGCAGAGGCGGTCCTGCAGTCCGAAGTAGACCGAATAATCATCGTCGTCACCATTCGCCATGTTGGTTTCGGCGTGATTGATGATCGTGGAGATGGCAAGGAATCGGCACCATTGGTCGATGTCGACAGTCCCTGCGATCGTTTCGTGGAATGTTTCGGCAGTTCCTGCATTCATCGAAACCAGCCAGTCATGGAGGTCAGTCCAGTCATTCTGCGGCGCATTGCTCTGCTTCCACCAGCCTTCGTTGACGTAGCCGCCTTCGGCCCAGCCATTTGATCCGATGACCGGCAGGGTCGACGTTCCCCAGCGGACATTGCCCCGGATCTTGCCGTAGCCATTGCCATCATTGTTGCCGGGAAACCATTCATCGATGGTGTCGCCACCGCGCGGCATGAGATCGCAGTAGTATCCATACGTCCGATTCGTGTTCTGATCGAGCAGGCGGTTCACTCCATTGATGCGCATGCCCACGGCATTCGACTTTTCACTGGGAACGCCCGCAGCTTCCATGAGACGGCTGCCCACGAACTGGCTGTACGAATACTTGTAGTTCATGGTGAAGGCCGTCCGGCCGTTCCATGGAATGTCGCCGGGAATGTCGAGGCGCAGATTGACGGGCGTATCGCTGCGTGAGCTATTCCCTCGGGTCCGGATGCCGCCGCGGTAACGCACCGCAAATTCGCCACCCTGGCGGAAGATGACCGTGCAGTTCGGAGCCACATTGCTCTGACGGTCCGCCAGCCCGGCATTCCATGAAGCATTGTCGGCCCCCGTCATGACCACCTGATAGAGCGAACGGTGGTCCGTCCAGACTTCTTCATTCACCTGATACAGACAATTCGCGTTGAGCTGCGGATTGGCCCCATTGAGATCAAGGGTCGGAGTCGGCCACGCCCTCACATTGGCCGAACCATCGGAGGCGCGGACATAGAATTCCACGACGGTGTTGATGGCCTGAGCGGGAATGACGGCACCGAAGACACCGTCGCCGGCTGCTCCGTCGCCGCTGAGTCCGTTGTCGCGCATGAGAACTTCCTCGAAGGCGGTCGCGGGGGTGGTGCCCGACGGCAGCCATGTGCGGTAGTAAACGGATGCACTGATTCCCGTCGCCAGTTCGTCCGTGATCCTTGCGGTCACGGTCACCTGCTGGGTGCGGGTGGGCACGGCCGGCGCATGCAGGACGTCGGTGATGAATGGCGCGCTGTTCGCGCGGGCCACGGATGCGTTGGCGGCACCGGGCGATGGATTGGCAGCCGACCAGTTCTGTCCGGCATCATTGGTCATGGCCAGATTGATCAACTGGATGGAGGCTCCGCCGGGGTTTCCGATTTCGGGATCCGGATCCGCTGCGGTGACCCATTCCAGACCGGGATCCGTATCGAGGCCATTCGCCGGGGTGCGGCCCGGCGTATTGGTGGCGTCCCAGACATTGACGATCTTGCGGACAGCCCAGTCTCCGGAATCGGAATACTCGACCTCGTCGACCGTCACATCCCCGGCATTCTTGAGACGGATGAGTTCGCCACCATTGCTCAGACGCGAGAGCGTTCCCCAGCCGGTCGGAGTGACTGCCGCGGCGGCCCCATACTTCGTCACGAAGACCGCACGGTCTGCGGGAATGGCGAGGAACGATTTGCCTGCCAGCAGCAGGCCGGACGGGAAGACATAATTGACTCCCTTGGTGAATTCCCAGCCACTCAGGTCGACCGCGGCATCACCGAAATTATAGATCTCGATGAATTCCTCAAGGACCCCATTGGCTCCCGGCGGATTGTACATGATTTCGCTGATGACGACCGTATTCAGATTGGTTGTCACATTGAGAGTCACCGTGACCGGACCGGATTCGAGGGCTCCATCGCTGACCCGGTAGCGGAAGGTCTGCGTGCCGGAGAATCCCGCGGGCGGGGCGTAATCGAAGGATCCATCGGGCCGCAGGGTCAGTTCGCCGGCTTCTGGAGCGGTATCGAGGATCGCGGTCAGCGTTGCATTGTCGACGTCCGTATCATTGCGCAGCACGCCATTGGCGGCTGAAATGCTGATCGGTGTGTCGACCCGGACACCGTAGGTATCGGCGACCCCCACCGGCGCGTCATTGACTGGCCGGACGGTGAGGGAAACCGTGGCGGGAGCCGATTTACGGGTGGCATCGGCGGCCCGGTACACAAAGCTGTCGCTGCCGAAGAAGTTCGCTGACGGGCTGTAGGCAAATGATCCATCACTGGTCAGGGTGAGCGTGCCATGCTGCGGGCCGCTGACCAGTTCCGCTGTGATGGCATCGCCCTCGGCATCGCTGTCGTTCGTGAGAACTCCGGGGGCGGCCACGCTGAGCGGTTTGTCCTCGTCGGTTTCATAGGAATCCGCCGCCGCCACGGGAGCGGCATTCAGTACAATGGTCACGGTGGCTGGATCGGACGCGGAGGTCTCATCCTTCGCGCGGTAGGTGAAGCTGTAGCTGCCGCCCGACGGGGCGGTGAAAGTGAAGGAACCATCCGCGTTCAGCACAAGAGTTCCGGCTGCGGGTGGTGTCACCAGTTCCGCCGTGAGGACAGTCCCGGGATCAGCATCGGTGTCATTCGCAAGCACGCCCTGAGCGGCGGCCACCGTGAAGGGCGAACCCGGATCGCCGGCATAATTGTCCGCACGCGCCACCGGCACATCATTCACAGGGGTCACATTGATGGTCACCGTTGCCGGTGCGGACGGCCGTGAATCGACAGCGCGGTAAGTGAAGGAATCGCTCCCGAAGAAGTCGGGCTGCGGCGTGTAGCGCAGCGACCCGTCGGCATTCAGCGTGAGGGTGCCCCGGCTCGGCGGAGTCGCCAGCGCTGCCGTCAGAGGATCGTTTTCCGCATCGGTATCATTGGCCAGAATTCCGGGAGCGGTCAGTTCCAGAACGCCATCTTCCGCGACGGTCAGCGTATCGGCCACGGCCACCGGAGCTGCGTTGGGGCCGATCACCACGGAGATTGCTGCGGTTGCCGTATTGGAGACCCGCCCGCTCGCATCGCGGGCCCGGTAAGTGAAGAGGTCGGTTCCCACAAAGCCCGTTTCCGGGGTGTAGGTGAACGTGCCGTTCGGATTGATCTGCACCGATCCCCGCTGCGGGGGCGTCACCAATTCCGCGACAAGCGTCGCCGTTTCACCGGGATCAGGATCGGAATCGTTGGCCAGCAGGCTGGCCGCCACCGCGCGTGTCACCCGCATCCTCAGGTCGAAGGAAAGATCGCTCGAGGTCGGGCCATTCTGATGGACTTCCGCTGCGATGAGATTCGAGCCTTCCTGGAGGACGGAGCCGGGCAGACTGAAGGTCTGCGTGGAGTTGTCGTTGACGTTGGTCTGCGGGAAGTAATCCCATGCCAGTTCTGGCATGGTGGTAAGGTCGGGGAGATTGCTGGTCCGGTTGCCTGGTCCGCCATTGAGATAGAAGGCGAGGGCGTCATCATAGATCACGGAGACCTCGACGCCCGTGACGTTGAAGACATTGGCCACGTTGACGCGGCGGCGGAAATAGGCCGCTGCAAACTTGTCGCCGGCTGCGGAATCAAAGGCCGGATCGGGATTGTCATTGATGACAGTCGCTTCGTCGCCGTCGCCATAGCCCAGTTCAGCCGCTCCCGTCTTCCAGTTGGCATTCTCCGTGTAGGCGTCGCTCCGCCACGCCGTTCCCAGATTCCGCTCGGCGAGGACAAGGGAATCGTAGTAGCGCCAGTCCGCCGCCTTATAGGGCAGAACTTCCTCAGTCGTGCTGCCTCCGGTGAGGGCCGTCACCACCAGAGGTGTATTGCGCACGGCCACATAGCTGTCATTGACCGCCACCGGCGGGTCCGGAGTGTCCGTCACCGTGATCGTCACGGTCACGGGAGCGGATTGCGCCACACCATCGGAAACCCGGTAGGTGAAAGTCGTGGCTCCGGCAAAGAGGGCGGTCGGCGTGTAGGTGAACGAGCCATTCGCGTTGAGGGTCACGGTGCCATTGCCGGGCGTGGTGGCGGAGACCGCGCTGAGGGCCGACGCGGGATGGTCGACATCCGTGTCGTTCTTCAGAACGCCATCGGCGGCATTAACGGTCAGGGCCGCCCCCTGAGTCGTGGTGTAGGCATCAGCAAGCCCGACCGGAGGGTCGTTCACCGGTGTCACCGTGATCGTCACGGTTGCCGGATCGGAACTTCCCGTGCTGTCGATCGCGCGGTATGTGAAGGAATCGACCCCACTCCAGTCGGGATTCGGCGTGTAGCTGAAGGTACCATCGGCATTCACCACGGCAGTGCCATTGGCCGGATCGCTCACCTTGGCAGCTGTTACCGGCGGCACAGCCCCGGTATCATTGGCTAGGAGCGAAGTCGTTCCCGGAACCGCGAGGACCACGTCGTCGAAGAAGACTTCAAAGGATTCCTGGGCAGTACCCTGGAAGTTCTGCGTTCCCTGATTTCCGTAGCCACCGAGTGACAGCGTATGCGTTCCCGCGGCGAGGGGAATGGTGAAGCTCCGCTGCTTCCATCCGGTATCGAAGGGATTCCCGCCATTGCCATTGCCGACGGCCAGTTCGACGGACGGATGATTGCTGGGAGCGGTGACGGTTCCGTACTGGGTGCCATTGACGTCGCAGATCACTTCCTGGTATTCACCCGCATCGTAATCCCGGCCGCACAGCATGCGGTAGCGGAAGGTCAGTTCAAGATTGGCCGGAGCCGCGAGAGTGAAGGTCCGCCGCCATCCTCCGGAAACCGCCGACGAGCCGAAGGCGAAGACATTTCCCATCTGGACCCGCAATCCCCCCGTCCCATTGAAGCCACCCGTGGGCACATGGTTCTGCGTGGAGAAACTCGGCTGATTGGTTCCGAAGAAGGCATCGTCCACTCCCGTGAATCCGGCCGTCAGCCCGGAATCAGCCGGCGTCATCTGGAAGTCGAGCCCCACATCCGAGCTGCTTTCGCTGTTCTGGTGCAGTTCGATGGCAATGACGTTCTGCCCGGTCACGAAGGCTCCGGTCAGATCAATGGTGCGCTGGGTGTAGTTCGATTCGTCTCCGCCATTGCCGCCGACGACAGCATCGGGATTGACGGCCACGGTGTCCGGGTAGTTGAGGCGGGCGCGTTCGACGCCGTTGATGTAGATGATGCAGCCGTCGTCGGCGAGCATGTTGAAGGTCCACTGCCCGTGCGCGGCCTGCGCCGCGGTCATCGTGAAGGTATTCCGGAACAGATAGGTGTTCACGGTATTCGGTCCGCCCGGAACAATCCCGGTCAGGAATTCCGCCGCCCCGGTGAAGGCATTGATGCCGCCGGCCTGCGCTGGCAGGGTCCCCGGCCGCCAACCGGAAATCACGGAGGTCGCCGGATCATAGTCCACCGCGCGCCAGTTCCGGCCGCTGCCGTCCGCCGGATAGCTATTGCTGCCGCCCGCCGCCGTCGTCTTCAGATCAATGACCTGCCAGGTAGCCGGAAGAGTGAATGACGGTGCCCCGCCACCGCTTTCGAAGGAAGCTGACAGAAGCGTCGAGGCCGCCCCGCCGGCCGGCGTATCCTCGAGAGTCGTGAACGTGTCGGGCACTGCCGTGGGAGCCGCGGGCAAACGCAGTGCCAGCGACGGCAGCAGCATGGCAATGAGAAGGGTCGTGCGCATGGTCAGGGGAACAGGGGATGCGGCACTGGCGGCCAGTGCCTTGCAATTCAGGGGACAGAAGTAAAGGCTACAGCAATTCCGGTCAGCGATTCCAGTAATCTTTCCGTAATCACATTCCGGGACAAAAGGAGGGGGTCGGACAGTGCCATCTGGACGATGGTGTTACCAGTAAAGTTACCGATCCGGACGGCACCGGACAGGGTTTTCCCTCCCCCCATCCAAACCAGGTATTTCCCTAGGAGCCTGTTGAAAAACCCGGGCTGACCACCATGGACTCCGGATCCGCTGCCGGGCCCGGTTCTTCAACAGGCTCCTAGGCATTCGTGTATTCCCCGTGTTCCCCAAACGGGAAATCTGTCTTTTGATTGCTGCCTGCTTTCCCGGTGGTCGGCTGCGCAGCCCGAATGTATCTCTGACCTGAAATGCGCCGGTCATTCCCCCGATTCCCGTTCCCAGCCAGTCGCCGCCCGCACGGACTGGCCCGCTCCGTTTCTCCTTGCGGCCGCTGGGCTGGGTTCCCGCTGCTGGTCCTTGCGATGACAGCATCCGCAGCGGAACCTCCGGGATACTATGCCGCAGCGGAGGGCCTGACCGGCGGTCCGCTGCGCGATGCCCTCGAGGACATTGTTTCGCGTTCCCACCGTCCGCTTTCCTACACTGCCACGCGGGCAGCCCTCGAGTTCTGCGATGAGGACCCGGCCAATTCCACCCGCGTTCTGCTGCTCTACACGCGTCGCTCGGAAGCAAAGACGAATTTCGTGCGCAGCCCGCCCCAGAACGACGGGGAATGGAACCGCGAACACCTCTGGCCGAACAGCGCCGGACTCAATTCCTCGGGTGCCGACTACGCCGACCTCATCAACCTCCGCGCCGCCGACGCCACGGTCAATAATGCCCGCGCCAACCTCCCCTTCGATGAAACCTCCGCCGGGGTCACCGCCCGCGTCCCGGCCGACGACGAAGCCCCGCTCTGTTCGTCTGACACGGATTCATGGGAACCCCCACCGGAACTGAAGGGCGATATCGCCCGCGCGCTCTTCTACATGGATGTCCGCTACGACGGCAGCACGAGCGATGAAAACGACCTCCGCCTCACGGACGACAGCACCCTCACGGGCGGCAGCCTTCCGTACTGCGGCCGGCTCACCACTCTCCTGCTCTGGCATTACGCCGACCCCGTGAGCCCTGCAGAAAGCCTCCGCAACGACCGCGTCCAGGAACGCCAGGGCAACCGCAACCCCTTCGTGGACCGCCCCGCATGGGTCGAAGCGATCTGGGGTAACCCCGCCAATCTGTCGGTCGCCCGCACCGGACCATCCCTCGTGTTCACGTGGGGCCTCGGCCTTCAGCAGGCCACCCTCGAAACACGGCGCTCCCCCGCCGAAGCATGGTCGCCCGCCAGCGGAACCTCCGGAACCAGCGGAAACCTCCGCACTTTCAGCGTGATTCCGCCGGCCGCCGACTACCGCCGCTTCTACCGTCTCCGCTTCCGCGGCATCGAAGCGCCGTGAGGAACGGGCTCACTTCGCCCAGCCATTGGCCCGCATCCAAACCAGCAGATCAAGGGCCCACGGATGCACCTGCCCGGGAGCCGCGCCATTTTCCCCGCGGCTCAGCCCGATCCCATGCCGTCCCTGCTGGTAGACATGCAGGTCGAACTTAACCCCATGCTGCCGGAGCGCGGCCGCGAAATCGAGCGTGTTCTCCACCTTCACAGCCGTGTCTTCCCAGGTATGCCACAGAAAACATGGCGGCGTTTCCTTGGTGACCTGCTTCTCATTGGAAAGCAGCGCCACCAGTTCCGCCGACGGCTGATCGCCGAGCAGATTGCGCTTCGACCCTCCATGCGTGTGCTCACCCATCGTGATCACTGCATAGCAAAGCACCCCGAAATCCGGACGCGAACTCTGCCGTTCCACGGGGTCCTCCGCCCCGGGCTTCCCGGCATCGAAATGCGTTAGAACTGTCGACGCAAGATGCCCGCCGGCACTCGATCCCATGATGCCCACCATGCCGGGATTCACCTTCCACCCGGCGGCCCGGTGACGCACGGTCCGCACGGCGCGGGCGGCGTCGTTCAGCATAACGGGATGACGGTATCCGGCACTGCCCAGCCGGTAGCGCAGGACCACGGCGGCCACCCCTTCACCCGCCAGCCATTCCGCATAGCCCGTCCCTTCATGGTCGGCCAACCCGCCATAGCCACCACCCGGACAGACCACCATGACCGCTCCGGTCGCCTTGGCTGCATCGGCAGGGAAGAACTGCAGGGTCGGTACATGGGCGCCACCTTCCCCAAGGGCACCGGGCGGCTTCCCGGGCCAAAGCGGTTCGGCCTCGCCAGCCGCACGGACATTAAAAGCACTCATCGCCAGCAAACTCAGGGAAATCAGAATCCGGATCATGGCCGACTGACTGCCAGATTGGCCGCAGCGCGTCAATCTCCTCAGCGTACGCTCCAGCGGAATTTTTGTCAGGCAAAGATCCGCCGCACTTCGGCGACCCCGGCACGGTGCGCCGCCAGCCCATCCATGGTGTGCGGGGTGCCCTGCTCGATGCATTGCTCCAGAATGAGCAGAGGCTCAATCTTCCGCTCCCGCAGAAATCCAGCCACCTTCCCGTAATCGATGTCGCCTGCTCCCGTGAAGACTTCGCTCCAGCGCCCGCCCTGCGACTGCCGCAGATGCAGCGCCACCACCCGTCCCGCATAGCGCTCGAGCGCGTCATCGACCGCCCGTCCGGAATCTCCACAGCCACGGTACACCCAATGCACATCAAGACACAGCTTCACCTTCGCGGGATCCGTCCGGCTCAGCCCGTGATGAAATTCCCGCGCTCCGGCCCGCAGTTCGGCGTCGTGATGATGCAGCGCCAGCACCATGCCCTCGGCCGCCACCCCTGCGCCCAGCCGATCCAATCCTTCCACCTGCCAGCGCAACCGGTCGTCGGCTTCCTTCCCCCGAAGCGCATCGGGTACCGGGACAGGATTGGTCACCAGAATCCGGCCACCAAGCGCCACCGCCCCCGCCGCGATGGCACGCACCTTCGCCACGCTCTCCCGGACCGATTCCTCATTCTCCAGCCGCGTCCCGACGTAAATCGACCGCATTTCCAGCCCATGCCGCTTCAGCTTTTCGCCAAGACCATCGAATTCCCGCACGTCCCCCACGCTGGGCTCGAAACCACTCTGCCCCGCCGCCGCCATCTGCCCCAGCGCCTCGTCACTCCACTGCGAAAACCCGCGCCCATCCCGCCCGGCATACGTTCCCCATCCATAGGTATTCGCGGAAACATGAACACGTCCACCGCCTGCAGGTTCCGCTGAACGCACCATTCCTGGGACGATCGCCCCAGCCACCTGCAGAATTGTCCGCCTTGTCATCATCACCAGCAAACGCCCCGCAGACAGCACCGCTTTCATCCCCTCTTCACCCCCGCCGTTTCTCCATTGCACCGCCACCACCAGGAAGGCACCCTCCTCCCCAAAGGATGATACCAGCACCGACCGCTCTCCGCTTCCTCCTCGCCGCCGCCGTCGCTCTGACCTCCGCGACCTCCCCCTGCTCCGCCCAATCGTCGTCTCCATCGAAAAAGAAGCCACCCGCGAAATCACAGCCAGGCAAGTCCACCAAACCAACGGGAAAACCCGCACCGAAGCCGTCCCCGAAGCCGTCCCCGAAGCCGTCCCCGAAGCCGTCCCCGAAGCCGACGCCCGCCGCAACCGGAGCCGGCGGAGCCATCGGAGCGGTCGCTCCCATGCCGCGCGTCTACGCTCCGACGCGTGCCCGCGACGCCGCTCCAAAGTATCCATGGCGCAAGGAAATCGTGACCACCATCTTCTGGATCGGGGAACAGCCCACGGAAAACAACCCGGTGCCTAATCACGCCAGCAGCTGGGACATGGAATGGCAGCTCAATTACGGTGGGTACGACAATCCAGACCGCAGCACCCGCACTTGGGACTTCTGCCCGAAAGGCTTCACCCCCGGCCTCAATCCCTTCTACGTAGCCCTCCCCTTCAACGACATCACCAACCCGGTGGTCGCATCCCGCATTCCATGGTACAAGCAACGCAAGGCGGAAGGAGCCAAAAGCGTCTGCAAGGACGTCTGGATCGCCATCCGCTCAGGCAACAAAAGCTGCTTCGCCCAGTGGCAGGACTGCGGACCGTTCACCACCGATGACCACCCCTACGTCTTCGGGGGCAAACCGCCCGTGAACCGCGAAAACAACGGAGCCGGACTCGATGTTTCCCCCGCCGTCCGCGATTTCCTCGGAATCACCTCGGGAGCCCGCTGCGACTGGCGCTTCTGCGACGAATCCGAAGTGCCGGACGGTCCATGGAGTCGCTACGGCAGCAACAATTCCTTCCTCACCAAGGACGCCCGCAACAACGAACGCATCCGCCGCCAATACGAAGAACTCGTCCGCAAACGCGAGGAATGGCTCAAGAAACAGGCGGCCACCCGCGTGGTCAATTGAGGCGCAGCCGCGCTCATCTTCCGCCCCGCCGGGAATCCCGGGCCCCTCGAGGGGCGTAGGGTGGACATGAACGCCCGCTTAAACCCGTGCCACCCGGTCCTCGCGCTGGCGCTCTCCCTGACCCCGACCGCCCACGCCCGCTCATGGCGCACCAGCCAGATTCCCAGCGGCAGCACGGTCGGCTGCGCTGCCTGCCACAACAATCCCTCGGGCGGTGGATCCCGTACGGCCTTCGGCCAGGCAGTCTGGGCGGCTCTGCCGGCCGCCAACAAAGGCACCACCGCCGCCTTCTGGTCGGCTGCCCTCGCTTCCCCGGACTCGGACGGCGATGGCCTCAGCAATGGCACCGAACTGGGCGACCCCGCCGGCTCGGGCGCCGTCGCCCCGGGCACAGTCCCCACCAACCCGGGCAATGCCCCACCCACCATCACCAGCACACCTCCCGCGTCCGCCGAGGAAGGTCTGCCGCTTTCCTACCAGGCCACCGCCACCGACCGCGAAGGCAATCCCTTCACATTCTCCATCGTTTCGGCTCCCGCATGGCTCTCGATCACAACCGCCGGACGGCTCAGCGGCACACCGCCCACCGGTTCTGCCGGATCGTACCCGGTCTCCCTCCGCGTCGCGGATTCGGCCACCTCTTCGCTCGGTCACTCCCGCGCATCGACCTCCCAGTCGTTCTCCCTAGCCGTTTCCCCCGCACCGACCCTCACGCCCTCGCCGCTCCTTTCGCTCCAACCGGTACTCCTCGGCCATATCCACTCACCAACCAACATCACCCATGCCAATGACGGCACGGGCCGACTCTTCATCAGCGACCAACCCGGCCGCATCTGGGTCATGCGCGGAGCCCACGTGCTCCCAGACCCGTTTCTCGACCTCACGGCACGCATGCAGGGCATGATCCCTGCAAGCGGCTACTCGGAACGCGGCCTCCTCGGACTCGCCTTCGCCCCGGGATTCCATACAGCCAATTCCCCGGGCTTCCGGAAATTCTACGTCTACTACAGCGCCCCGTCCGACCTCCCCGCGGAAACCGACCCGATCCTCGGGACGACGGACCCGGTCAATCACATGTCGGTCCTCGCCGAATACATGGTTTCGGCCACCAACCCGGACGCGGCCGATCCCTCTTCCCACCGCACCCTCCTCCGCTTCAATCAGCCTCAGTCGAATCACAATGGCGGCCAACTCGCCTTCGGACCGGATGGCTTCCTCTATATTGCTTCCGGCGACGGCGGCGGCCGGGAAGATTCGTCCGCAGGCCACTCGGGCGGCACCGCCAGTCGTCCCACCAATGCCCTCGGCAATGGCCAGGACCTGCGCCGCCTCCTCGGCAAGATCCTCCGCATCAATCCCTTCGGTTCCAATGGCCCGGGCGGAAGCTACGGCATCCCCGGCGACAATCCGTTCGCTTCCCAGCAGGGAGCCCGACCCGAAATCTTCGCCTTCGGCCTCCGCAATCCATGGCGCTTCAGCTTCGATTCCCGGCCCGGCGGCACCAACCGATTCTTCGCCGCCGATGTCGGCCAGGACCGCATCGAGGAAATCAACCTCATCACCCGCGGCGGCAACTACGGCTGGCGCTACCGCGAGGGCACGGAAACCACTTCGTTCTCCACCGGAATGCCCACGGCACCAGCGAACCTCATCGCTCCCATCGCCCAGTACCAGCACCCGGGCATCTCCCCATCGGCCGGCCTCCCCGCCCTCGGCCTCTCAGTCACCGGTGGCTATGTCTACCGCGGTCAGGCCATCCCGGAACTGCGCGGACGCTACGTCTTCGGCGACTACGGAGCCACCTCGGGCGTCTCCAGCGGCCGACTCATGTCGCTTCAGGAAACCGCCCCGCTCAGCGGCCGATTCCTCCTCGAGGAAGCCATCCCCCTCGCCCAGGGAAATCCATTCGCCCTCCGCGTCCTCACACTCGGCGAAGACGAATCAGGCGAACTCTACGTAGGCACCAAAACGACCGCCGGTGTCCTCGAACTGGCCAATGGCAGGCCAGCCGGCGGCGTCTACCGCCTTGTCCCCGTCCGCGCCGGAACCGTCACCCTGACTCCCACCCGCGACGCCACGCTCTTTGAAGAAAACGGAGCGCTCGCCAATGGCGCGGGCGCATGGCTCTTCAGCGGTGTCACCGCAGGCACGAACTCCCTTTACCACCGGCGCGCCCTCCTCGGATTCGACCTCTCTTCCATCCCACCGACAGCCCGCGTGGATTCCGCCACCCTGCGCCTCACCATGGACAAGACAATTGTCGGACCATTCCCCTTCCAACTCCAGCCGCTCACAACGCCATGGTCGGAAGGATCCTCGGACGCCGGAAATCCCGGCGGAGCCGGCACGGCCGCAGCCCCCGCAGACGCCACGTTCACCCACGCCTCGTTCCCCGACCGACTCTGGACAACCCCCGGAGGCGATTTCCTGCCGGCGGCTTCCAGCACCACCACAGTCGATGGCAACAACCGCTACGCATGGTCGGGACAAGGCCTTCTCGCAGACGTCCAGTCGTGGCTCGCCAATCCCTCCGGCAATCACGGCTGGATCCTCCGCGACCCCGCGGACACCACCAACCGTCCCAGCCGCACGGTCTCGGCAAAACGCTTCGCGGGCCGATCCCACCCGGATCCCGCGGCCCGGCCTTCCCTGGAAATCGCATGGACGGACGGCCCCGTCCCCTCGTTCCGCGAATCATGGCTCGCTCAGTACTTCCCGGATCTCCTCCCGGGAGCCCCGGCCAACGACCGGGAAGACGCTGACGGCGACGGGCTTCCCAATGTCCTCGAATATGCCTTCGGTACCAACCCACGCTCCCGGGACCACGCCAACCCGTTCGCCCCCGTGGCTTCAGGACCCGAACTCCGCTTCTCCCGCGATTCCCGCCCGGGCGACCTCCGCTGGCAACTGGAAAGCTCCACGAACCTCCTCCAATGGTCTCCGGCCGGACCACCCGTTCTCCCCGGCGGAACATTTCCTCCGGGCCCGCTCGCAGACGGCATCGAGGTCGTCAGCGATTCCCCGAACCCGGACAACCCCCTCCGCACCGTGACCCTCCGCGTCGCTCCATCCCCGAACCGCTTCGTCCGGCTCGCCATCACAAGGTTCTGACCACCATAAAGGGGCAGAGCCTCCAGGCCTCCCAGTCCCCTCCCGCGTGATTTTGTTTGTGCTCCAAGCCAGGATCGGATGAAATCGCACGCAATCCCATGCGTGCTCCCCTCTTCTGCGCTGCCCTGCTGTCGTCTCTCGCCACCGCGGCCACTGCCGCCGACAGCGTCGTCGTCTTCAACGAACTCCATTACCATCCACCCGCTTCCTACCAGGCCGGGGAATGGATCGAACTCCATAACCAGATGGCCATCGACATCGATCTGTCGAACTGGCAACTCAGCGAAGCCGTCCGCTTCCGCTTCCCTGAAGGCACCATCATCCCCGCCGGGGGATACCTCGTGATCGCCGCCAACCCGGACGCCGTCAGATCCGCCACGGGCCTCGCCACCGTCCTCGGCCCGTTCTCCGGAAATCTTGCCAACTCAGGCGAGCGCGTGGAACTGCGCGACCTCAATGACCGCCTCATGGACCGGCTCGACTACCGCGACGGAGGCGACTGGCCGGTCGCCCCGGATGGATCCGGTGCCTCTCTCGCCAAACGCGATCCCGGAACGCCCAGCGACGATCCCGCCCTCTGGACGTCCAGCATCGTATCCGGCGGCACCCCGGGCGGCCGCAACTTCCCAGACACGAAGGTCACCTCGCGATCCCTCATCCCCCTCAATGCCCTCTGGCGCTACGACGCCTCGGGCACCGACCGCGGATCGGCATGGAAAGAACCGGAATTCGACGAGGCCGGCTGGGCAGGACTGAACTCGGCTTCACTCGTGGGCTACTGGCCCCTCAACGGAAACGCCACCGCCACCCGGGGCTCGAATGGCGTCCCCACAGGATTACCCACCGCCACCGCGGACCGCGCGGGCACGGCCGGCGCAGCCGTCGCCTTCAGCGGCAATACCCAGTTCTTCAGCATCCCGGGGGGCGGCGGACTCAACGCCGCAGCCGCAGGCACCATCAGCCTCTGGGCCCGCTGGAACGGCGTCACCCAGGATGCAGACTGCTGCGGAACCTTCGGAGCCATCACGGCCCGCCAGGCCAATGGTGCCTTCTCGGATACCATCCTCAGCCTCAATTCCAGCAACCCAGCCACGGCCCGTCTCGTCTGGCGCCAGTCGGGTGGCCCCGCACCGATCCTCCTCACCAGTTCCGCTGCCGTGGGCTCGGCATGGCACCACATCGCCGTCACCTTTGGTCCCGATGGCAGCACCCTTTACATCGATGGCGCCTTTCAAGGCTCCGCCAACGGCGCTCCCATGAACAGCAACCCGGCAACCCCGCTCACCATCGGTGCATGGGGCGGGGACGGCACCGGCTACATGAACGGGGCCCTCGACGACGTCGCCATCTGGGACCGACCCCTCTCGGCTGCCCAGGTCGCAGCCCTCGCCGCGGGCAACCGTTCCCCCATGGATTTCGCCAATCCGGAAAGCGCGGTCTACTTCAGCGGCGATGGACGCCTCATGGCAAATGACGAACTCCGTATCACGGAACTCCCGTCCACTCCCGTCACCACCTACTTCCGCCGCTCGTTCCAACTCGACGACCCCAAAGCCCGCACTTCCCTCCTGCTCGACCTCGCCGTCGACGACGCCGCCGCCATCTACCTCAACGGCACGGAAATCCACCGCCATAACCTGCCGGACGGACCACTCACCTTCTCCACCCTCGCCTCGTCCGCAGTCGCCGATACTCCGCTCCTCACCCGCATCCCACTGCCATCAGCCGCCCTCCGCCAGGGACAGAATGTCCTCGCCGTCGAAGTCCATCAGGCCAGCCCGAGCGATTCCGGCATGGTCTTCGGTGCCGGCCTCACCGCCATCATCGGACCCGATGGCCCGCAGTCGCTCCCAGCCACCAGCCTCGTCATCAACGAAATCGCCCCGCCCGGCAGTCCATGGCTCGCAGAACTGGTCAACCGCAGCCCCTCTCCCATCGATTCGGCCGGTTTCATCCTCCAACGCTCGGGTGCCGGACCGGACCAGTCATGGACAATCCCCGCCCAATCAATCCCACCCAACGGTTTCCTCGTGATCACAACGGAGCAGACGGGCTTCCCGCTCGCGCCTGGTGACCGACTCTTCCTCCTCCACCCGAATGCTGCCGCCGTGGCCGACGCTGCCACCACCACCGCCACGGGATCGGCCCGCTTCCCAGATGGCTCGGGGCCATTCCTGAACCCCTCCACCCCTACACGAGGAACCCCTAACCACGTGGCCCTTTCACAGGCCATCGTCATCAGCGAAATCCTCTACCACGCGCCCCCCACCCTCCAAACGCCCGCCTCCGGCGGCCAGCCAGCCATTCCCTTCCAGCGCTCGGACGAGCAATGGATCGAACTCCATAACCGCTCCAGTGAACCAGTCAGCCTCGCCGGATGGCACTTCACCAGCGGCATCGATTTCACCTTCCCAGCCAATGCCGCCATCCCGGCAGGAGGCCACCTCGTCGTCGCCAGCAATCCCTCTGCTCTCGCCAGTCAATTCCCCGGCCTCGCCCCGCTCGGGCCTTTCTCGGGCTCCCTCTCCCGCAGGGGCGAACGCATCACGCTCAGCGATGCCTCCGGCAACCCGGCCGACTCGGTCCATTACTACGACGACGGCAGCTGGCCGGAAGCCGCCGACGCTGGTGGCTCAAGCCTCGAACTGCGCGACCCACGCGCGGACAATGACATCGGTTCCAGCTGGGCAGCCAGTGACGAATCCTCGCGCTCGTCATGGCAAACCTATACCTATTCCGGCCTCGCCGCCGCCAGCCAGATCGGACCGGACACCCAGTGGCGCGAATTCGTGATCGGCCTCCTCGACAAAGGTGAAGTCCTGCTCGACGACATCACCGTCACGGAATCCCCCACCGGCACCCCGGTCGCCATGCTCCAGAATGGCACGTTCACCACCGATGCCTCCAAGTGGCGCATCATCGGGAATCACTCGGGCACCGTCATCGATGACCCCGACCAGCCGGGCAACAAGGTCCTCCGCCTCGTCGCCACCGGCAGCACGGACCACATGTCGAATCACGCGGAAACCACCTTCGCCGCGTCCCGCAGCGTCGTGAACGGACGCACTTACCAGATCTCGTTCCGCGCCAAATGGATCAGTGGGTGCCGCCAGCTCAATACCCGGCTCTATTTCAACAGGCTCGCCCGCACAACCATTCTTGCCGGCCGCTCCCCCATCGGCACACCCGGTGCCCCCAACAGCACCGCCATAGCCAACGCCGGTCCCACCCTCGCTGGCCTCTCCCACTCGCCCACCGTCCCCGCCGCCTTCTCCCCAGTCACGGTCTCCATCACGGCAACCGACCCCGATGGCCTCGGCTCGCTCACGCTCTGGTCCCGCCCGGACGGAGGATCGTGGTCAAGCCAGCCCCTCACCCCTTCGGCCTCCCTTCCCAATACCTTCACCGCCACCCTCCCGGGCGCGGCCGCCGGAACGGTCGTCCAGTTCTACGTCGCCGCCACCGATTCCCGCGGAGCCACCACAAACTTCCCCGCCGCCGGACCGGATTCCCGCGCCCTCTTCAAGGTCAATGACGGACTCGCCGCAACCAATGGCCTCCACAACCTCCGCCTCGTCACACTCAAAACAGACGCCGACTGGATGCACACCACCATCAACCTGATGTCGAATCAGCGCATCGGAGCCAGCCTCGTCTACAACGAAAACGTTCCCTTCTACGACATCGGGCTGCGCCTCAAAGGGAGCGAACACAGCCGCACCACCAGCGCCCGGCTCGGCTTCAACCTCGGCTTCCCATCGGAACAGCTCTTCCGTGGCATCCACCGCAGCCTCGCCATCGACCGGTCCGAAAGCACGGGCTTCGGCCAGCGCGAAATGCTCGCCCACCAGATGCTCAATCACGCCGGCGGCGTACCGACCAAATATCACGACCTCTGCCACGTGATCGCCCCGCGCAGCGAACACACAGGCGCAGCCGAACTCCAGCTGGCCCGCTACACCGATGTCTTCCTCGATGACCAGTACGAAAACGGCGGCGATGGCATGCTCTTCGAATACGAACTCGTCTACCAGCTCAATGCCACGGATAATGGCACCGCGGAAGGCAACAAGGTGCCCGCCCCGGACTCGGTCGTCGGCACCACCATCCGCAACATGGGCGACGACCGCGAACAGTACCGCTGGACCTTCCTCATCAAGAACAACGAAGACCGCGACGACTACAGCCGCGTCATCCCATGGGCCAAATGGATGGCCACCACCGGCACCACCTTCACCAGCCAGATCAATACCTTCCTCGACGTCAATCAATGGCTCCGCGGGCACGCCGTCAATGTCCTCACCGGAGCAGGCGACAGCTACGGGGGCGACGGCGCTCAGCACAATGTCCAGTTCTTTGCCCGCCCATCCGACGGCAGAATGCTCTACTTCCCCCATGACATGGACGCGTTCTACGATGCCAACCGCAGCATCTACCCGAACGCCGACCTCAACAAGATCCTCGCCGTGCCGGCCCACGCCCGCACCTACTTCGGTCACCTCCTCGAAATCCTCGATACCACCTACAACACGGCCTACATGACCCGATGGGCCAATCAGTTCGGTAAACTCCTGCCCGCCCAGCCCTTCAGCAGCCACCTCGCCTTCATCGGCCAGCGCGCCACCATCGTCCGCAACGCCGTCAACAGCGCCGTCTCCCCCAACGTTCCGTTCAGCATTTCCTCGAACGGCGGAGCCGACTTCGAAGTCGCCACCAGCACCGCCACCCTCGCCGGAACCGCAAACCTCGCCATCCGCTCCATCCTCGTCAACGGCATCGCCTATCCCATCACATGGACCACCCGCTCGGCATGGTCCATCACCGTCCCCCTCCAGACAGGCACCAACGCCATCACCATTCAGGGAATCGACCGATCCGGCCAGCCCATCACCACCGCCACGGATGCCATCACCATCACCACCACCGCCCCGCCAGGCAACCTACCCATCCGCATCAACGAATGGATGGCCGATAACCCAACACCCAATGGCTACCCCGACCCCGCCGATGGCCAATGCCAGGACTGGATCGAACTCCACAACCCCAACGCCAACGATACCGACATCTCCGGCTTCACCCTGACAGACGACCTCAGCCAGCCCAGCGCATGGGCCTTCCCCCAAGGCACCACCATCCCCGCCAAAGGCTTCCTCCTCGTCTGGGCCGACGGCGAGCCTTCCCAGAACACCCCCGGCAACGGCCTCCACACCCCGTTCCAACTCAACAGCGCCGGCGAAACCATCGCCCTCTTCAATGCAGCCGGTCTCCTCCAGCACGCCGTCACCTTCGGCCCCCAGTCGAAAGGCATCAGCGAAGGCCTCTTCCCGGACGGGGCCTCCGCCTCCCCCACCCCCATGCCCAACCCAACCCCGCGCTGGCCCAATACCCTCGCCGGCCCCCTCCGCATCACTGCCATCTCCCGCTCCACCACCGCTACCTCCCTTTCATGGTCCTCCCTCCCCGGCCGTTCCTACCGGGTCGACTTCACCAACGGTTCGTCCCCATGGCAAACCCTCTTCCCCTCCATCCCTGCCACCGGCGATACCACCACCACCAGCGACCCCACCACGGATCCCCGGCGGTTCTACCGCGTCCAGCGCATTGAGTGAAGCCCCCTCTCGATAGCTTTGCGCCGTTTTGTTCCCTGAGGTTCTCCGGCAGCGGGCGAGGGCATGCTTCAGAAATTTTGCTTGACGCCGCGTCGAAGACTATTAATTTTTTAAAATTAATGAAAGCATCGGCCTTCCTCAACCGCCTCCCGCTGCTCGTGGCGCTCGCTGCTGCTTCCTGCGTCAGTTCATCGCATGCGGCTGTCCTCGATCTCGTAGGGCCATGGTCCCCGGGACTATCCGACAACCAGTGGCTCCGCGAGGTTCACACCGGCCTGTTCGCTATGGTCTCCCTGTCCGGAACCACACGCTCCACAGCTGCCACCTTCAACGATGACGGGACTTTCGTCCTGTCGGGGGATCCGGCAAAAAATCCTTTCCTGACCTACACGCTCTCCCTGCACCGCAAAGACGACAGCGGCAGCCTCGTAAGCCTCCTTCCGGGCGAATTCACCTCTGTCAGCATCGAAATCGCGGATATCGATTCCGTTGCAGGATCAGGAATTTCCGACGTGTGGGGACTCACCATGCCGAATGATGGCCTCTGCCTGTTCCCTTCCTCTCTCGTCGAGAAAAACCGCTTGGCCTCCCTCGCGGGCTTTACGCAGTTCAGTCTCCGCGAGGACCTTTGGCATTCCGGTCTCAATGGCGAAGGCCCGATCGGAACGGACACCCAGAAGGATTTCACCGTGACTGTCAGCCTTCCCTCATTCGAGCAAGGCCGCTTTGTTTTCGGGGTCGCCTCCGCCCCGGACACGACAGAGGGATCCGGCAAAGTGGACCGTGGATTCACCATGAGAATGTCCGGCACCTTCACCCCAATCCCGGAACCATCCCATACCATGCTAGCGGCCACCGCGGCCGCTATCCTGCTGGCCCGACGCCGCCGCGACTGAAGGTTTCTGGTGGCTTCCCACTAGATCCCAAGTACCACGCCGCAGGCTCTGACCCGGCTGCCAAGCACCCTGGTTGCGGGCCTGCGAGCAGGGGCTCCTAGCGTCGGACCACGCCCACCAGACGCCCGGTCTGCTCAACAAATGGCCGCACCCGTTCCGGCGAAGCCCTGAGCCATTTTAAAAAATATTCTTCCGTAGTCTCGCCTTCCGGCGAAGGGGCACTGTTGAGCCAACTGACCGCTTCCCAGTACTGCGGCGCAGCCTCCAGCTGGCGCAGCAGGGCCACCGCCACAGGACCATTGCGGGCACGGTCCGAAGCGTTCTTCGTCAGTTCCGCCCGGTGGCGCTTCACGTAGCCGGCAATGCCCGCATCCGGTACGTCCTCGAACTTTTTCATCACATCGTCGGCATACGTCCGGAAGTTGGGCGCATACTCCCGCCACCCCGGAAAGGGAGGATGCCGCGCCCACGCCACGGCCATGTGCCGCAGCACATAGAGAGACGCACATTCGCACAGGCTTTCCTCAAACCACTGGTTCCCCTTATAGTCGTCCTCAAATCCGCAGAGAATGTGGCAGAATTCGTGCGCCAGCTGGTACGCATACTGACACCAGAACCGATCCTGCGTGTTCAGCTGCATGACGATCTCGCCAAGTCCGCTGCGGGCATAATGCACAATCGGATTCTCATGCCCCCGGCGCACCACGAAAGGCTCCAGCTTCCGCTCCGGAAAAAAGCGCCACAACTCGGCCATCGCCGACCCCAGCACGGCCCTGATGTCAGGCTCGGACGCCACCCCCCAGCCCTCGGGAACAAGCCTCCAGCGCAGCCTCTCCGCTTCTCCCTCAGCAGCCCCCGCCAGCCACGGCACCAGCAAGGTTCCCAGCATCGCTCTCCGCTTCATGCTCATCGCGCCAGATGCCGATCGGCAAAATCAAGATACGCCTTCCAGTCGGCCAGCGTCACGTCATGCGCCCCCGGCCTCAGCAGATAGCCAATGCGGCTTTCCACCAGCCGACCCGGTTCCGGCCACTCCGCCGCCGCCATCCCATCGGTCCCCAGCAACCGGTAAACCGGACTGGCATGAAACCCTCCCAGCCATTCCCCCTTCGGATCCGCCCACTGATCCTCGGTCGCACTGGTGATGAGGACAGGCCGGGGAGCCGACAGGGCAATGAGTTGGTGGCTGTCGAACGGCAACTCGCCTTCCCGGTCGGAATACTTCCGGAAATTCCCGCAGAACCAATGCGGGAACGATGCATTGAGCCGCGCCACGGTCTCTCCGAAAATCCTCTTCCCAAGGGCTGCTCCCCCTGCCCCGCTGTCATTGGAAATGACCATGGCAAAGCGTTCGTCACAGGCCCCGGCCCACAGGGCAGTCTTGCCAAGCCGTGAATGACCCTGACAGATCACCCGCTTCGCATCAACCAGCGCCTCCTTCCCGAAATAATCCATCGTCAGACTCATGCCCCACGCCCACGCCGCAATGCTGCCCCAGCTTGCTCCGTCACGCCGTGCCTCCACCTCCGGATGCAGCGCATGCACCCCGTTCTTCCATTCGTCATGGAAATCCGGATCAATATCGCAGTAGCAGACCGTCGCCACCCCATAGCCACGGCTGGCCGCATACTCAATCTGCCAGCGCTCGGTCTGGAGCCCACGCGACGCCTCAGTCGCACGGTTCCCGGCAATCCCGCCCTTCACATCGTCCCGCAGCCACGACCGGCACAGCCGGATCCCGGGATCGTGACTGACGGCCTGATTCCCCTGGAAATTCAGTCCGAACACCAGCGGCACGGGCCCCTTGGCCCCGGCAGGCACGCAGATCAGCAGATCCAGAAACGGTCCCTCTTCCCTGCCGCTCAGCGATACCTCGACCTGCTTCCTCAGTACCTTGCCTCCAGGCATCGGCACGGCTTCCCCCACAACCCGATACCACAGGGACGGACGCGCAGGAGCACGGCCGAACATCTCGCGCTCCAGCAGGCTTCGCGTCTCTTCCCGCAGCCCGCCCGTCCACTC
>Ga0315903_10003044_pt1 | contig 23724 bp, 31 predicted proteins | sample LakEriMetagenome_7_FD_203524 | JGI IMG/M metagenome (GOLD analysis project Ga0315903, IMG submission 203524) | Freshwater fungal communities from buoy surface, Lake Erie, Ohio, United States - Buoy 2 MA119 | ecosystem: Environmental > Aquatic > Freshwater > Lake | place: USA: Lake Erie, Ohio... | reverse complement strand
TCAAAAATATCGGAGAACATATCAAGGAATTTGATAAAAATATTCTAACTCTTTCAGATTTGATGAACGAGATCTGGAAACACAAAGAATCTTGTTTTATTGACCCACAAAGAGTACAAAAAGATTGGATAGAAAAGAAAATTTTTATTTTAAATTCTAAAATATTGGAACACCTATTTACTGAATCATTACTTAAAAATTATCCAAACCAAATTACAAAACAAGATGATGGATACAAAAAATTAGATGGTGATATTAAAATGAGGATGATGAAAATCATCGTAGAGAAAATGGGTTGTCTTGAAAGAACACTTTATTTATTTTCTAATAAGGGGAATACTATGGATTTCGTACCAAGTAGAGATTTATTTAGAAAAACATACGATGATTTCGAAGTGCTTATCGACTATCATGTGAAAATGGTATTGAATCCCAACGATGAAGATGATAATAATTTCAAAATCAAATTGATTCTGAATATGGATTCCAAGAAATTACTTGATTTGATTATTTCGATAAATTTCACAGGTGGTGAATTGTCGAGTAGATTGTCCTCAAAATTCAAATTTATACCTGTGCCGGATTTCAATTTTGTTTTAACAAATAAGATGCGAGGAGAAATCTATGAAGATTAAGAAATTTTTTGAAATGTTCGATGAAAAATTCGATTATGATAGAATCATAACAATTTTGAAAAAAACATATGGTTGGGGATTGGGTATTGTTAGTTTTATAGACGAATTCGAATCAAATACTGAATACTTTCTTGATCCAAAATCCGAAGATGAATATATTGAACAATTTCACATTTTTCTTTCGGACAAACAAGTAAATAAATTAAGGGGTAATATAAATTCTACTACTGATTTAAGACTGGGTAAATGGAAGTTAGGCATTCAAGTAGATAAACCAACATCGATCTACAATCGATTATACTGAAGCATTTGCTTTATCTATGGCTTGAGACACAGCATTCAAATACTTTAGAATATAATTTTCTCTGTAATATTCTATACCTTCCTCCGTGACATTCTGTATGATAGTACCGTCAGGTAGTTCTATATCGTAAATAAATCTGTCTTCATCTTCTCTTGGGTCTACCTCCGTTTCGATGTTTGGAATTTTTTCGAAATCAGTTGCTAACTTACCAAAATCAAAACTATCAAAATCTATTTCTGTACCGAAATCAAATCCGGCAGCTTTTGCTAAATCAGAGGCGTCACTAGAAAATTTTCTCCTGTAAGCTACAACTCTATTTTGTGATTTATTCCCTTCGAATCCAACAATAAAATTATCAAGTAATCCCTGAATTTCATCAATGTCTTCCTCTTCGAAAGCGTAACAAGGATACTCAACACCCTCTGTTGAACCAACACCATAGTAATCACCACGAATTCTGCCTGGTAAAAGGTCTCCACTTTTTGGATCAATTAACCAAAATCTATATAAGTGTCCTAATTTTTTCAATTTCCTAGTTGCTCTCCTAAAAATTTTAGCTCTATTGTTGGCAAGAAAAGATTGAATCCAATTCATCAGTTTAATAATCAAATTATTGAACAATTTGATTGGTAGAAAAAATGCTCTTAAACCTTTGATTATTGGTGTGAAAATGGTAGATAGAATTTTTATTCTTGCTTTACTTACAAATATCGGTATGATTTGAAAAATTTTGAAATATGGATTCAGTTCTTGAATAGCCTTTAGAATATCAAGATAACTCATAATTATTTTCATAGTCTGTGAGATAGCATTTGCCACATTCCAAGGTGGAGCGACAATTATTTGAATAATTCCAGCAATTCCAGTAGCTGTCAAAATTATAGCAGTGATCAATCTTTTAACAATATCAATAAAACCATTTACAATTTTTAATAAACTATCTTTGATAGTCCTCAACATTTGTTTTGCTTCTTCCTTCAATTCCTTGACTTTTTCATCATAGATCTTTTTGTATAGTTTGATCTTTTCTTTTCTTTGCTCCCTTCTTTTTTTTCTACGTTCTTCTCTTTCTGCTCTTCTCTTCGCTTTTTCAGCCTCTGTTATTGCCTCCTGTTGCTCTTTAGGTAAAGCTTTGAATTCTTCCTTTTCTCTTCTCTTTTTTTCTCTCTCTTCATCTTTTGCCTCCAATTCTTTCTCCGAATCGAATATCATATCAGCTTGTTCTTTGGTAATTTCCGGACAACGGCTTCTTAACATTTGTTTAGCAGCATCTTTGACACTGGGCCAAAAACTTTGTGTAAGTGAACCTATTGATTTAATCGGTATAGCATCCCAATTTATACCCGTTGTTTCTATATCTTGTGTCAATCCAGTGATTTCCGTAAGTAACTTATCATATTCTGCCATATATTATATATTCAATAATATCAACTTCGGGTTAACTTTTGACAGAACGGAGATATAAATAAAAAAATATAGACTTATGGGAAAAAAAGCTAAAGAACACAGAAAAAAAGTTGCCAAGAGAAATAGAATCATTGCTCAAGAGAGAAAGAGATTTGAAAAAATGTCACAGGAACTTCTTACGAAAATGTACGAACAATCAAATAATCAAAGTACTCAACCAACTTTCAATCTTCCGAATATGGATGGCCCACTCTTTGTTCCTACTACTGAACCAATTATCAATTCCACAGTCCAAAGCGGCCCGATAATATAAATCCCAACATCCAAAGAATCAGACTAGGATTTGATTTTTCAGAAATGATTGTGTCGATTTTCGAGTTGATAATTTTTTTGACAAAATAACAACACTCATCGCTGGATTTGTGAGATGTCAAAAAATTGTTCATAAGAAGAATAGATTCTACGTCCGTTTTTTTCATTTTCAAAAATATTTTAACTATTTCTATATATAAACAAATTTTCCAAATTTTTATGAATAAGACAAATAAATTTAATATCAACATTAATAAAGATGATCAAAACATAAATGACTTCTTATATTGTTGGTCCGAAATGGGTAGTAAACCATCAAAAAACATTATTTATAAAAATTTTAGTCACGATGAATTCTTTTCCATTATTTCTAAAAAATTAGAAATCCTTTCGATTCAAAAAGATATAATTCCATTTGATTCTACCGATATGATCAATGTACGGACATTCGGTAAATTGGGTGATGATATCTGGATTAGCTTCACAACCTTTGATGCAATAAGTGATGAACCTTTTATAGGTGAAATTTGTTTTTATTACAATTATAATCAATTAGACCAGGTTGAAAAGTTTATATTCAATCTTGATGAGATTGAAGTTAATGATGAATCCCAAGAAGTAGAAAGAGAGAATAATCTATATTCATTATTCATAGGACAATCGGGATTCGAATTGGATTCCATAAAAATAAAAGATGAAATTTTAGAAAATTTTGACTTTTATTATAATGATGATACCTTGAAACAAATTGATAAATTATCAAAGAAAATAAAAAAGACACATAAAGGGATTTCCATAATTTATGGTGAGCGTGGTACTGGTAAAACAAATGTATTAAATTACTTGAGTAAAAAAGTTATCGATAAAAACTTCATTTTCATCCCAACCACATTATTCGATGTCACAATAAATAATCCCGAATTCAGAAATTTTATAAAGAAAAATAAAAATTCCGTGATCGTATTAGATGATTGTGAATTATATTTTAGTGATCTTTATTCCAAATCAAATTTATTCACAAATAACCTAATCCAATTAACGGATGGTATTGATTCCAATGATCTATCTTTAAATTTATTACTAATCTTAAATTGTGAAAAAGAGAGTGAAATTGACAGTCATTTATTCGATTCGAATCATATTTTAGACATCATAAATATAGGTACTTTGGATAAAGAAAAAGCAATTGAATTATCAAAACATCTTGGAAAAAAAAGTAAGATAAAAAAATCAACCAAAGTCATAGACATTATCAAGAATAAATTAAGTTTTGGTAGTGATGTTGAACTTGGGTTTTAGTTGAGATGAAAAATTTCACAGATGATGAACTTTTAGATTTTTTGATGACCTCTGATTTCGATGAGAATCTATCACCAGAGGAGTTAAAGAGTTTATTGATAAAATTCAGATACTTTTTCAGAATAGTCTCATCAAGACAAAATACCATAGAAATTCAAAAGAAAAGATTCGATTCCGAACTCGAAAATATCAAGGTCGAAAACAAAAAAAGAGAAGAAGATTTGATTGAAAATAATCGAAGATTATTCGAAATATTGAAATCAATTAGTGGCCGGAGATTAAGTTTTACTGAAAGATTACTCGGAAAAGTAAAACTGAAAACAAATGAAATTTTTGATAATCCCAAGAAATCTTAATTTTTTCAAAAAAAATGGAGTAAAGTTTACTTTGATATATAAAAATAAAAAATATTTCTAATCATGGAAAAGGAAAATATGGAATACTCCGATAAGTATGATTACTTGTTGAAAGTATTAACCGAAGTGATTGAAATTGATGGAAAGAAAACTACCCTCAAAGATGATTTTGATAAGTTTTTTGTAAAATCAAATAAAACTGCTGGTGTCAGAATAAGAAAAGTTATGCAAATATTAAGAAAGACAGCAGAGGAAATCCGAAACGACGTTCAGAATTATAAAAGGAATTTCTGAAAAAATAAAACTCCATTTTTCGATGGAGTTTTTTTATATATACAACAAATAGTTAATCAGTACAAATGGATAAATTCAGTAAAATTTTTAATCATAAGGTCAATGAATTACCAAAATTGATCAAATCACCAGAAGAAATGGAAGTTGAGCAATTGAAATTTGGAATTATGAAATTGATGGATAATTGTTTGACTATTAGATCCTATGGATCTGCTCGTTCGAATATATTGGAGGATACTGTGAAAATTGCAGGTAAAGAAATGTTTATAGAGGCTTTAATTGATTTTATGTCGGATAAAGAGTATAAAGAACAAATAGTATTACTCGAATCAATGAAATCTGAAACAAAAGATTGGCAATCGATAGATAATAAAATTGCTGAAATCAATGAAAAGATTCAAAATGTTAGAAATTTGACAATCAACAAAAATCAAGTCAAAAAAATCAAAATGTTTTTAGAGACTTACGGTGAGGATGAAAGATTCGAAACTTTATTGGAAAACTATGTTTCGAAATTAGAGGATGGTAAAGTAGCCTACCTAACGTCAAATATAGTTAAAGAAATGATAAAAAATACAAAATATTCTATTTACCCTAAAAGACAGTTAGAACAAATTGCTAAACAGTATTTGATTAGGGCTACACAACTAGGATTTAACCCGAATGGAACAGACATCAATATTTGATGAAACTTTGGTCAGTAGAATTTCTAACATGACTATTTTTGACCAGTTTGCACAAACAATTTTTGTGGAGCATAATACTGGTATGATCGAGGTTGAAAGTTCATATAGAGAATCTAATACAATCAAATTTATCAGAACTGAAATATCATATAATCTTAAAAATCATCGTATACTTTCGAAACATTTACATAAAAGTAACATTTTGATTTCCGATTTGATGGATGGGTCAACTATATCAGTTGATAAATCAATATGTAGATGTGTTTCATCTGATTTGAATAAGTTGTTTATACAAGAATTGACAAGGTTCCAAAAAACCGAAGAACACACATTCAAACTTTATAATCAAAACTTCATTCGAAGGTTTTTGAAACCACATACTGAATCGGATTTGATAGAAAAGTTTATAGAAGTATCTAATGGAATGAGTTGGGCAATAATACCATATAATCTATCGAATATATTTTATAAATCAAATAAATTAGAATTGAGTCAAGAAGAAAATCAGAAAATAATCTATCATTTAGGAAAAATTCAAGATATTCATTTGTATATAAATCCAGACGATACTTCAGGTAGAATATTTTTTGGTAATTTTAATTCTTTGATAATACTAGCTAATAAATACATGAACATATTTGAAACTACACACGGTATGAGTTATAATTTTGAGTATTTATTCATAGAACAATCACCAATAAAATCTCTACAAGTCATTTAAGAGCTCATCCAAAGCCGAATTTCTTAAATTACTTACAGTCTCAAATATCCTATAAGGATAAGATCTAGTAAAACCAAGGTCATTTTGTATTGAAACAGTCAATCGACCCGAACTGATGTCTTTTGATTTGACTACGTAGACTTTGTTTTGAGACAGTCCACTATAATAATCAGTTGTCTCAATCAATTTAACCGATTCACCCTCCTCAATTTGTTTCATTTTTCTTTCAATTTCTAATTGAATGAATTTTGTAATGTTCTCCACATTTATTCTTCTGAAGTCATAATTTTGACTAGACAGTGAGTCAAACATATAATCAACAATTTGATTTGTCAGGTCAATTTCTTTTTTTATTGTGGTATCAATAGATGGTAGTGGTCTAGTGTACCATTCTGAAATCCTAGATTGATCTTCAATTTCAATCTGATTTTGTATGCAAAAGTTAGCGATGATTGCGGTGGAGGGTAAAAAATTATCACTATATCTCAAGCCTCCTCTTCTTCTTTTATTTCCAGAATATAATTCCCATCTAGAAGAATTTATTAATTTCTCGAATGATTTTTTACCTTTAGATTTAAGAATTTTCTTTACGGATACATCAGCAGCATTTTTTACTAACATATCTTGAAATTCTTTTATGGTAATTTTTTTATTGTAAAAAACTTCCTGATTTAATTTTTTTTGGTGTCTAATAAAATCAATAAAACTCATAATTGAAATAAATCCATAAGGACGACCTTCGGAATACATATTTCTTAATTTTTCACTATCATTTTCCTTTGAATAATCATCGAGTAATTTGAAATCTTTCTTTAAAGATTCGAGTTTGTCAAGATTATTCAATATGATTTCAGAAGTCAATTTCATAGGTTACAAATATAATAAAAAACTTTCAAAATAATATATACAATATTATAAATAATACCTAGAAATGCAAAAGTTTACAAAAATTGATGAATCCAAAAGATTTATGCCAGATCCAAGTCTGTTGAAAAGTTATGCTTCATTTATCATGCCGTTATACATCAATGGTAATCTCAAAATTGAAGATACTCTATTAGACGAATATCTAGATATGAATAAGAAATCGAACCGATATCAAAATACAAATGTTGTATGTGATGCTGAAATCGAAGCTGTGAAAAATGTTTTGGAAAATCCGACTACCATTAGTGGATTCAATCAATTAAAAAAAGAAGTTGAAGACGGTTGTCCAAAACTTCAACAATTTTTAAGAAAATTTGTTCAAAATAAGGATACATTTAACAAATGAGGAAGTATTCTGAAAAATTTTTGAATGACAGCGATTTGCTGAAATTCGCTCGTATAGGATTCGAATTCGAATTCTACATGAAAGATTTGTCTTTTTATAAAACACTAGAATTATTAAATCAGTACTTATCACCTGTCAAGGTATGGGGCTTCAGGAAATACCATTCTGATATGACACCTGATTCGAAAAACTTCAAGATAGAACCAGATTTATCAGGTGGAGCCAACATGGTGGAATTAGTAACCGGTCCACTTGATTATTTCGAAGCTAAATTTCACTTGAATAAGCTCTTGAAATTCATACAAACCTATGGATATACTAATGATAAGTGTTCGATTCATTTCAATATTTCATTCAAGGATGAATGTGAAAAAAATCTAAATGATTTAAATGTTTTGAAATTAGTTTTGACTATGGATGAAGACGAAATTTATTATGTCTATCCAATGAGAAAGAATAACGTTTATGCTAAAAGTGTTAAGAATATTATACCCTATAAAGACTACGATTTCAACAATATTCCAATTGATGTCATCAAAAATAACCTCATGTTACCTGATGATAAATATTATGGTATTAATTTTTTACACATCAACAATCCAAAAGAAACCCAAAGACTTGAATTTAGATACATTGGTGGAAAAGATTACGAGAAAAATATAGGTGATATAAGTTACTTTTTAGATTCATTTATAAAGAATGTTTATAATTCAATTGACGCACAGTTTAATACCGAAGATTTGGAGAAAATCGAAACTTATTTAGAAGATAATATCACAAATTTCAAAAATTTCTCGAAATATGATAATTTTTTAATTGAATTTCCCTCTGTAACTTTACAAGTAGACCAAAACTATGATTATAATACTGTAAATGCTTATTACGGTCGTTTGTACACAAAGCTATTTGACCTAATACATTCGATTGATTCTTTTTCGGACGCTATCATAAACTATGTCACTGAAACACAAAGGTTCGAACTAATTGATGCTCAATTCAAAGCAGTTAGGAATATTAAAGATATTGATTTGATAAACTGTACGTTGACTGAAGCGATATTACAAGAGTGTAGTATCATAAATTCTAATTTGAGCAATTGTCAAGCAATAAAATCTAGTATTTGGGGTTCAGAATTGAAAAATTCAAAAGTTCTGAATTCATCTGTTGAATCCACCGAATTACATAATTGTTATTTCATGGGTGGATATATGAATGGAGATATGTTTGGTGGTGTATTAAGAAGTGGTAAACTGGGTCCATATGCAAACGTGAGTTCTGAAACAAAGATAATTTCAGAAACTGACAATTTCTTTGACACCGAATTTGATGAAGACAGACCTTCTGGAGGTAAGAAAATGTTAGATTTGAAAGGATTCAAAAAATAACTTAATCCTCTAACTCACCTAATTTAAATACTTTTCCACTTGGTGTGATTCTCGGTACATCCGAAGATTGGATTACTTTATTATCCATCTCTGGTTCTTTGGTCGTGTATTCTTTTGGTTCAGACCATTTTAAATTAAGATTGAAAGTCACGCCCGATAAATCTGTAATTATTTTATTTTTGAACATATCGACAAATCTCTGTCCAACGTAAGGTTCTTTTTGACACTCTCCGAAGATATTCGAAATTGATCCTATGCCTCCATGTCCACCAGAAACAGTAATTTCATCTTGACCAATTGATGTGTCGGCATTATAATATCCCAAATGTTGTTGGAAATTCTTTAGTAGATTAGTCATATAAGCTCCAAAAACATTCACAGTCTCACCAGACTTAAGTTTTGGTAATTCATCACCATACTCATCCATCTTCTTATATGAACAAACCTGAAGTGTTCCACCATATTGCAATAAGATAAATTTTGGTTCATTCGGAATTTTACCAGATTTGAACTCTTCTTGAATTATAGTCCTAGCTCTCAAGGCATTTGCCCACGTACCTGTAGGTATGAAAGCTAAATCCCCTATGATCTGATATCCATCCAATTGAATTAGACCACCCTTCTGAAATGAAGTTAGGAATTCCTCTTGTGATTTGTAAACTATCTTCTCTCCTTTACCAAGGACTCTTTTTTTCATTTCTCCTAGTCTCCAAGAAGCATCAGACATTAATCCTTTTTTTCTACCAAATTTATCAATATTACTCTCTGGATATAAAAGTTTCATAGTATTGTAAATAGCAAAAATAGAGGCATCTCTACAATTTTCTATTACAGCGATAAGTGTCTGTGTGTCAGATCTTTTCAAGAATTGATTGAAAGCAGCTGCAAATTCCAGTCTTTTATTATCAGATTTTTTTATATCCGATAAATTGAAATCAAGTAATCTACTCCAATCGACAGAATAGTCTTGATACTTCGCCGAATCAATCATATCTATTACAGAAACTGTCAAAGAATCTTGGGGCACACCTAAAGATTGACATATTGCTTCATACGCAGAACCAGTCTTCTTCTTTTGGACTGGTGATTTCATATATTTTTGAAGCTGGTCTTCTGTGAAAGAACCATGGTGATCCAAATAATAATCAATCATTTCATCCCTATCATCACCCGGCATATTTGCAAAATCCACAACCACATTAATCAACTTTGGGTCAAGAGAAGTATATTTCCAACCCTCGGAGTAATTTAATATTCCATATTTCACTATTTTGAAACCGGCATTTAGTAAATACTTTTTTACTTCAATTGCTGAAAAAATGCCATCCATATCATCGTGTGTATATAGAGCAACTTGTTTACCAACTTTACCTTTTCTAATCCAGTAGGATTCATCTTTCGGAAGTCTAGCAGAAGCCTCCTCGTTTATCGGTGTCCAATTATCAAATCTTAAAATTTTCATATATCTATATATTAGATAAATAAATCAGATATATAAAAATAAAAAAATTTATGATTACTCTAATGTTGATGGCTATCGTATCCTTTGTTACGATAAATATTATTGCGAGAAATACAAAGAAAAAAATCGAGGAAAAAAAGTCATCGGAGTGTGGTTGCGGAGGTAATTGTAGGTGTGAGGTTAGCGGTGATTAAATTATTTCATCAATTCTTCTATCCCTAAATTCTTCTTTTGTCATAAAAGACTCATGAAATTCATCTTCCTCATAGTATCCGATATGGACTTTTGGTTTCACATAGACAAAATAACGTCTGATTTTATCACCAACAACACTTGACATGGTTTCCACTTCGTAAATGAACTTTGTTCCAGCAGGATAAACGATTTTCCTACCACGTTTTCCCCAAAATTCTTTTTCAAATCTTAAATAACAATCTTCCATTTAATAAGCTAAAGGTAAATCTTCCCAGTTAGTTGTAAATTCTTTTGATAACATTTCCCTCCTTGTTTGCCATTTTTGATGTTCTACTTCTGGCTTTTCCCTTGGAGTTGAATCTTCTACAAATATACCAAATTGTTTGGATTCTTTTGGTTTTAATTTACTAAAACTTATACCAGCCTTGTAATAAAGTCTAACCGGCATCTCACTCAAATAAGGTGCAATCTGATTCCAAATCGCATCAATATTTTGAGTCTGTTCGGTTAGGTTTATAGATATAGACCAAACAAAATAATTTGAATCAAACCTATTTGTAGTAGCAAATAAATTAACACGATTAACAGCAAGTCCTTCTTTAACTAACTTTCTGTGACACTTGTTTAAGAATGTCCAAAAAGCATTCTTAACTTGTAATGGTTCCCAAACAGTAGAACCAAAACTCCTTGAACAAGTAATCATCTTTGGTCTTTTAAAATCAGTTGATATTGGGTGGCACAAGCATTCATTTAACTCTAACCAAGTCCTGAGACCAGTAACGTGTAACATCTTTCTTACTGTGTTGGAATCCATTTTAATAAACTTATCAACATTGTCAACACCACGCAATTGTAACCTTTTTCTGTACTTTCTACCAATCCCCCATACTTCGTCAATTTCTAGGTTGTAGAGTATTGACTTATCTAAATCCCAATATGAACAAGTTCCTTCAAAGTTTTTATTAGTCTTTGATATATGGTTACAAAGTTTAGCTAATGTTTTATTAGGAGCAACTCCAATAGATACTGGAATGCCAGTTAGTCTTTGTATAGTAGATTTGATTTGTTTTATTTCATCTAGTATCTTATCCTCTGGTATATGAGATAAATCTAAAAACGATTCATCGATGGAATATACTTCTACCCTTGGGACTAATCGTTTAAGTAGGTTTGCTATTCTATCTGACATATCACCATATAAGGCATAGTTAGAAGAAAACATCTTAATCCTCTTTTGGGTATCATCTTCAAGTTGGAACTTTGGTTGTCCCATCTTTATACCCATATCTTTTACCTCTTGACTTCTTGCAATAAAACAACCATCGTTATTTGATAGAACAGCAGTGGCTACACCTTCATAAGCAGGTTGGAATAGTCTCTCACAGGACACATAGAAATTGTTACAATCGATCAGTGCTATTTTTTCTTTTGACTTAATGTCCAAGTAATTGTCCCCCATATATCATTTTGTTTATTAAACGTTTCTAATAGTATCTTTTTTTCTTTTATCAAAACCAAGTCACCTGACTCTGGTGTAACTGACTTATCCACCACAAGAATATCACCTGGTTTAATACCTAACTTTTCCTCACCAGCATACTTAAAATAATATGTAGTCATAGTATCCATTGGAATTAAATCATTTAAGTCCAATCTTTTATCTACATAAGTTTCTGCTGGTGATCCGAATCCAGTTGTTTTTGTTTTTACTTCTAAACTCATATTTTATCTCTCCTATGTTTATGAAATGTTATTGTGAATCTGTGTATTTCATCTGAAATCTTTGCAAGTAATTCATGATGTGGCACATCTAATAGACTATGTGTGTTTCCATCTAAAGTATGGACTTGATGAGCTCTATGTCTATCATCTTTAGATATACCTATTATATCAGTTTTTATTGATAATTCTCCTAAAACTTTTTTAGCAATATTCAACTGTGTCTTACCACCATCCATAATAAGTAGATTAGGTAGTTGTGTTTTTTCTTTTAAGACTCTACTATACCTTCTTGTTAAAACTTCCTCAAACGAACCAATATCATCGCCGACTTTTGCTTCTTTGATAATGAACTTTCTATAAGAAGATTTCTCTGGTTCCCCCATAACAAAACGAATAGAACAAGCCACACCATCTTGACCATTTGTGTGTGAGTTATCAAATGCATCAATAATTAGTGGTGATTCTTTGAATCCAAGATACTTACCTATTTCAAGTAAGTTTTGTCTTGTTCGATTAAGTCGGAGTGGTTCAATCTTTTTAGTAAGAATCTGTAATGATTTGATTCTTGATTGAATCATACCACACTTTTCAAACTCTAATTGTTTAGAATAGAAATGTCTCATTTTAATCAAATGTGACATTGCTGGTTTTGAATTAAAGTTGAATATTTCTTTGATATCTCTAATCATTTTAGTATAGATAGGTTTTTTTACTTCACCCAAACAAGGTGCTAGACAGTTACCAATACTAAACTCTAAACAAGATTTGAATTTCTTTTGTTCCAAGTTTTCATCTGATAGATTATAAGAACAACTCCTTAATGGAAAGACTTGATGTAATAGGTCATATACTTCTCTTGCCATCATACCAGAGGTGAATTGTGCTAAATGATATCCACTTACAGTTGATTCGGTACCTCTCTCTAAATCGATTCTAGGGTAGTTCTCATTAGGGATAGTTAGGTGAAGGCGAATAGTCTTATCATCTTTACCTCTGATGTTAAACTTTGGTTGATAGAGTTTGATTAGATTTTCTTCGGTGACTAGAGCTTCTGATTCTGACTCACAGATAATAAATTCAACGTCTCTGATTGACTCAACAAGTTTGATAGTTTTTCTATCGTCATGGTTTTTTTGAAAGTAAGAGGAAACACGTTTTGGTAGGTATTTAGATTTACCCACATAGATAATCTTATCTTTTTCATCTTTGAAAAGATAGCAACCTGCTGACTCTGGTATTGTTTTAGATTCTAATATTTTATGCATTTTTCCAAATGCAAATATAAGAATAATTATTTGTTATCCAAATAATCTATTAAAATTTGTGGGTCATTGCATATTTCATCATAGTCACTCTCCTCAAATGTAAAGAAGTATTGTTTTAATCTTTCTTCATCATCAGCAGGACTATGATTTTCAATTTCATATAAAAGTGTATAGTAAGGTTCATCACCCTTACTTTGATATTTGGTGATGTAATATGTTTTTACAATTGTCGGATTTTCTTCATCTTCACGAACTATTGTGAAATAACTATATCCAAAAGTAGAATCAACTCCATCAGGCATTCTTTGATGGAGTTGAAATGATTTTCTATATTCGATTGGACATTCTTCAGTACGTAAGCTTATGAACTTTTCTTCACTGATTTCATCAATCTGAAATCCTGAATTGAACGCCTCAAATATTTTCAAATATTTCATCATTTTGTTGCTAAAAAATCTAATAAAATTTGTGGGTTTTTACACATTTGGTCAAAATCGGATTCTTCAAACCTGTAATATGTTTTCCTTTGGATACTCCAACGTTCAATATCTTTTGGAGCTTGCATTGGTACAAACTCTTCGTAGTTGTAAAACATTACAAAACAATCTTCATCAGGATGTTGATTCAATTTCTTTATACTAAATTCTCTACAAAACATAATATGTTCTATTTCTATGTGATATTCCGCTCTTAAATAATCAACAGTTTGTGGTGCTTCACCACGAGCATATGATACTTTATATTCTGTTGGTAAGTTTTTTTTAAACTCTAAAACCTTTTTTTCTGAAATACCAACTCTTTTTTTATGATCAATTTCATTGTAATATTCCTCTTTACTAATCTCATCTAGTTGAAATTCAGTAAACTCCTCAAATATTTTTAAGTATTTCATAGTTTAAGTAGAGGATTTTAACATTATGATTTGAGCTAAGAAGTTCTTATCAGAAATAAGATTGCTAATTTGAGCGTCTGCTATTCCAAACATTAGTTCAACTGTAGGCGATGACAATCGATTAATTATCTCCTTATCTATAAATTGTGCAACTATGGATTCGTTATCATCAAGATATTGAACTCTATTTTTTCTTCTTGGTTTACCATAATCATTTTTCTCTGATTCTTTATAGGAGAAATAAATTAACATTCTCAAGAGTTCATTCATGGTTTTTAAATCAGCGTCATCATCAAAAAATCTCCTCAAGTCACTTCTAAATCCAGCTCTTGATGAAAGTAAGTATTTGAACTTCTGTATTTGTTCATTACTAAAAGTATATTCTTGTAATTTAGTTAGTAAATCTTCCTTGGTTATTTTTTCGACCTTGGACATATACTCGTCTAAATCAACATAGAAAGAAGCATCTAATGGTTGAACATCAATATCTTTTTCCTCGGCCTCTTGCTCTGTAACTAATGTTCCATCTTCTAATTTGTAAACTAAAACTGTACCAAATCTGAATAAGTATTCATTAGCAAATGGACTTTTGAATATACAAGCTAAAATACATTTCTTCCATTCACCATTTACTTTTAATTCATCAACTAATCCCCTTGTCTCGAAGCCAGAAGGAACATAAGTTGTATCCTCAGCTGTGTAATGGACTTCAATAGAATCGTCTGAATAAATCCAATCATCTAAGTATTCTGAGTGTACAGCATCATGTTCATAGTAATAGTTACTGTCATATTCAGAATAAACCACATCAGCTTCTTGAGTTACATATATGTCTTTGTATTCTAAGTAAATAGAATCATCTGAGTTGATATAAGATTGTACATCTTCTGCATAAACAGCATTATCTTCATCAATGTATTCTTGGTAATATTCTGACCAAACCCCTTGGTGTGCTTCTTCATAATCACCACCTGTACTTTCCAATCTAATCCAATCTTGATTACCATTATCAAATTCATTTGAATCAGTGCTAAGTAAATTCTTGTCTCTGTTTAGATATTTGAATGTGTCCATATATGGATAGTATTGGAAATTGGATTTATCCAAAGTAACTTGCTTATGTTGATATGAATCTCCATAAACCGTATAACCTTTATCTTTACCCCACTGTTTAAAAAGATTTACATCTTCATCATTATTAGCATAAGGTCTGTCTAAATAAGTTGAACCATTATCTAATTTCCAAATAAGTGCTCTACCTATGATTTTATTAGGATCAGTCCCTTTCATAATTACCATAGTGACCTGATTTGGGTTTTCAGTATAAATATTTAAGTATCTTTGACATCTATCATACCTCATACAAGAGTTATTCAAGTGATAAGCAGCATCCTCATAAGTATCTTCATCATACCACTTTCTGATTTCTTCACCTTGTACTATTTCAAACCTATCTTTCTTTGAAGATTGAAAATCCCTGTAAGCTTTGAAGTTATCAACAAAGGTGTTTATATCGTTTTGAGTAAATGATTTGATTGCAGGATCTTTAGCCTTTTGAATAACTTTAGCTGCAAACCTACCAACTTGAAGTTCAGTTCTTTGTTGATTCCAAACCGGTCTAGTTGTATCATGTCTCATTCTACCCATTTTGAACAAGTAATCTTGTGGTAATTGCCCTTTTTGAGTTCCTTGGTTTTTAGATTCTGGATCACCCATTTCCTTATCAATCATTCTAAGAACACGATTCACTTGTATGAAACTTACCTTATCATTTCCATTTCCCAAATCAACAAAAGTAATATCAACTTGAACATCATCGTTTTGCTCAGCGTAATATAAAAACTTAGCAACCTTATCACCTTTGTTACTCAAGGCAGCTAAAGTTTCTTTCAAAGCTCTAGAATAATAAAGTGGGGCGTCTAATTTGAGGTATTCTTCAAGTAATAATTCTAAAAAATCTTGGTATTTACTAGCAAATTTCATAAAACTATATATAAAAAAATAGGGGTTAAAATAACCCCCAGTTTTTATTCGAGTATTAAAATCTTTTCACATTCAAACTCGTTTCTTTTAATTAAAACTTTATTCTTTTCTGATTTATCTAAATTTCTACCTCCAAAATCATAATATTTAAATTCCGATTTACTCAATTCAAATCCCATTTCATTCACAATATAAATTGGTCTACTGATGGTGTTATTTGAAACAATTCTATAATAACTTATTCCCTTATAAGGTTTTGTATCAAACCAAACATTATTGTCTGTGTGTCCAACTACTTCCCATACACCATTAATGTACTTTTGAATTGTGACTGGACCCCAATCACTTAAAGTCCATTCCAGTCTATTTTGTGATCCAGATGTTTTTCCCTTGAAGGAAATGATATTAAGAGGTAACGGAATGTCCATATTACCAAACATCGTGAAATTATCAACTCTTGAAGTACCTGCAGTCTGTATTGTACCACCTAATAATGCTGAAGTGGATGTATTGGTAACTCTAAAATATACTGTGGGTTGGTCATTTATTTCGGTTATACCAGTGAGGTCGAAAGAAATTGTAGATTCTGATTGATTTGTTGTTGAGGACCAAGTATAAGCTGTGTTGTTAGTATTATCAAAAGGAACCGAATAATTTGATATATCTGTGAAGTTTATACCGTTCGTACTCCATTGTAGTTTGAAATTTTTAGGACCAGTTGAACTTGATGTTTGGTCAAAAGTTAATTTTATGATAGTAGTATATTGAGTATTAACTTGAAATTGAAAATAATCTCCTACACCCCAATGACTTGATCCAATAGATTTAAGACTTCCATTACCAACGAGTGATGACCATACTGTTGATGCGGAATTATGGAATCCACTGATAGATGTGTTTGTTGTTTGTTCACCAAGATCTGCTTGTGAATTGGATACAGTCGGTGTTTGACCAGTGCCAGAAAAATTCAGAGTCTCAAATGACCATCTTGAAACTGGATCATCAACCATCAAATCCTTCGAAATACCGACAGCAGCATTGAAATTTCCATCACCATTTTGTGAAGCAGTTATTGTGGTCGTTCCCACACCAACGATGTGTATTTTACCATTAACTATTGTTGCGACATTCGAATTCAAACTAGTATATGAGACCGGTAGTCCAGAACTTGAATATCCACCTGGTTCAAAATCTAAATCATAAGTTGATTTATATGGTAGATCATCAAAAATTATTATTTGGTTTGCCTTTGATACGAAATTTCCCGATGTCGGAGTTGTGATATTTACATTTGATGCACCTGTCGAACTTAAAACAATGTTTACATTATTGTAGTTCCCCGAAACATTTGCAGTTGATGATAATCTAACTCTAAGTGTACCAGAGGCAGAACCACTAGATTGATTGAAAGTTGCAGTATTGCTATAATTATTACCATCACTTGAAACCTCAAAGCCTGTTGGTGCGGTTGCAACAATATTAGAATTGAGATTTGTACCAGATATAGAAAAACTTTGAATTGACGAAGCTATTCCATAGGTAGTGGTGAATGGTTGTGTAGTTGCAGATCCAATAATTACGGGTGATGGATATGTAGCGGTGACAGAAATATCATCAATTCCGATTGCTTGAGAATTAGACCCGTTAGCCGCACCAACGGTTAGTTGCCACCTTAAATAAATAGATGAATTTTGTGGAATATTCAAACTGCTTATACTAAAAGCTGATTTTTGAACTACTCCACAGTTAGTTGAGTTTGGATTTCCAGTTGGATTGAAACTATAAGTAGAGGAACCAGTTGGTAAAGCAGTTGTAGGGATATCACCAGAACTCAAAGATGTCCAAGTACTACCATTAGTAGAGTAGAAAAATTGTACAGAAGCCGATGTTGATTGTATTCTGTATCTCTCTAATGTATAAGATACAGTCAATGATGTGATATTCTTAGTGTTAGTATTTCTATACATCCCCATAAGACTGAAAGGACCAGTAAGACTTGTTGAGGACATAGCACCTGGACATCTTTCAGTACTTGTCGAACCAAAGTTATATGTACCTCCGGTTGTTGGAGATCCACTCGAAGATTGTTGATTAACTGACCTAGTACCACTTGAAAAAGATGGTGTTGAACTTCTCTGAATTCTCCAACTTGTAGATAAAGCATTCGAAGTCAAAGTAGACATAGAATTGAAATTTTCAACTACTGGAGTTGAGTTAGCAAGGTTTATTTGTGAAAAACTTTGCGTGATTAAGAGGCTTAAAATGAATGTGAAAATAGATTTTAACAAGGTTTTCATGTGATTATTTTTATGTTTTTATTTTATATATCAAAATAAAAACACAAGTTTAATCATATAAAAATATTGGAATAATACAATTTTGCTAATCTTTTTCCTCTATACTTTGATTATATGGGTCATTTTTAATATGATCAACTATTTTTCTAAACCTTTCTTTCACGGTTTTGCCATATTCTCTAGGTAATTTTTTTTGAAAAATAATTTCATATTCATGGCAAAGTAGGTCTTTCTCCCTTTGATTTAGTTGTTGAGCAACATCATCCAACCTCAATTTATAGGATTCTCTGACAATCGTTGATGCTAATAAATTTAAAGATGGTGCTCCTACAGTCCTTAAAGGAATATTGATAATACCATCATCTGATTTTGGGATGGTATCAGCAGAAATCAAAATTTTATCACAATAATCACTCACCAAGACAAAAGATGTCCCATCAGTTTCTTTGATCAAATCCATTGCGGCTTGGATTTTCAAAGAGAAAGTTTCATCAACAATAACTTTAAATTGAGCATTACAAATATTTACAAAAAAGAAAAGGGGTAGAAATAATTTTTTCATAATAGGTTTATGTATAAAGCTAGGATAAGTCCACAAATATAAAAATATTATTTCATAAAGTAAAGAATATTCGAAATTATTAAGCATAAAAAAAGTCACCATCGGTGACCTTCTTATCTTTTTTTCGACAATATTTCTTTTTCGAAACAACAACCTTCGTAGTGAAACGAGCGTCATTGCCCGTATCCCTAATTAGAAGATCTCGTTTGATTTTTTTGAAATTAATTGTCTGTCTCATTTTTTGGTTTGTTAATTTTTTGACCTACCTTTTCGAAAGAATCCTCAAGGATGTAAAGACAAAGCATTGTCACTACCATATCTGTGTTTCCAAGAAGATAGTACATGAGAGCCCCAATAAGCCATACGAAGTGACCATAGATTTTGATAAAGTTTAGTAAATTTTTCATAATACAAATATACGACTTTTTTTAGGAATGGTTACAAAAAATTTAATATTTCCACTCTATTTTTTGAAGAGACTTGAATGGTTTTTTTGTAACCCTTTCAAGTATGGCAATACCATAACAACCTTTGATTGGTCTTTTTTCCTCATCTAATACCGGTTTGGTTTCAACAATTAGAAAATAATTTTCTGTTCTGTTCATCGGCTGATACCTCAAATAAAAATCATCTTTTGTGATCAACTTACTTGCCAATACCTTTCTATTCAATGTTACAAGTGAAACCTTCAAAGTATCACCAAGATCTTTAGATTGAAATAAAAAAGCTAATTTCGTTTTATATTTTACATCAAGTAATTTGACATAGCTGGTTTTACCGGAAGTCACTTCGAATACGACTTTATCATATAAAGTATATGGTATTATGTCAGTGCTGTCTAATTTATTTGATAATAAATCAAAACACTGTGAAAATGCAGAATTTGTAATTAAAAAAAGTGTGAAAAATAAAAAAACCCTCATAATCTATTTATTAAATTATGAGGGAGGATTTTGATGTGGATCCTAATATGATAGAAAATGGTTTTTTTATATTAATATATAACTCATAAAGTTAAATAAATAAAAATAACCCAATGAGATATGGACAGAGATATTCTAGAAAATGATGTGAATCAAAATTTATCGACAAGAAAAATAGCAGAGAAAAATGGTGTAAGTCAAGGTACGGTTAAACATTGGCTCAAAAAATACAATTTGAAAACTAATCATTTGATTGGTAGTAAGAAAACTTATGGTGACCATAAGTTTTGTCCTAAGTGTAATACTACTCTGCCTATAAATGAATACTATAATAAATCAACTAAAGAATCTACGAAAATAAATGGACACGGTTGGTGTAAAAATTGTACAAATAAAGCTACAGTTGAAAGACAAAGACAATTAAAGCAAAAGTGTATAGATTATAAAGGTGGTAAATGTTTTATATGTGGATATAATACCTACGCTGGTGCTTTAGAATTTCATCATCTAAATCCAAAAGATAAAGATTACGCAATCTCGAGATTCAAAAATAGGAAATTTGAATCGATAGTTGGAGAATTGGATAAATGTGTACTTCTTTGTAGTAATTGTCACAAAGAAGTCGAAGGTGGTGTAAAAGAAGTGGGCCCTGTAGGACTCGAACCTACAACCTTTTGATTATGAGTCAATTGCGCTGACCTTTGCGCCAAGAGCCCGAAGTAGAGAGGGCGGGACTCGAACCCGCAACCTTGACCGTATAAGAGTCCTGCGCTCACCATTGCGCCACCTCTCCAAGTGATTTGTTATACAAAGATAATACAAAATTGTTTAGATACAAAAGAAAATTAAGATTTCCTTCTACAAAACTGGTCAACACTACCATCGTGTTTGAAAGAACCATCAGAATTAGACAAAGTTCCGAAATGATAACCCTCATCATCGAAGAAATGCCAACTTACATCATTTCCAATTTTTCTATAGTTTGTCATTAGGGTTCTGTACTCATTTGTTTTCCTACCAAGTAACATAACTTTTCTTGACTCATGATAATCTTTAAGATCATATTTTAGTAAATCATAGTTATTACTTTCATCAATGGGACTTGACATAACCCAATCATTAAAACCGTCCCACCCATCTATAAACCAATTATTACTCTCCAAGAAAATATCATCGGAACCCATAGGATGCCTAACCGTCCAAGGTTTTCTTGTAGTATCACTAACTGGAACCCCATCAGATTTAACAAAAAAGTAATCATCTTCATACTTTGTAACTGTCACATCAAATCTCATTTCATTTGGATATTCTAGTTTCCAATTGACCTGACACATTATATCTTTTGGGTCTAATCTACCAAGTGAGTAAATACTCCTATATTTTAATTCAGCACCAGTTAGTTCTGGTTTGAAATACTTTAGTAATAATCTTTCTATCTTTGGGAAATCACTTTCAGTAAGTGCTGATGGCCCAGGATATTTAGCCAAATCATGTAAAAGGCTCCAAGTATCACCAGGTTCAAACTCTTGAAATGACTGACCTCCAAGGTAATCTTCAATAGCAGATTCGTTGAATTTTTTTAAGTATTTCATCCTTGTAAAACGATTTTAAAATAAGTCCCATCTCTATCATCTTGATATTGAGTTATTTCAATAGAAGAAATTGCTTTTATTTTAAGTTTTTCTAAATCCTTGTAAAATGGGTGTTCATAATCAAAATTATCTTTGGGAAACCACAATGTAAACTGAGGATTTCTTCCATAATAACCTGGTGTCCCTGGTGTAAAGTTAGTGCTTTGTAAAGTCAAGTTATACTTTTTCTTCAAAACTCTTTTGAGTATAGATTCGTGTAATGCATTATGTCCTTTTGTTAAGGGTTCAAGTGCTAACTCCAAAGTTTCTTCTTCATCCCTTTTATAGTAGATAACAACACTTGAACCACCTTCATCTTCTGAAAACTCCCAAGAATAACCTGCACCAGTCAATCTTTTCAAAATGTTATTTAATCCATTAAGGTAAGAAATCTTTTTATTTTGAATGGAGATAAAATCAGATAAATCTTCTAAACTATCAGCTTTATTAGTCCAGTTATAGTAAGCTCTGAATACACAATAAGTTTCACTTTCGTTAGCATCTTCCATTTCACAATAGATAGGGTCATCTTCATCTTGGTCTTCCAATAAATGTAAGAAGTAATCTTCTACTATTTCGTATTTTTCGTGATTAGACTCAAATATCTTTTTCAAGTATTTCATAGATACTATATATTAAGTATCTAAAATCGTATCTATTTTCTTATTCCTTACCACTTGCTTAGCCAACACAGCACCATCTTCAAGTAAAGTATTAAGGTATAACCTTGTGTAATGTTCTCCTTTGATATACCATCTTTGACAACCCATAACACCAGTTTCAAGTAAGACCTCATACTCTTTACCTTCAATCAAAGAATGATTATACTTTTTATTACTTACGCAAACTACTTTCATAGTAATTGATTTATCAGTTCTTCCCTATGATCTTCCAAAGGTTTAAATAATTTCATTGGGTAATGTCCCCATCTTTCTGAATCATGAGTAACCCAACACCACCCACTACCATCGGTGGGGACAGATACTTCATATACTTTACCAATAGTAAAAGGAACTTCTGTATAATCATCAAATGGATGTTCCCTTATTACATTTTTTACACAGATTGCTTTGATTTTTTCCATTCTTCGAAGTGATCTATTTGTGGTTTGGATAGTTCAGATCCTACATAATTCATTCCCCTTTCGATACAAGCTTTAGCAGTAGTTCCGATTCCCATAAAACTATCGTAGACAATGGATCCTGGTTTGACATAAATATCCATTAGTTTAGTAATTAGCTCAGTTGAAAATGTAGCTTTATTAAGTGGATTTGACCCATCATTGTTTCTAGCTTCAATAAAGTTATAGATATTTTCATAGTTAGCTTGGCCAGTCCTTTCAATTCTACCAGTGATTTTCTTATTAGCTTCAAAGGTTTTGAATTCATTTTTCCTTGAAAAGACAAAGATATATTCAACAATTCTTGTTAGTTTATTCTTACTTACATTATTGGGAATGGCATTTGACTTTTTCCAAACAATACAATCAGCAGTAATAAAGTTAGTTCTTCTAATGATATCAGCAATTACAAGCCAAATCAAATGTGTTTTCTCACTTGAATACGATAGGTTATATAGGACACATCCATTTGGTTTGAGGATTTTATCATAGTGATTAAAGACCTCACAAGTCCAGTCAATATATTCTTGGTCTGTTTTGAAATCTTGAAACAGGTCATACCTTGAGGAGTATTTATCAGTTGCTCCGACTCTTGAAGTGTTATAGGGTGGTGATGTAATAACACAATCAACCTGTCCTTGTAGTTCAGGCCTATTCATTGTATCAAAGCAGGATTCGTTATAAATTATATTCATTTTAGTAATAGGTCTATTCTTTGGTTTCTTTTTTTATCTGTGTCTGTTACTGGGTTATACTTAAAATATCTATCAAACTTCAATAACCAATAGAGTGAGTAAGGGTCAAAGAAAGTAATCAAGTTTCTATTTAGATAAATACCTTTTTGTAGTTCATAATGTCCATTTCTCCATCTATAAAATTTGCCTGGTATATGAAGGTTTTCATCTTCAGTTATTGTATTCCCATCAGCACTTTCCCAAAGGTAAAACTTTTTATTGGGAAGTTCCTTATATACCTTTTTATAGTATTTCCACTTATTAAA
>Ga0315903_10003043_pt1 | contig 23729 bp, 21 predicted proteins | sample LakEriMetagenome_7_FD_203524 | JGI IMG/M metagenome (GOLD analysis project Ga0315903, IMG submission 203524) | Freshwater fungal communities from buoy surface, Lake Erie, Ohio, United States - Buoy 2 MA119 | ecosystem: Environmental > Aquatic > Freshwater > Lake | place: USA: Lake Erie, Ohio... | reverse complement strand
GTGAACTACCAGCCCTAAAGCGCAATTCAGAGAAGCAGACAAAGACAAAGCGTCGAGCATCGAGAAATCCATGAGCGTCTTTGACACACTCGTTGGGCAAGAGCATCTCATTGCGCAATTACAAGGCGCAATCATGTCTGCAAAGAACGGCGAAGAAACACAAGAGATGACACATGCGTGGGTCTTTACTGGCCCACCTGGCAGCGGTCGCTCCAGTGCAGCAGTTGCATTCGCACAGGCACTTGTCTGCCCTTCACTTGGTTGTGGAACATGCAACGCATGTTTGTCCGCTGCAAATGGTGGGCATCCCGATGTTGAAATCATTCGCACAGAAGGTTTATCGATCAAGATTGATGAAGTACGCGAGCTCCTTGCACGAGTTGCTTGGGCGCCTTCTATGGGTGGATGGCGAGTAGTTGTTATGGAAGATGCTGATCGGTTGACCGAATCAGCAGCTAATGCGCTTTTAAAAGCAATCGAAGAACCAGGCAATCGCACTGTCTGGTTGCTCTGCGCACCAACACTTCACGATGTATTGCCCACTATTCGCTCTCGCTGCCGCCACATGCAATTGGTTACACCGAGTACAAAAGATGTTGCTGCTGTTTTGCAATCGCGTGATGACATTTCACCGCAGATGGCTGATTTCGCAGCACGCGTTAGTCAAGGTCATATTGGTCGCGCTAAGTACATTGCCACAAACGAACACGTGCGCAGCAATCGCAAAGAGATTCTCAAATCTGTCACACAACTCAATAACGTTGCCGATGCCTTTAAAGCTGCGCAACGATTAGTTGATATTGCTACAGAGGATGCCAAAGCGGCTGCAGAGATTCGTGATGAGAAAGAACAAGACGAACTCGCACAGGCATATGGCAAAGGCGCCACTGGACGCGGAATGGCAAGTGGTGGATCAAAGGCGTTAAAAGAGTTAGAGAAAGAACAAAAGACTCGCACCACGCGCATGGTCAGAGATTCACTAGATGCCGCACTCCTTGATATTGCCACGCTGTTTCGCGACATCATGATGGTTCAGTCAGGACACATTGATGCGCTGATCAATCTTGAAATGGCGCAAGAGATCAATGCGATTGCAAATGTTGTGCCGCCGCACAAGACAATTCAGCGACTCGATGCGGTTATGAAAGCGCGCAAGGCACTTGGATTTAATGCAGCACCGCTGCTCACAATAGAAGCGTTAATGTGCGAACTCGTTTAATTACCGCACTAGTTGTTGCTGCGCTGCTGCTCACTGGGTGCGTTCAAGAAGTAAAACCGGTCAAGCTAGAGACGCTGCAGGATTTTCAGAACCAAAAGATTAAATGGCGCACCTGCTATGACTCACTCAAGTGCGCGGATGTTTTGGTGCCAATTGATTACACAAACATAAAACTCGGCACATTTAGAATCTCAATGCTCAAGCACGAAGCTACAAACAAAGATGATCGCATTGGCTCTATGTTTGTTAACCCAGGTGGCCCTGGCGCTTCAGGTGTGGAATACGCCTACAGCGCTGAATACATAGTCAGTCCGCAGCTTCTGGCGCTCTACGACATCGTGGGCTTTGATCCACGCGGGGTTGGGCGCAGCGCTCCAATTCGCTGTTTAACTGATGATGAAACAGATGCGAATTACGCATCGGATGCAAAGCCAGATAACGCACAAGAATTCGAAACGCTAGTTAAAGAAGCACAGGATTATGTTGCTAAGTGTGAGAAAAATACAAAGAACTTAACTGCTTACAGCACAGAAAATACTGCGCGGGATATGGATGTTATCCGTGCGGTACTGGGGGACGAAAAACTAAATTATCTAGGCAAGTCATACGGCACTTACCTTGGCACTATTTATGCGCAATTATTTCCGGACACAGTTGGCAGAGTTGTTCTAGATGGTGCAATTGATCCAGATGCATCGCCACTACAACAATCACTTACACAAGCGGTTGGATTTGATCAGGCGCTAGATGCGTTCATTAAGGATTGCTTGCAATTAGATACGTGCCCGCTGCCTAAGGATGCAACAGCAAAATACTTCACGGATTTGTTTGACTCAGTTGCAAAGAAACCTTTAACTACACGCACAAAGAGAATTGCTACGGAATCACTCGTGGTGCTCGGTACAGCGTCGGCGCTCTATGACAACGAATCAGGTTGGCCGATGCTGCGCGTTGCTCTTAAGCAAGCAAAGAGCGGAAATGGCTACATGTTTCTCTCTCTCGCGGATGCTTACACAGGTAGACAACTCAACGGCACATATCCAACTAATGAAGGTGACTCAGGATTCGTAATTGATTGTTTGGATTGGAATGATTCAAGGACTAATAAGCAGATTGCGCAAGATGCGCAGAAGTTTAGAGAACAAGCACCGGTATTTGGTCCATATCTGGCGTACTCGGGGATTTCATGCAAGTACTTCAAGGGCATTAAACAACCAATAAAAATCAAGCAAGTAAAGACAACGCCAATAATTGTTATTGGCACACTCCGTGATCCCGCGACGCCGTATTCGTGGTCGGTTGCACTGCACAAGCTGATTACGAATTCACGGTTGATTACTTTGGATGGCGATGGCCACACTGGTCACGGTCGCGGATCTGCGTGCGTTGATAAGTCAGTCGATACTTATTTCATCACCGGCAAAATCCCTGCCACAGACCAGAAATGTGACCTCAGTACCGCTCTTTAAATCTTGTTTCACGCACATCCAGCGTGGAGCCTTTTCTTCTGTACGATTAATTAAGTAATCACAACATTAAGCTGAATGAGGAAAAACGTGAGACTGGCCATTCTAACTTTGATCCGCACCATCGAAGTTATTCAGAGCGTTCCTTCCCGTTTCCAAAATTGGATAAAAATTAGAATCTTAAAAAGTCATAAAAACGTAAAAATTACTGGAACAATAGAGTCGTTCGAATCTGTGGCTATATTTGTAATCTTTCCAGGAACTTCGCCCACCCAATCTGTACAAAGAATAATCTCTTCACTCAAGCGTGCCAACTATTCTGTAATTTTGGTTGTGAATGAGAATCCAGATTATCCAGAAACTGTTGCTCAATCCTGGTCTGATGATTGCCTGATTTTGTCACGCAAAAATATCGGTGCAGATTTTGGCGGCTATAAGGCTGCTATTGAACATCTTGAAAATATAGGTAAGTACAAAAGAATTAAATCACTAGCTTTGATTAATGATTCAATCTATGTTTCACCTAAATCCCAAGAGACTTTGTATACCATGTTAAACAAAAAATCATCTTCAAACTGTATTTTCCTGCATCGCCAAACAATCGAGCATGCAGCATCAATGTTTCTTACCTTCAAAGAGGAGATCGTTCAATCGTCTTTGTTTAGAAATTTCTGGAAGTCCTACTTTCCGTATTCTAACAAGCGAAAAATTATTAGAAAGGGCGAACATAAGTTAAGTAAGATTTTGGGCAAAACTGTCTTTAAGCCGTTTGTTAATATAGAATCCATTCAGAATGTCAAGAATAAAGCTTTTTTAGTATCAGAAGTAAATCAAGTTATTGAATGGAGTGGAAGAACTTCAACTTCAGCAGAAAAGTTTATTCGTGCCAATTTAATCGATAAGAACTATTCTGAAGTATATTCCTACTCAGTTTTTAACTTGCAGGTGTCCAATGCCTTGGGCCTATACGTAAATCGAGTCTTGAATGTCCCCCTAAAAATGGATTTAGTTAAACTTGGGCTTGCTACAGTTTCTGAATTTCTAGGTAGAGCCTCTCAGGAAGGTGCTTCGAAAGTCGAGATTACGGAACTTCGACAAATTCTGGAGAAAAGAGGATCGCACCTCACCGTGTCACGTTTGCGAAGCGTCCTACGGCCATAAGAGTCAATTTCAGATTGAGAAACTATTCAGGCTTCAATGTTCCGCACGCTAAATGGTAAAAAGCACCCCTTTTCATAGGGTTAGATTTACCCATGCGCTTAGACCATGTCTCATATGTAACTTCCCATGATCAACTAGCCGACACCGTTCAACGTCTTGGCGCTCGCCTTGGCAGCACATTTGTTGATGGCGGTATTCATCCACGCTTTGGTACACGCAACTTCACGCTTCCATTACAAAATGGTCACTACCTTGAAGTTGTCTGCCCACTCGATCATCCATCATCTGATTCAACTCCTTTCGGTAAAGCTGTTTCACAGCGCGCTGCAGAAGGTGGTGGCTGGCTCACATGGGTTGTTGCAGTTGATGATGTTTCAAAGATTGAAAAGCGTTTAGGACGTGCAGCAGTTGATGGTCACCGCACAAAGCCAGATGGAAAAGATTTAGCTTGGAAGCAAATCGGAGTTCTTGGAACTCTCGAAGATAAACAACTTCCATTCTTTATTGAGTGGTTATCACTTGATCACCCATCAACTGATGGAAAAGCAATTGCAAAGATTGTTAAAGTTGAAATCGCTGGCGATGAATCACGCATCGAAGAATGGCTTGGTTCCGAACTCCGTGCAGCTATTGGATCAGATGTTGAAGTTGAATGGGTTGCAGCATCAGCGAGTGAGGGTGAATCGGGAATCGTTGCAGTTCATGTTATGACACCGAGTGGTGTTGTGAGGTTGGATTAATTTTGACAGATCATTACGACGAATATTTAGATCGTGTGCGATGGGAGCCCAGTGAGAAGTTACACGACTGGGTGACATCTAGAATTGTTAGAGAGTTTAGTAAACACTGGAGCATTCAAGGTAAGAGCATTCTAGAAATTGGAACTGGGTCGGGTCGCTTAGCGAACGCGCTCCAAAATATAGGGGTGCTTTATACAGGTATTGAACCTAATTCTAAATTGGCGAAATTTTCAAGATCACTCGGCTATGAAATTTTGGAACAAGAATTACCGAATTTGTCAAAGAATTTTCAAAATAAATTTGATGCAACCATCTCAATCCACGTTCTTGAACACGCTCCCACTTACTTAGACGCAAGACGATGGTTAGAGGAGATGGTTCGAGTCACCAAACCTGGCGGATATATTTTGGTTGCAACTCCAGATATCCGCGATTACGGCAGTTATTTTTATGATAGTGATTGGTCGCATGGGTATCAAACAACACCGGCGAGACTTACCCAGCTGTGCAATGATTTGAAAACAAAGGTGAAGTTTTCAGGTTCAATGCATCTAGGATCCACGTCGGCATTAGCCGCATTAATTGCACATTTCATAAGTTTCATAATTCCGACAAGATTGGCGAACTTTGTAACAATGCGCCTAGTGAAGCGTCCTTTGGCCTCAGGAATAAAAATTGCACTATTATGGGGACTTACCATCGTTGTAGCACAAAAACCCGAGGATTCGATTTGAGAATAACTAAATCTTGCTTCACTTATTTAATCAGTTGAGCCAAAAGCGTTGTTCAAGTGGAGGATAAAATGAAGACAATATCTATTATTATTCCCGCATTCAATGAATCCGAATGTGTGGAAGAGCTAGGAACGCGCCTAATTAACTTATTTAACCTTGAAAATGAGTATGAGTGGGAAGCAATTATTGTAGAAAATGGATCAACAGACAACACATGGGCTAACTTAATTACGCTCGTCCAAAAGGATTCTCGTTTTAGAATAGTAAAACTTTCTAGAAATTTCAGAATGGATGGTGGCCTTACAGCTGGATTAAGTTTTGTTAAAAGTGATGCCTGTGTTCTCATGTCAGCAGACCTTCAAGATCCTCCAGAAATGATTCCAAAGTTTTTAAGAAAATGGGAAGACGGCTTTGAAAATATCTATGGGGTAATCCAAAAGCGAACCGGAACAAAATTCTTAAGAAAAATAAATTCAATCTTGTTTTATAAGATTGCTGGCTCTTTAACCAATAAAATGATTCCAGAAAACGCTTCAGACTTTAGACTCGTTGATCGAAAAGTTTACGAAGCTGTCAGAGAGATGGATGAGCGCAATAGATTCGTACGGGGACTATTTGCTTGGGTCGGGTTTAAATCTATTGGAATTCCGATGGATCGCCCAGAGAGATTTGCTGGAAAATCTAATGCTGATACTTATAAGGTTCTAGAACTTGCAGTGAAGGGATTATTAGCCCACTCCTTCAAACCTCTGAGATTCATTTCAATTGCTGGTTTGATAATTTCCATACTGTCACTAGTCTCGATTGTGATTTTATCCATTTTGGCAATTTTTGTAGGCGTTCCATTTGCAGGATTTGGAACTATTGTCGCTCTAATCATTGGGGGATTTGGTTTCCAAACCCTATTGCTTGGAATAGTCAGTGAGTATTTAGGCTTGGTATACGAAGAAGCTAAATCCAGACCCAATTTTATCGTGAGTGAAAAGATAGGTTTCTGAATTCAGCTAAACGCAATCGCATGAGACGTGTTCTCAACTTGTTCGTCTAAGCTTAAAAGTTGTACGGAGCAAAGGTTAAGAATTTCCTTCATATTGTTATCCGGAGAAACGTAGTGGTCTGGAAATTGATCCTGAAGTTCAGGCAGAACAAGTAATCCAGATGCTTTGCATATGTGTAAGACTTGATTGGCTAATCCATGCAAATCGGTTGTCTCACCACCAGAGTTAAGTAGAAAATCTCTCGAAGTTAGCAATTGAAAAATGTATCCCGTCATCATTTGTTTTGCATCGATATATGTACGAGTTGAGTTGGAACTTCCCGCTAGTGTGATTTTTCCAGTACTAACTGCTTGATGAATAAAATCACCAATGGCATACTTCAATGGCTCCTGAATTTGATTTCCAGAAATACTCCAAATCCGACCAATCAACACCTGAGCTGAAGTAAGCGCTAAGAATCTATTTTCTACATTAAGTTTCAATTCACCATATAACTTTTTTCCCGCATGGTTTTGATTTTCAAGTATATGTGCGGCAGCAGCTCCGCTAGATGCCACAAAAACATATCTTGCACCTGACGTTAACGTCATTTGTAACATTGAATGAGTAATCTCATTGTTTACTTCTGTATATTTCTTAGCTCCGAATTGTTCAACCTTATCCTGAGAAAGAAAAGCAAGGTGCAGAATAATCCCAAGTTTAATACCTTTTAGGTTTTCTGAATTAATCGCAATAACTGAATAATCAGTTTTATTGACCTTGATTATTCTATCTATCGAACCAACGAGAATAACTCTGTTTGCAAATTTATCGCCGAGTGTTTCAGCAAGCAATTGAATGGTTTCTCGACCCAACCAACCCGAAGCTCCAGTAACCAGGATTTTTTCGCCCTCTTCTAAATGTTCAAGAATTAAGCTTTTTAAATTGAAATTCATAAAAGTCTAAATCACTGCATCCACGGTGGCTTTCCAGTAGACCACAACTTTTCCAATTCATTCTTTTCACGCAGAGTATCCATTGGCTGCCAAAAACCGTGATGCTTGAACGCCCTGAGTTCATCTGATTTAGCTAGCCTTGGTAGCGTTATTGATTCAAAGGCATCAAGATCGCCTTCTATCCAATCGTGCACAGCTGGCTCTAATACGAAAAAACCACCATTTATCCATCCACCATCCGAATGTTGTTTTTCACCAAATTCAGTAACTTTAGTTCCTTCTAAAGTTAGTTGTCCAAAACGGGCTGGCGGCCTCACTGCCGTCACGCTTGCCAACTTTCCATGCAGTGTATGAAATTCGAGAAGTTTCGCTATATTCACATCCCCTAAACCGTCACCATAGGTAACAAATACTTTACTTTTCCCAATAAAATTCATACATTGCTTGATTCGGCCACCAGTATGAGTATCAAGTCCTGTGTCCAGAACCTCAATATTGTAATTGGATTTAAAATTTTTTACCCAATCGAAAATTGATTCAGATTTGTAGCCTGCAGCGATCACAAAATCATTAAAATTAAATCGACCATACATATTCATTATATGTTCCAACATTGGCTTGTTGCCTATAGTGATCATTGGTTTAGGTTTTGAATCAGTTTCTTCCGATATTCTGGTTCCATATCCGCCCGCTAGAATGATTAACTTCATCTTTACAGAATTTTCTTATTGAGTACATTCCACCGTGATTCAAGCATATCGATTCTTTTAGAATCTTCATTTGTAATGTGGCCGTAATAATCACGTTTATTTGTGAGCCACAATAATTCGAAGTGAACCGCATTCAGTAACCCAGATTCAATAGTATCTTTTTTGGCAGATTCCCCAGAAAAAACAACTTTGCGTGTTTCAAATCGAGTGAGCTTTGATTCTGCGACTTCTCTTACGATTGCAAGGGCATCAATCGAAATTGCTCCACCCATCACTAGATCTAAATTTGTCTGTTTACAAAGTTCTGCCGTTTGAATCACAGAATCAGTAACTTTTCGGGAATCAATCCCGTCACGGCCTAAACCTAGTGATCCCGAAAAATCCACTCGCCCAAATACAATCCCTTGAACGCCATTTATTGACGATGCAACCTTAATTAATTCTTCACGATTTTCGAATCCAGTAACAGTTTCCATATTGAAAAGAAAATCTGTGTCTTCTTTGTCTTCGTCAGTGTAAACGAGATTTTTTGCGGCAATATACTTGGTCAACGCATACGGCGTTTCCACCATAGGTGCAACAATATACTTAACACCAATTTGTTTTGCCTCTAGCAAATCTCTAATTGCCTCACAACCACCAATTTTTACGGTGAGAGGCAAACCTGCGGTCCTTGCTATATCTACTAAACGTAAAAGTTCATCCATTCGGGTGCCTTCAGCTTCAAATTCAGCCTTAACACTTACGACTCCAAATTCAGTTCTTCCTCGATCAAGAATTTCGCACATTAAGCGCTCTGTCTTATTCATTACTAGAGCCTCCCGAGCTTAGGAATTTGAACACATCTAAACTTACATCATGCTCAAGTTCTGGAGTCATCAAATGCAAAGGATTAGATTCCATCAGTCCGTTCTCTAGGACCCTACTGGTTATCTTTGGATAATAGGTTTGCTCAGGATCAATCGGCACAATAAAGGCACGTGGAGAATTCTCATGAAGCTGGCGCACATTTTCTTCGCTCAAGATTTCCATGGAATCCAATACTGCGACGGGTATATCGAAAGATTCAAATAATTTGAACCAATTCGGCATTCCCAGTCCAGTTGATTCATCACAACCGATGTATGCTCCACCAAAATAATTAAGTTGAGTCATTCGTATTGATGCATAACCATTATTAACATATATAAAAATCTTTATTGGCAAGTTTCTAATTTTTACAGTTCCTAGATCTTGTATATTCTGTAAAAACCCACCATCACCTTCCACCAAAATAATTCTTTTATTTGGATTCGCATAAGCTGCTCCAATTGAACCAGCTAATCCATACCCCATACTCGCTAGACCTTTGTTGCTGACAACAACTTGCCCACTTTTCTGTCTGAAGGCTTGCATCATTGTTGTAAAGGCACCGCCACTACTACATGGAATCACAACGCAATCAGAATTCAAGTATTCCGAAAGTGTTTCAACAAAAGTAAATGGATTTATGTACCCATCTTTGGAGGAATTCTTGGTGTCATTATTTGGAAGAATCTTTTTAACATACTTTCCAAATTCTCGCCAAGCAGAAAAATTATCACCCTCAACATGGTTTGGAGAATTTTTCCATTCCCGTAGAAAATTTCCCGAGTCATTGTTGAACACTAAATCAACTCTTGGATGCCCTTTTGATAATTCTGAAGCTTCAATATCTATTTGTACCAAAATTGATCCGTTTCCGAATTTTTGCCAATTAAATCCAGTTTGTTGCAAGCCTAACCGGGTACCGATTGCAATTATCAAATCTGATTGTTGAATTAAAATATTAGCTGACCGCTGGCCCCAGGTATTGGGTCTACCCCAGAAAAGATCTTCCGATGAATCAATTCGGTCTAAACCGTTCCACGTAGTCATAATTGGGATACCTAATGTTTGAAAAAACCCTAAGTATTCTCTTGCTACACTGCGATGAACGCCACCGCCAATTAGTATGATAGGGCGGCGAGATGAGTTTAAATATTCAAGGAATTTTTGAAAGTTATCTCTGTTGATTGAATCTTCTTCATCGATGAGAGCAACGGCGTAAGGTTCTATTTCACAAAGGGGCGATCCTTGAACATCCAAGCATATTTCGAGAAAAACTGGACCAGGTTTTCCTAAGGAACCTCTTTTAACAAAAGTCAAGAATTCTGAACGATTAACAGCTTTAACTAAACACGTAGCAAATTTTGTAATTTCCCTAACAATGCCAACTCCATCAATTTCCTGGACACCTCTTTGCCGAATTCCATCAGATTTCAGATCTATTGATTTAACTTGTCCGCCAATGACTAGAAGATTCCTACCTTCCAACCAGGCTCCAGCAATCCCGGTTACTGCATTAGTAATACCGGGACCCGCCGTTACGAGTGCAAATGCTTTCGAATTGCTATTGCTTTCATTGAAATACTCAACTGCAATGGCTGCAGTAACCTCATGCACGACCGGTACACAAGTAAAACGCGTTCGTGCCGAATTGAGCAAATGCATAATATTTCCACCGGCGACAAAAAAACAATGAGTGTACCCTTCCTCGACTAGCCAATCACAAATCTGATCTGAGTAGATTTCACTCTTCATAAGTTGCTACATTTATCGAGGGCAGTTGTCATAGCACACAATACATTTCCTAGATTCTCAGCCGTGCGACCAATTTCGACTATTTTCAATCCATCGTTGTTACACAAAATTAATCGGAATTTCGTCGGAGTATGTTTTTTATCCATTTTAAAAGCTTCTATAAATAATTCAGGGTTAAACTGCTTACACAATCTATTTATGTCCAAAAAAACTGGTTCTAGAATTTTCAAAACCGAACTCTGTAAATTGGTTTGTATTTGATTCAGATCATCTTCTTGGAATTCCAATGCCGCGATTATCCCGACACCGATTGCAACACCGTGCGCAATTTCAAAACCCATCGCAGATTCAAGAGCATGTCCAAAAGTGTGGCCAAAATTGAGCAGTTGCCTTTCCCTCTGATCAAACTCATCTTTTTCGACGAAAATTTTCTTGCAACTCAAAACATGTTCAACTAATTTTTCCCCTTCAAGGGAATCGAAGCTAAGACATTCTTTCTGAAGTTCCAGGAATTTCTCAAAATAAATCGGTCCCGCTGCGAAACAAATTTTTATCGCTTCGCATAAGCCAGATGCAACTGCCATCTCACTCAAACCTGCAGCAAAATTTGAATCCACATAAATACTATTCGGTGGGTAAATATTTCCAACCAAATTCTTAGCACCATTAACATTGATACTACTTTTTCCTCCAATACAAGAATCCAACATTGACATTAATGTCGTGGGAACATATGACCACTTTATCCCCCGCATGAACAAGGACGCACTTAAGGTCGCTACGTCCTGAACAAACCCACCACCTACTGCTAATAGATGAGATTGTCTTGTCATACCTAAATTCTTCATCTGGATTAATACTTGTTCGCATGTGTGTAGGTTTTTTTCATCTTCTTTGGCGTCAACCCAAATAACCTTCGCCTCACTTACTGAAAATCTCTCTCTAAAAACGGAATCTAAGAGCACAAATTCATTCTTTAGCATCAGATCATTAAAAATGCCAGATTGAATTTGAATACTATAATCTTCAATCCCACTTTCAATTTTGATGCTAAGCATTTTTTGAAATAGCCCAAGCATGATCTACAATAATGGATTGTCCATTTATACCAAAAGATTCATTGGAAGCAAGAAACTCCACAATAGACGCTATCGATTTCAGAGTTACTAATTGATTGTTGGGCGTTTGCTGAACTATTGAATTAATCTGTTCGGAAGTTAAATTCTCTCGAGTCATTGGTGAGTCAATTACGCCTGGCAGCACACCATTAATCGCAATTGAATTTTTTCCAAGTTCACAAGCTAAAGCCCTGATAAGACCCCCGATTGCTGCCTTACTTGAAATATACGCAGACTTATTTGCCTTCGCTATGTGCTCCCAAACAGAACTTATAACTACGAGCCGAGAACCAGAATTTAGACTGTCATTTCGCAGTAAAATACGGGAAGATCTAACTATAAAGTCAAAGTTTGCATCCCATATTGCATCCCAAATCTCAGGATCGGTTTCGACAAAAGTGCCTGAATAATTTGCACCTTGTGCCCAAACAACAGCATCAACACCTTTAATGTTTTCCAATTCAGTCAGGCTTCTGTCCATTGTCGTCAAATTCCAGCCAGATTCAAGAAAGTAATTCGTACATGCATTACCGATAGCTCCGGTCGAACCAAAAATCAAAACATTTCTTGAGGTTGCCACTCATAAACCTCTCTGAGTAAGTCGATGTAACGTGGGTTTATATTCAATATTGATGAGTTTATCTCTCATTTCATAATCTTCTCAAGTGTTTCAATCACATAATCAAGCATCTCGGTCGTCAACCCGGGCCAAACACCGATCCAAAATGTTTGATTCATGATGATGTCTGTATTCTTCAATTCGCCGAAAACTCGGCGTGGAGTACCCACAAATGCTGGCTGACGAAGCAGATTTCCACCGAACAATAATCGGGTGGCTATTTTTGCTTCGTTAAGTTCTTTTACAATCTGATTCCTTGTTTTCCTTGCTTCGCTTCGAACCGTGAGCGCAAATCCAAACCAAGATGGATCGCTATTTTCCGTAGCCTTTGGAAAAATGAATTGGTCTTCAAGATGAGCTAAATTTTTGCTCAGGTATTGCCAGTTTCTTTTGCGAAGTTCAATGAAGTTATCTAACCGATCTAATTGAGCAAGTCCGATGGCCGCTTGAATATCTCCAGATTTTAGGTTGTAACCTAAATGAGAATACGTGTATTTGTGATCGTAGCCTTCAGGAAGTTCACCAAGTTGCCATTCATATCTTTTTAAGCATGTATTGTCGCAACCTGGGGCACACCAACAATCTCTTCCCCAGTCCCTAAAAGACTCAACGATAGTTTTATGGGCAACTTTCTTAATTAGAACTGCGCCACCTTCGCCTGTTGTTATGTGGTGTGCTGGATAAAAGCTAAAGGTGGAGAGATCGCCAAAACTCCCTAAAAATTGACCTCGGTAAGTTCCGCCTAACGCATCACAGCTATCCTCAACCAACCAAAGATTATGTTTCTCTGCCAATTTTTGAACTAAATCTAAATTGAAAGGATTTCCAAGCGTATGGGCCATCATGATTGCTTTTGTTTTCGGTCCTATGGCACTTTCAAGAGCAACATCGTTAGCCACATATGTTTCAAGATCCACATCAACATAGACAGGAATCAAATTGTTCTGAAGAATTGGTGTGACGGTTGTGGGAAAGCCAGCTGCGACTGTTAGTACTTCATCACCCGCACGAAGCGCGCGATCACCATGCTTAGGACTGGTAAGTGATGTAAGTGCAAGCAAATTTGCGGATGAACCAGAATTGACCATAAAAGCGTGACGCATTCCGACAGTTTTTGCAAAGCGATTTTCGAACTTCTCTGTGTAAGGACCCGAAGTTAACCAAAAATCTAGACTTGCCTCGACAGCCGCAGAGAGTTCCTCTTTTCCGAATACCTTGCCAGTCACAGGTATGGGTGATTCACCAGGAATGAAGTTTTGTAGAGGATGCCGCTCGGCAATGGCCGCGGCGACTAACTCTTCGGTGATTCTATTTATTTTAGTCACCCTAGCATTCCCGCCCGTAGTTTCAAGTAAAAATCGTTGGCTAAAGAATAGAGCATGACTACAGTTAGCAGGTGGCCTATACGCTTGGTAAAACTTTACAAAATCTCCCAGGACCAGTGTTAATCACGGGACACACCGGTTTCAAAGGGACCTGGATGACTTTATTGCTGCAACATTTAGGAATTCCTATCGTTGGATACTCTTTAAAACCGGAACAAGATTCTTTATACGATCGGGCAAAACTTCAAGGGCAAATTCCAGAAATCTATGGGGACATTCGAAACTATAAAAAATTAAAAAAGTTTATCGAAAAACACAAACCATCTGTAATTATTCACATGGCGGCTCAACCGCTCGTACTTGAGTCGTACAAGATTCCTCTCACTACTTTTGATGTAAATGTTATGGGAACGGCAAATTTGTTGGATTTAGCCTTTAAGGCAAAGACGGTAAAAGCCATACTGGTTGTTACTTCTGACAAAGTTTATAGAAACGACAATCTTGGTAGAAGATATGTGGAGACCGATCCGCTTGAAGGTGAAGATCCGTACAGTGCAAGTAAGGTTGCAACTGAAGCCGCAGTAAAAGCATGGCAGAAAATCTCAGAAGAATTCGAAGGCCCAAAAATAGTATCTGTTAGAGCTGGAAATGTAATTGGAGGGGGTGACTTTGCCGAAAACCGATTAATCCCAGATTTAGTTAAAAGTGTTCTCATTAAGAAAGAAAACTTTGTAATAAGAAATCCAGCAAGTACCAGACCGTGGCAGCATGTTTTAGATCCGCTTTCTGGATATATTCTTGCTCTTGAATCTTCATTACTTGGAAAATCTGAACCTTCATATAATTTCGCGCCCAAGGAACAGAGCTTATCTGTCAGGGAAGTAGCCGAAAGTTTCATCAAACTTTCTGGCAGTAAAGTGAATTTGATTATTGAACACTCAGGAAAAAACCTGGAAGCGTCAACATTGAATCTCGACGTCACAAAGTCAAACAAAGAGTTGAACTGGGACAGTTTTTGGAATCAAACTGATGCCGTAGCTCAAAGTTATAGCTGGTGGTCAAAAGTATTAAATCAGCAAGATCCAATCTTGCGAGTTTGTAATGAGGAAATAGAATTATTGATTCAGTTTTTTAAAAACAGGGGAGACTGACTCGAGTGATTAGAAAGTATGCAAACAAGGTGAGCAACTATCCAAGAACTAATTGGATCAGACTAAAAGAGAAAACCAAGAACTTGCATTCCACCCTAGTCATATTTGGGATCGTGTTTATATTTGCTCTACTCCGTTGCCAGATTGCCTTCAAAATGGGTCAATATGGGGTAACAACTGAAATGAATTTCCAACAGGCCAGGAATGTTCTTGGTGGACTTGATGCAGGTTCATATTTGGCTGGTGGCCTTAGTTTTCAGGATAATTCTTTTCGATTGGCCGAGAATAACTTCATTTGGCAACTTTGGCCCCCCGGTATGCCCATATTCTGGTTTGTGATGTCCAAAATTTTTGGTGCAGACAGCAGCCCATTGTTAATTTCGGCAGTAATGTCATCCGCACTTCTCGCAACCTGGGTAGCAAGTTTATGGTTTTTTTCAATCAAATCGAGATTCAAAATCTTTTCGAGAATTATTCTAGTTTTCATCTTGCTATCGTCTCTGACGCAAGGATGGCTACTAGATCAAGGAATTATGTATGCCGAAGGTTTCTACATTTTCTTTACTGTTCTAGCTTTGATAATAATTGCTAATAATCCCATCTTAAATACAAAACTTCTAATTTCAGTTGGAGCTTTGATTGGCATTGCCGCGTATTTTCGCGCCGTAGGTTTCACAGTAATTATTTTTCTCATTTTTTTGAGTTTAATCGCAGCCGTTATTGGTTTTATAGGTTATTTTCTAAAGTTAAAAACAATCAATAAACTTCAACTCTCTGGAAAGAGTAAATCTCTAGGAATCATAACCATGACGGCTTATCTCACAACCCTTCCCTGGGTATTTTTCAGAGAAACTTGGCTGTCGACAGGATTAACAAAATGGGTAATCACAGGAGACAAAGTATGGCAAGGTGTGTGGGCTACCGATAAACAGTTGAAAGATTCTGGTTGGGGAATTACTACAGGAGTAGATAATTGGGCTTGTCACATTGATAAATTGCGTTGTCAGGAAATTCAGAAAAACACTTTTACTGATAAACAATATTTTCTTGAAACTCTAAAGACCATATTCACAAATCCTTTAGATTTCATAAATCTTAGAGCAAATGATTTGTGGCATTATTGGGAATTAAACGGACGTTGGCTCTATCCACCTCAAAACAAAATTCCAGCCGCGTATGGCACCTTAGAAGGATTAACCTATCTTCTAATCTTCGGTGCGGCCATGATTTTACTTTTACGTAGTTTTGGAAAACTTACGGTACTTGTATTCGTAGAATTAGGTATCATTCTTGGATCGACAGCGCCGCTAATCGTATTTCATCTAGAATCTCGATACTTTATACCTGTGAAAATTGTGACAGCTTGTATTTTGATTCTAAATGGAATGCCGTTATTGAATCGATATCAATCAAATGAATACAATGAGAAACCATGAGTACCCACGTCATTTTTACTTCCGTCAATTTAACATACTTGTCACGCGCAAAAATACTTGCCGATTCCATCAAAAACTATAATTCAGAGGCATATTTTGTAGTGATGTTGTCTGAACCAAATTTAGAAATTACGAATACGGAAGTCGAATTAATACGAGATACTTGTAACTCCTTTGATGAGATTTTACTTTTAAAAGATTTGTCCTTAGACATAAATAGAGCAGTCCAGAATTTACAGGTAACTGAAGTATGTACAACTGTTAAAGCCGAAACCATGTTAAAACTATTGAAGCGCGAACAAGTACAATTCGTAACGTATATCGATCCTGATATTATGGTTTATGACAACATTGACAGAGTATTGAATGAGCACACACAAGGTGACATCCTACTTACGCCTCACTTAGTGAATGAACCACTCAGAGAAATCTCTGTTTTAAATAACGAGATTGCTGGCGCGATGCGACATGGAATCTTCAATTTGGGATTTATAAGTTGCAAGAAAAGTGAAAATGCTTTCGCCTTATTAAACTGGTGGAATTCTCGACTATTAAAATATTGCCGTGAGGATGCGAACAATGCAATCTGGACCGATCAGAAATGGTTCGATTTGAGTCCAGTGTATTTCGAAGGGGTAAGAATCGTCAAAGATCTATCATGGAACATGGCTTCGTGGAATTTAGATGAACGACGGTTGATTTCCTTTGATCCGCCAACTTTAGAAGATGACCGACAACTACTTTTTTATCATTTTTCTAAGGCACCTTCCAAGGGTTTTCAAAAATCTGTGAAACTAGGGCTCCACAATGAAAATGTTTTAAATCTAGCAGGGATATACACAAATCTATTAAAGACGTTATCGAATATAGATGAGCTTGCGAACCAAATAAAAAAGCAGTGTTTCATAAAAGATAGAACTAAAAAACCAAAGAGAAGAATCAATTACTTGTATGTATTGCGGAGAATCCCATTTTTAATTGGATTTATTCGTAGAAACAAGCATCTTTATTCTCTTGCATTGAAAATCAACGACTTCTACCTAAGTCGTGAGAAGAATCCTTTTGACACAAAAAGTGAGATCTTAGAAAAATTAATTATTGGAAATGTGTACTTAACGCACTCTGGCGGTGGAGGAGTTGCAACGATAGTCAAAAACTACATGGCTGAAAACCACGGCCGAGAATCATCCTATGGATTTATTGTACCGATCACCAAGAATACTTTCAGGTTAGAAGCAGTAGATAAAGTCTATTACTCAGGAAAAATCTCTTTAGATGAATGTAAGCGAATAATTGGAAAATCTTCAACCCTTACCGTTCATCATTTGCTTGGTAATGAATTGTTGAGTGAAACAATTTCGACTCATAAGAATCTGGAAATATTCATCCATGATCGGTATTTCTTGTCTCAATTCCCTTTTTCTGACACCTTAAATTATGTAGAAATTATGGAGGATTATAGAGGAATCAATATACCACTTAATCCTGCCATTAAAGTTAGTTCTGAAAGAATTTGGCAGACACAAAGTAGAGATATTTTGTCTAATGCAAATAATGTTTATTTCCCAAATATAGATCTTCAGTTGGAATTTGAGCGAGTGTACCCAGCACATAATTATCAGATAATCCCGTGGGAGATAAACAAAACAGTTAATGAGCATTTGCAAACAGGTATTTCGAAAAGAACCAACTCCAGTTTGAATATTGTGGTTTTAGGTGCACCGGGTCCACACAAAGGAATAGATACTGTTGTTGAGCTAGCAAGGTATTTTTCTAATAATCAAATTAACGCCGTGATTTCACTCTTTGGAGACTTAGATATAATTTCGAATCAGAAAATCGGTAAGTATGAAAACATTATTCATTTTGGTCAAATTGAAAGATATAGAGTCATAAAGCATTTAAAAAGTAGGAGTGATAATCTAATTGGCTTAATTCCTTCTTATACACGGGAGAGCTATTCATTGGCTTTTTCAGATTTTAATAATGCAAATGTCAAATTTGCTGCCACGAATCTTGGAGCACTTAAAATTCGAGCGGAAGAGGCCAAGAATTGCCACTTATATGAGCCGTCAGCGTCCACCAAAGAAATCGCTAATCTTTTGATAAGAATTAATGAAGGACATATCTAATTATAAGGTTCATAAACAATTAGCAAATGTTCTTTGGAATGACTTAAATTCTAAAGTGTGTCATTGAATATTTGACTTATAGATAGAGCTTCAGCATCCTTATGCGAAATAATTGGCGTCAAGTCTTTCCACGGTAATTTTAGATCATTATCTAATGGATTAATTGAACGTTCACATTCCTTAGACCAAAAATTTGTAACTTTGTAGTGAACGCGAGTTGAATCTGACAATGCTTGAAAACCGTGTGCAAATCCCGAAGGTATCCACACGCAGTCATCATTATCAGAAGTCAAATCCAAAGCTACGGAGGTACCAAAAGTTGAACTGTCCTTACGTACATCCAAAATAATATCTAGTATCGAACCCGATAAGCATGTTACAAGTTTTCCTTGAGCCTCAGGATCTATCTGCCAATGCATCCCGCGAATAACACCTAGACTTGATTCGGACATGTTGTCCTGAACAAATCTAGGAATCCCCAATTCTAAATATTCTTTTTCATTGTATTTCTCCACAAAAAAACCGCGTTCATCGCGAAATCGAGTTCCTGAAATGATTTTAACTTCTGGAAATAGTGTGTCTCTAATTATTAGTGGCATTTAATCAGCCTCCTCTAGTAATTTCATGAGAGCAGTTCCGTAATGGTTATTTCCAATGTTGTGCGCTAGTTCTTTGAGGAAATTATCGGTAATCCAACCGCTGCGCCAAGCGGCTTCTTCGGGAGAACCTATAAGCAGTCCCTGCCTAGCTTGAATTGCTCGGATGTATTCAGAAGCTTCTAACAATGTATCAGGAGTACCCATATCAAGCCATGTGGTGCCTCGTGGAAATTGCTTTACGTGGAGCGTTTTCTCCAACATGTAAGTTTTGTTGAGGTCTGTTATTTCAAGTTCTCCACGTTTGGATCTTTTCAAACTCTTGGTTCGTTCAACAGCTGTCGAATCATAAAGATAAAATCCTGGAACAGCCCATGAACTTTTTGGATGCTCGGGTTTCTCTTCTAGTGATATCGCCACTCCGTCATTATTGAATTCCACAACCCCGAAAGCTCTAGGATTCGCAACGTGGTAAGCAGCGATCAAGGCGCCAGGCGAAACGAAACTTTCTCTTAGTTGACCCCCCAAGCCTGTACCGTGAAACAGATTATCTCCAAGAATAAGTGCAACAGGTTGTCCATCGATAAATTCTTCCCCAACTAAAAGTGCTTCAGCAATTCCACCAGGATTTGTTTGTTCCGCAAACTTTAGATCTATTCCCCAATCTTTTGAAATGCTGAGCAATTTCCTAAAAAGCGGTAAATCGTGAGGAGTTGAAATAAGAAGTATTTCTCTGATGCCACTCAACATCAAAGTGGTTAGGGGATAATAAATTAGTGGCTTGTCATAAACAGGCATTAATTGTTTGCTTACTGCCAAAGAAGCAGGCATCAATCGAGTAGCACTTCCACCCGCGAGGAGAATTCCTTTCATGAAATATATTCCTTTTCCACCAGATACCGCTTCAATCCATCCTTCCAAGAAAAAGAGTAATCAGAAAAATCATCCAAGGTTCTTGTTGAAAGCGCAGAATTCTTAGGGCGTCTAGGAACTTGGTCCGAATTTGTAGCCGTAGCAGTTAACTCCGTAGAAACTCCGCTGATTCTTAGAATTTCAGATGCAAACTCAAACCAAGTGGCGGATCCTGAATTTGAAGCGTGAATTACACCCGAGACAGATTTATCCATAGCAGTAAGTATCCGCTTTGACGCATCAACGGTATAAGTAGGAGACATGGTTATGTCATTCACAACCGATAGAGCATCGCCTACTCGAGCTTTTTTTAGAATGGTCTCCACAAAGTTTCCACCTTTGCCACTGCTACCAACAGCTCCAAAAATGCTAGCAATTCGGATTACTAGATTTTGTGGGTCAGCCATCAGTGTGGCGGACTCGCCTGATGCTTTAGAGTGCCCATAAACATTTATTGGAGAGACGAAGTCAGTCTCCTCATACTGGCTACCTTCAGGTTTTTCACCAGAAAATACGTAATCTGAACTAATGAACACCGATTTCATTTTCAATTCCCGTGCTATTGATGCGACATTAAACTGTCCCTTGGAGTTAATCAGCCAAGCTTTTTCTGGATCTTCCTCACATTTATTTACATTGTGAAATGCTGCAGTATTGATAATCCAGTCAGATTTATTTGCAGTCAGGGCCGCTTTAACCGAATTTATGTTTTCTACTTGGATATTTTCATGACTAATGGGCTTTACTTCCCAACCTGCCCTGAAGAATATCTTGGCAAGATCTTTACCTAGCTGACCGTTAGGTCCGATTATTGCAACAGACTTCACAGAATATTTCCATCTGGGGCTAAATCTTTCATACGTTTCTCCCACTCAATCAGCTTTGAATACCAAGCTAAAGTTTTAGTTTGAATCTCTGGAACTACGGAACGACTCTCTAATGCGTCTGCAATTTCTTTCGCACCTTCCAGAGGTGTCCAGTCAGGAGTGAATCCAAGAACATTTTTCACTTTGTCAAAATTGACCTGATAAGAGCGATGGTCCGGATCTCCATACCAAGTGAAATCAAATTTCCGACCAATTCCTTGAGCAACCAATTCGCCAAGTTGCATTATTTGGTAGTTCTGTTCATTTGACCCCACATTAAACCTTTCGCCAGCTACCAGCTTTTTTTCAGATTGAAGAGCTAACACAAACGCTTTTGTCGTATCTCTAATGTGTATAAAAGGACGCCACTGGGTTCCATCGCGAAGCATTGGAATGCTTCCATCTTGCCACAATCCCAGGGTCATTCCATTTATTGCTAAATCAAAGCGCATGCGTGGACTTAACCCGTACATAGTTGCTTGACGAAAAATTGTTATTGCCATTTCAGTTCCTGCTGTATGTAGTTCAATTGCTGATGCTTCTGCTCGTAAATTTGCTTCGGCGTAGGTTGTAAGGGGATTCGTAGAGGAATTTTCATCAAGGACCCCATCTTGGAATCCATAAACGCTGCACGATGATGCCAGAATGTACCTATCTACCTTTGCGTCAGAGGCGAGCTCTTGAAGTCGCCGGCGCGCACGGTAATTAATGTCAAGCGTTTTTACTGGATCAAGTTCACCTGCAGGGTCGTTACTAATTGCCGCAAGATCCAAAACCGCAAATGCCCCCTTAAGGTGTATTTGCGAAACCTGACGGGAATCAATTTTAATTTTTGAAATGTGCTGTGATTCAGGAATAGTGTCACCAAAAAAGAAGCGATCCAAAACTGTAACATCAAATCCTTCTTGAACAAGTTTTTGACATAAAACGGAACCGATGTAACCACTCCCGCCAGTTACCACAACTCTTTTACGCATAAAAACAACCTTTTCATTCAAAGTACTTCAAAAATCCTCAGTTGAACTCTAGGGGAAATGACACTTAAAGACCTAAAAATGCCATATTAAAGAACAAGTTTTTGGGCAATCCACCTTCCGAACGGAAGGGCACTTGTCCAGCCGGGAGATACGGCATTCAATATGTGAGTTGAATTGCCAAAGGTTTGTACTACAAAATCTTGCTCGAGTTTCCCTGTTGGTAAGTGAACTAACTGCGCTCGGATTCCAGGTGGCTTGCGCTTCCAAATCCCTACTAATCCGGCACTGGGTACCAATATTGCAGACTCATTAATCAAATTGGTTTGAATCATTTTTGGCCATTCAGATTTAAGGATTGCGCCAAAATCATGTGATTCATTTCGGATAAGAGACAACATACCTTTAAGTGCTTGACCAATATCGGTAGTGGACCAGCCTTCTATAGCTGAATACTGTTCACGGCCACCAATTGGAATTGCCGTAGGTCCTATTTTTACTTTGTGATCGATGGTCAGTGTGAAGTGCACTCCCAAGAAAGGATTGATCGGATGTGGAACCGGATAAACTAAGCGCTGCAATGGAAGATTTTTTTCTTCAGTTGCACGATAGACCCCCATAAAGGGAAGCATTGCGTATTCAACACCAACACCAATTGAGCGAGAAATACGATCCGCCTGAGCCCCAGCGGCATTAATGATGTGCTTAGGATTGTATGCATTCGTTGAGTCGTAAACCTCATTATCATTCAACTTAAGTTTAATTCGAGTGTCAAAAATTAGTTTTCCACCAAGAAGTATAAATTCTCTACACATAGCTTCAATAATCGCTTTGGGATCAGATACAGCGGTTGTGGGTGACCATAAAAATTTCTCATGAGTCACTGCGAGCGGTTCATAGTTGCGTAACTTTGACTCATCTAATAGTTCCAGATTGACACCGTTAGAGATTCCCCGGTCATAAAGTGTTTCAAGACGAGTCAATTCATTGCGATCTCGGGTGACAACTACTTTGCCAACATCCCGAACGGGTATTCGATGCTTTTTGGCAAGTTTGCGAAGTTCAACATTTCCATCACGGCAAAATTTTGCCTTTAGTGACTCTGGTGAATAATAAAATCCCGCATGAAGAACGCCAGAATTTCTACCACTGGCATGGACTCCAAGAGTCTTTTCTTTTTCCGCAATAACAACTTTCAGATTTGGTTGTGATTCTAGAAGTGCGATGCCAACAGAGAGCCCAACAACGCCCGCTCCTAAAATGAGAACATCACATTTTTGAGGCACGAGAAAATACTACCTAGGCCGTCTACGACGCTGACTTGAATTAGGTCGTGGACGCTTTCCGCCTGAGCGAGAAGGTCCACGGGACTCAGTAATTGGGGCTACGTATGGGATTCCACTTGGCTCTTGGGCGCCGGTGATTGTCATCAGTTCTGCGTCGTTTGGTTTTACGCCAACGAATTTAGGTGTTACACCAGCGCGAGAAGTTAATCCCTTTACTGATGTTTGTTGTTTCGTTGTTGCAAGGACTACTACTCCACCAGCTTCGCCAGCACGAGCTGTGCGGCCAGAACGGTGTAGATAATCTTTGTGATCTGTTGGTGCATCTACGTGCACAACGAGTGAGATGCCATCGACGTGAATACCGCGGGCGGCGACGTCTGTTGCAACGAGTGCTGCGTTTTCTTGTTCTTTAAATACTTTGAGTGTGCGAGTGCGAACTGCTTGTGACTTTCCACCGTGCAGGGCGCCGACTGGAACGCCAGCTTTTGCGAGGTTGTCTGCGAGGCGATCTGCGCCGCGTTGGGTCTTAACAAAGAGAATTGTTTTTCCGTTGCGTGCTGCGATTTGTGCGGTGATTAAGTCTTTATCGCCTGGGTGCATAACAAGAACGTGGTGTTCCATAGTTGAAACGGATGCACGGTCGTTTTGTAGAGAGTGTGTCTTTGGGTTCTTTAGGTATGACTTAACGAGTGAGTCGACACCGCGATCAAGAGTTGCTGAGAAGAGCAGACGCTGTCCGCCCATTTTTCC
>Ga0315903_10003042_pt1 | contig 23743 bp, 33 predicted proteins | sample LakEriMetagenome_7_FD_203524 | JGI IMG/M metagenome (GOLD analysis project Ga0315903, IMG submission 203524) | Freshwater fungal communities from buoy surface, Lake Erie, Ohio, United States - Buoy 2 MA119 | ecosystem: Environmental > Aquatic > Freshwater > Lake | place: USA: Lake Erie, Ohio... | reverse complement strand
GGCTCCCCGTCATGGATGGCAAGAATAAAGCCATGCAGAGCAAGCCTTACACCTACACAGTCAGGGATTGGAAAACCAAACAGGCGGTGGAAAAGACAGTTGATGCGTACACCATGTTCGACATCAACAAAACCATCATGCGGTGCTTGGTAAAGAACCTTGCCATGTTCGGTCTTGCGCTCTACATCTATGCGGGTGAAGACCTGCCCGAAGAAGCACCGCCTGAACCTGTGGACTTGGATGCCTTGCTTGTGCCCATTCAGCAAGCGGCAGATATGGACACACTCAAGCGGGACTACATTGCCGCAGTCAAGGCTGTGGGCAACAATCCTGACGCACTCAAAGTGCTGGAATCAGCAAAAGACAATCGCAAGATTGAATTGACCAACCAAGCACATGAGGCAACACAAAATGCTACTTGACCTGACCACCATAGACACCAAGGGTGTCGAACAAGGCTCTGACCTGTGGAAGCAAATTCGTCTTGGTCATGTGACTGCCAGCAACATGGCAGATGTAATGAGCAAGGGCAAGGATGGCAAAGAGAGTCAGACCCGCTACAAGTACAAAGTCAAACTGGTTGCGGAGCGCATGACGGGTGCTTCTCAAGATTCCTACTCCAACTCATTCATGGAGTGGGGCATTGAGCAGGAGCAGTTTGCTTGCATGGCATACGAGGTGGCACAGGAGACATTTCTCGACAAGACGGGATTTTGGTTGCACCCAACCATTAAGTGGCTTGGTGTGTCCCCTGACCGCCTTGTCGGAGATGAAGGCTTGGTAGAGGTCAAATGCCCTGCCACTACTACCCACCTGAACTACATCTTTGAGAACAGGGTTCCACCTGAGTATGTCAAACAAATCCAGTGCCAGTTGTGGGTGACCAATCGGGCATGGTGTGACTTCATTTCCTTTGACCCACGCCTACCCAAGCGGAACCAACTGCTGGTGGTCAGGATGCAGAGGGATGAGAAAATCATCAAAGAGATGGAAGCGGAGACGCTGAAGTTTCTGGAAGAAGTTGAATCTTTAATCACCAAACTAGGAGAGTAATCATGGAAAACGAAAACCCCATCGAGGGAAGCATCAAGTATTTGGTTGAGTGTGGCTGGACAGAAGACGAAGCCAAGCACCTTATCCGAGCCATTCACGACAAGTCAGGAGAGCGGCTGTGGGAGGTGGCTCCGCTCTGGATTGAGCATTGCGGTGAGTGCAAGAAGTATGTCGACTCTATGCTGGGCACGGTTGCCATGGGGCTGGTCAAGGTAAGCCGCAGTACAGAAGAACCAACTTGGCTTTTCTCACTGAGTGAGCAAGGCTTAAAGGTTGGCGAAGCAATGTTCAAAGAGGAGGCTTAATCATGGCAGTCAACAAATTCATCGGCATTGGCAACCTTGGCAAAGACCCTGAGATGCGTTTCATGCCTGACGGCAAAGCAGTGTCCAACTTCAGCATTGCCATCACTGAGCGGTACAAGGACAAGTCAGGTGAGCCGAAAGAGGTCACTGAGTGGGTCAACATCGTCACCTTCGGCAAACTGGCTGAGATTGCAGGGGAGTACCTCACCAAAGGCAGTCAGGTCTATGTCGAGGGCAAACTCAAGACAGAGAAGTATCAGAAGGACGGGCAAGACCGCTATGTGACCAAAATCATTGCCGACAAGTTCCAGATGCTTGGCGGTAAGGGTGAGCGCAAAGAACCCCGTCAAAAGCCAGCAGAACAGCCGCAGGGCGGTTCTTTTGATGACATGGATGACGACATCCCGTTCTAGGTCTAGAATGTGTTTCGGGGCAGGAGCGGGGCTTGCATCCCCAAAATCTGCAACTCCTTTTCGTGGTTCCTGCCCCACCCTTCTTTGCAGTAGCCATCTTTATCCCCGACCCCCTCGGGGATTTTTTTTGGGCACGGGGTTGTATTCGTTCCAAATACCAACCCATAATACACCTACGGCAATTTCGCCGCAGACGAAAAGGAGTCAACATGAAGAAGGTACTGGAATTCATTGGTGGTGTAGTCCTCACGGCAATCGTGGGTGGTTTACTGGCAGTCATGTTCATTGAGTGGATGGCAGGGTGCGGGGAGTCATACATTGACTCCAAGGGTGTCCGTCATGCCAATGAGTGCATCATCATCAACCACGGCAAGTAACGCACCTCTGTGTGTCGGTATGGCACACGGGGGTTGTATTGCTTAAAAATACGAACCCATAATTGACCCGTAGCACATTCGCTACTTAACACGAAAAGGAAATCAAAATGGCTCACGAACTCACTATCCGCACTGACGGCTTCGCAGAAATCGCCTTCGTTGGCGAAACACCTTGGCACGGTCTTGGTCAAGAAATCAACCCTGACGCAACCATTGAAGAATGGCAGGTTCAGGCTGGCATGGATTGGACAATCGAATCCGCTCCTGTCCAGTTCTTTGGTGCTGGTGACGACCAGAATCTGCACACCTTTGAAGGTCAGCGTGTTCTGCACCGCTCAGACACCAAAGCCGCTCTGTCAGTGGTCACTAACCGCTACCATCCCGTCCAGCCCAAAGAGGTGCTGGAATTCTTCCGCTCACTGGTAGACACCGCAGGGTTCAAGATTCAGGTGGCTGGCACACTGATGGGTGGTCGCCGTATGTGGGCGATTGCTCAGACAGGTCGCTATGGTGAAGTCACCAAAGATGACGGTGTGGGCGGCTTTTTGCTCCTGTCCACCTCCTGTGACCGCACACTGGCAACCACTGCCCGATTCACCTCTGTGCGAGTGGTTTGCAATAATACTCTCCAGATGGCAATGTCGGACAAGTCCCATGTGGTGTCGTTCACCCACCTGTCCAAGTTTGACCCTGAGAAGATGCAGACCCGCTTGATGGGTGCAGTCAGTTCTTTTGGCTCATTCATGGAGTCAGCCAAAGTTCTGCAAGCCCAGCAACTCAATGCCAAAGCCGCAGAGCGGTTCCTGTCTGACCTGATTACCCCGATGTCTCAGATTCAGGGTGAGCAATTCGATGTGACCAAGAACAAGTCCTACCAGAAGATTTTGTCCCTGTTCGATGGTCAAGCCAAAGGCTTCGAATTGGTTGGGCATACCAAGTGGGGGATGCTCAATGCAGTGACCGAATACTTTGACCACCATGCCCCTGCCCGTTCAGATGATGCCCGTCTGGACTCGGCTTGGTTTGGTCGTGGGGACAAAGCCAAAAACGATGCTTTGGGGCTATTACTCGCCGCTTGACTAACTAATAGTCTTCGGTAATACTCTCCCCCATCTACTCCGATGGGGGATTTTTTTTATGTCTGCACCTACTAGGTCAGAAGCGGTCACCAAGATACGACAACTGTTCCGTACAGCACAACGCCCGCTCACTTTGCGTGAGATTCGGGAGCAAGTGCCCGACCTCAAAGCACCGCAAATCTCATCCACCCTGTGCTACTTCATGCGTCAGCGGTATGTGATTCGAGAGGCAGTCGATAATAGTGCTCCAAGGGAGCGCAAAAAAGTGTGGCTCTACACCTACTCCGACAACCGTTACCTAGAGGTCAAGAATGAAAATTGAGCAGATTGCCACCAGCAAACTCATTCCCTACGCCAACAACGCCCGTACTCACAGTGAGACACAGGTGGCACAGATTGCGGGGAGTATTAGACAGTTCGGGTTCAACAATCCAGTGCTGGTCGATGAGTCAGACACCATCATTGCAGGGCATGGGCGGGTGCTTGCCGCCCGTATGCTGGAGTTGGACAAAGTGCCGTGCATACGGCTCACTCACCTGACCGAAAGCCAGCGCAAGGCATACATCATTGCCGACAACAAGATTGCTCTCAACTCAGGCTGGGATGAGGAACTGCTCAAACTGGAACTCCAGAACATGAGCGACATTGAGCAGATTGCGACAGGCTTCACTCCTGAAGAACTCAATATCCTATTCAATGGCTGGCAGTCAGACATCGAAAAGATGGAAGGCATTGACCCAGTTGATTCTGCGGCGAAGGAAAAAATCATCATCAAGTGTAGTCAAGAGGAGTATGAGATGCTCCGTGAAAAGATTACCAACCTGATTGATGACCTTGGGCTTCACGATGTCGAAGTCGACTAAGTTAAACATCCTCGTTGCCTTTCCCTACTTTTCGCAGGGCATCTATCGCTTCCTGTCTGAAAAAGACCCAAGCACTTTCCGCTTGATTGTGGACTCAGGGGCGTTTACTGCTTGGAACACAGGCAGGGAGATTCGTCTTGATGACTACATGAAGTTTCTCAAGTCCATCCCGAGTCACTGGGACTACAAAGCCGTCCAGTTGGATGTCTTTGGCAATCCCGATGGCACATACGAGAACTACCACCGAATGCTGGATGCAGGGTTTGAAGACATCATGCCTGTCTTTACCCGAGGTGACTCACTTGAGCGGCTGGAGGAGTTCTATTCGCACACTGACTACATCATGTTCGGTGGCATCGTCATTGGTGGTGAGAACCGCAACTATGTGAAGTGGTTTTGTGAAGTCAACAAAGGCAGGGATGCTCACTGGCTTGGATTCGTCAATGTGCCGTTCATCAAACACTACCGTCCCAAGTCAGTGGACAGTAGCACTCTCTACAACGGACAAAGATTCGGCACACTTCAATACTATGTCGGTGGTGCATTGCTCAAAGGCATCAACCGCAAAGAGTTGCGAAAGCCACCGCCTCCTGCCGTCATCAATTCACTGACCTCTGCTGGATTCACCATGAAAGAGATTGCGCTACTCGCCAAGCAAGATTCTTGGGAAGGTGGGGCTAGTCCCTTACGAGGTGGCAGTTCCCGTGGGCTGGCGGCATTTATGACCGTTACTAGCCATGTTCGCAGGGCTATGGATGTCGAAAAGAACCTTGGCACCCGAATCTACTTGGCATTGTGCGGTGAACCACAAGTCCAGAATGTCTATGACGCAATGAATCTTCTTACCACCCGAAAGGAAATGCGATGAGCGATACCAAAGACCTGACTCTACTTGGCTCTGCTGGGACTGAGTATGGCAACACCTACAACCCCGCTATCTTGGAAACATTTGAAAACCAGTTTCCAAGCAACAAGTATGAGGTAGAGATGGAGTGTCCTGAGTTCACTCATATCTGCCCCAAGACAGGACAGCCTGACTTTGCCAACATCACCATTCGCTACTGTCCCGACAAGCGGCTGGTTGAGAGCAAAGCCCTGAAGTTGTATCTCTTTGGATTCCGTCAGCATGGCTCTTTCCACGAAGACTGCATCAACACCATCGCACATGACCTCTTTAACCTCATGCAACCGCATTGGATTGAGGTGCGGGGTGACTTCATGCCCCGTGGTGGCATTTCTATCAACCCAACAGTGAGGCTAGAAAAATGAAAGCAAAAAGAGCCATGAGCAAAGACAAGTTCCAAGAGCCAACTCGCTCTGAGAAAGTCATGGTTGTTCTGTCGGGTGGACAGGATTCAACCACTTGCCTGTATTGGGCAAAAAAGCACTTCAAAGAAGTCCATGCCATCACCTTCAACTATGGTCAGAAGCATGAGATTGAAGTCAAAGCGGCTTACCGCATTGGCAAGATGGCAGGGGTTGCAAGCCATGAATTCGTCACCATTCCCAAACTGCTCAAAAGCCGTAGCCCACTGGTCAGTCATGGGGAGACACTTGAGCAGTATGACGATTACGCCTCCATGGACAAAATCATTGGTGACCGTGTGGAACTGACTTTTGTTCCCATGCGTAATGCGTTCTTTCTGACTGTGGCGGCAAACTATGCACTGGAGAAAGATTGCTTTGACTTGGTGACGGGGGTGTGCCAGCAGGACAATGCCAACTACCCTGACTGCCGTCAGGTGTTCATCAGTTCACAGGAAGAAACTATCAACCGTGCACTGGGCATTGAGCAATTCACCATCCATGCTCCGCTCATGGACATGAGCAAGGCTGAGTCCATTGCCCTTGCCAAGACATTGGATGGGTGCATGGAGGCTCTTGCCTACTCACATACTGCATACGATGGGCAATACCCACCTGTCGGAAAAGACCATGCTAGTGTGCTGAGAGCGCAAGGCTTCTTGGAAGCAAATACTCCTGACCCACTTGTGGTTCGGGCTTGGAAAGAAGGGCTGATGGCATTGCCAGACACCCCCAACTATGAGGAACTTCGAAATGAAGACAGCGGAAGCAATTAAGAACAGGATTCGGGAAGCAGGAGTCTCATTCCATGCCAACGACAACATCGCCCCGTTCATCATGCCGGGAGAGGTTGACCGCTTGCAGGAGGAGGTTACTGAGGCAGTCCAAGCGTTGCTGGAATCTCTCATCATCGACACGGAGAATGACCATAACACCAAAGAGACTGCCAAACGGGTCGCAAAGATGTATCTCAAAGAGGTATTCCATGGGCGATACACGGAACCCCCGAAAGTCACTGACTTCCCCAATGTTAAGCATCTCGACCAGATTTACACGCTGGGTCCAATTACCATCCGTTCTGCTTGCAGTCATCATCTCGTTCCTATTACTGGGCGTGCTTGGGTTGGTATTTTGCCTTCTGACCGTGTTATCGGCATTAGCAAGTTTGTGCGCCTCACTAATTGGGTTATGGCAAGACCGCAAATCCAAGAGGAAGCCACTGTCCAACTGGCAGACATTATCGAAGAACTCATCCAGCCAAAGGGATTGGCGGTTGTAATAGAAGCCACTCACAACTGCATGACTTGGCGGGGTGTGCGTGAATCCAATACCAAGATGACCTCGTCAGTCATGCGTGGTTGTTTCCGTGACGAACCAGAAGCGAGGGCGGAGTTTTTCCGTTTAATCAATGACCGTTAAAGCAATCCGTTACCACGACATCTCTGTCGGACACAGGGTCACCAACCATGAGTCCAAATGCCAGCATCTGCATGGGCACAACTACAGGGTGCACTTCCATTGTGAAGCCCCAACTCTTGACCAAATCGGGCGGGTGATTGACTTTTCAGTCATCAAATCTACCCTCTGTATGTGGCTGGAAGACAACTGGGACCACCATTTCTTGGTCCATGAACTCGACCCACTGGCATCGGCTCTCAAAGCCATTGACCCAACGGTCGTTACTGTTCCGTTCAACCCAACGGCAGAGAACATTGCCATCCATTTGGTCAATGTGGTTGCCCCTGCTTTGCTCAAGGACACAGGGGTGACGCTGGTGGAGTGCATTGTGGACGAAACCCGTAAGTGTTCTGCAAGTTATGCTCTATGAACCTGCGCTATTACACATGGGAGGACTTTGATGATGCAGTCAGAAGAACCCAGCGACCTATCTGTGACGGTTTGGTGCCTATTCCTCGTGGTGGGCTTGCTTACGCTCTTGCACTTAGCCACAAGTTCGGGATACCCATCTTGGAACGCCCTACCAAAAAAAGCGTGTTCGTCGATGATATTGCTGACTCGGGGCGCACCCACTTGGAATACAAAATTCGCTACGGAAACTCCCCGCTTCATGTGCTACTCAGGCGAGAAACCCTTAGCCCCATCGGAATCAACACGGTAGACACCTTCACTGAGGATTGGATAGTGTTCCCGTGGGAAAACAAAGACAAGGCATTGGAAGACTATGAGCAATACTGTGTTCGTCAACGAAATTTTTGAAACCATCCAAGGGGAAGCCACCTACACTGGTACCCCTGCTGTGTTTGTGCGGCTTCAGGGCTGTCCTGTCGGCTGTCCTTGGTGTGATACCAAGCACACTTGGGATGTGGAACTGGACAAGGAAATCCAGCCCACCATCATGTTCTTGAAGGATGAGGATGCCCCAACCTTTGCCAAGTTCACGGTGGCTGACCTCATGGAATGTCTTGACCAATTCCAAGCCCGACACATTGTGCTGACGGGCGGTGAGCCTTGCATCTACAACTTGGAAGCCCATACCAAAGCCATTTGCGACAGCGGCAGGACTTGCCAGATTGAAACCTCAGGCACATTCCCCATTCGGGTGGATGACCGATGCTGGGTAACTCTCAGCCCGAAGATTGATATGCCCGGAGGCTTAGAAGTATTGGATGAATCCTATACCCGTGCCGATGAAGTCAAATTCCCACTAGGCAAAGAGTCAGACATCCGTAAGATTGCAGAGCAGGTGGTCATCAAGATGCGTACCAACTGTCCCCTCTGGTTGCAACCATTGTCCCAAAGCCCCAAAGCAACGGGTCTGTGCATCAAAGCGGCAACGGAGCATAATTGGAAAGTAAGCATTCAAACGCACAAATTTATTGGAGTGAGGTGACCATGGACAAAATGAGCGAATTCATCTGCCATCTATTACATTGCGTAAAGGTAACGCATATTCTGCATCTGAGAACCCGCTCTTATGCGGCACACATGGCTCTTGGTGCTTTTTATGAAGAACTGGATGACCTTGCCGATGGGCTGGCTGAATCCTTCCAAGGCAAGTATGGACGGCTCATTGAGTATGAGGACATGGAAACCAACTACTCTGATAGCCCTCTGGAATACCTCATCTCAGTGAGTGAGTACATCCAAGGCACCCGCCCTGACCTACCACAGGATAGTGAGATTCAGAATGAGATTGACACTATCCAAACACTGGTCAACAGCACCATCTATAAGTTGCGCTTCCTATCATAAGGATTAGGCAGATTAGCCATATTATTGCCAGCCGATAACATGGCTAACTTCCATATAGATGCCTACTGTCCCAACCAATGCCAAGTGTTCTCATCTAGGCTGTAAGAACCCAAGAAGCAAATACTCCACATTCTGTCTGGAGCATGGCGGCAGGGACACCCAACTGTCCTACCGCAATGATGAGCGGGACAAAGCCCATGCCCTCTACCTTACAGCGCAATGGCAAAGGCATAGGGCTGTCCAACTATCAGGACACCCCCTCTGTGCTTGTTGCTACACCAGAGGCATCATCACCCCTGCCACAGAAGTTGACCATGTGTTTCCATGGCGGCAAGTAGGCAGACAATCCTTCTACCGCAACCTGTTCCAAAGCCTGTGCCATGACTGCCATAGTCACAAGACACAGCAAGAGCGCAAGGGCAAGGTGTTGCACTACACCAAGGGCATAGTCATGACCTATCGGGTGGATGATTACAGCCAAGTCATTGGTGTGGATAACCCCTGATTCTGTCCCGCATTCCCGACATTTTTCCTTGAAACTTAAAAAAAACAGGGTTCGAGAAGACCAAGCCGGGTACCCAATTCCCCACAAAGTAAGTTGACACAGGGGGGGTATAATAGTTATCCTCAATCTATTACAAAAAAATTCCAGAAATTTGGAGACATGGGAAAAAATTTCCAAAAATTTTGGAGACATAGGACATGAACAAGAAGCCGCCTGAGTTGCATTTGATTGACGGGACAACCCCAAGAGGGCAGAAGGCTGTCTTGTTGCCGCAGAGTATTAGAAAAAGAATTCCCAAAGCCGAATGGATGGACAACCCTGACGCTTGGGACAAAGACAAGTTCATTGAGGAAACTTCGGCTTTTCTGTTTGAGGTGTATGGCATTGGCAATGACCAAGACAAGCATGTGCTGTCCATTCTTGCTGACCACATTGACACCTATGTGCACTGCACCAGAAGCATTCGCAAGAACACACTCATCATCAACTACAACAACGGCTCTACGCCAGGACCGAACCCGCTCATTTCCATTCGCAACAAGACCACCACACTCATCATCCAACTGATGAATGAACTCGGGCTAACTCCAAGAAGCCGCCTGTCGGCAGGAAAGATGGAAGAAGACACCCCACTGGCAAAACTGATGCGTGGACCAAAGGGATAAGATGGATTGGCAAACGGGTGTCCGTTATGCCATCGATGTGGCGAAGGGCGAAATCAACGTCAACCGAGACATTCGGTTGGCTTGCCAGCGGTTCATTAACCAGTATGAGAACCAAGAATGGGAGTGGGTGTTTGACCCTGACTACCCCCAGCACATTCTTGAGTTTGCCACCAACCTGCGGCACACCAAAGGACCACAGGCTGGTGAACCCGTCATCCTAGAACCCTTCCAGATATTCTTCATCTGTGCGGTATATGGCTTTCGGTCAAAGCGTGACCATGCCAAACGCATGGTGACTGACGTAATACTATTCATTCCCCGCAAGGCAGGTAAGTCAACCCTGACGGCAGTAATAGCCCTCTATGAGTTGGTGTTCGGGGAGGCGGGTGCTGAGGTGTTTACCTTGGCAACAAACCGTGAGCAAGCAACCATTGTCTTTGATGCCGCCAAAGGGTTTGTCGAAACCATGCCGTCAGCAATGGCTGGTCACTTTGCCCTGTCCAAGTATCAGATTACTAAGGCAGGGGATACGCAATCCATGTTCAAAGCGTTGTCCCGTGATACCAAAAAAACGGGTGACGGTAAGAACCCATCTTGCGTCATTGTGGATGAGGCGGCGCAAATTATAGACCGCAACTCAATCGAGGTGCTCCACTCAGGTATGGTAGCACGGCAAAACCCGCTCCGTATCTACATCACCACCGCATCATTTACCAAGGACACCAAGTTCTACGAAGACATGGCGATGTACGAAGCCATGCTCAACGGAGAGGCTAGGGATAACCCTAGATGGTTTGGATTGCTTTACCGCCCTGACCCCGGTGACGATTGGCGGGAGCCTTCTACTTGGAAGAAGGTCAACCCAATGCACGGCATTTCTGTCTTTGAGGATGCCATCCAAAGCAGGGCAGAGGAAGCAAGGCACAAACCTGCCGCCCTAAATGAGTTTCTTTGCAAAACCCTTAACCTCTATGTCTCTGCCAATGCCGCATGGATTGACCGAGCCTACTGGGATGACCCTGTAAGTATTCGTAAGGAATCCAAGCCTGAACCAGAGGCGGTGTTTATTGGCTTTGACCTTGCCGCCACCCGTGACCTGAACGCTGTCTGCACCCTGCGCCGCTACGGGGAGAATGACTTTGAGGCTGACTTTAAGTTCTTCCTGCCAGAAGAAAGCATGGGGCTGATTCCCAAGCACTACCTCGACATTTTCCGCACCGCAATATCGTCAGGTATCTTGCACCTCACTGAGGGCAACGTCATGGATGACCGAGAAATCTTTGAGTACATTCGTGGGGAGTGGGAGAAGTATCAGGTCAAGGAGGTGGGTTACGATGCCTATAACGCCGCCTCATTGGTTGCCCGTTTGTATGAGGCAGGGGTGCCCGTCAAGAAAGTGGGACAAGGCATGGCGGTTCTAAACAATCCATCGAAAACTGTGGAGAAATTGATTCTCAACAAGCAAATTCGTCATGACGGCAATCCATTCGTGGGCTGGCAGTTGGGCAACTGCGAGGTCTTTACAGATGTGAATGGAAACATTAAAGTCAGGAAGAATGAAGCCGATAAAGCCGCAAAAGTTGACGGAATCATTGCACTTATCATCGCAATGCACTGTTCGCTGGACAATCCTTTTGTGAATTCTTCTTTCGGTTTTAGGAGTTTCTGAGTAGAATCATCAAAAAAGTGGGGTAAAACATGGCGATTCTGGACATTTTTAAGCGGAAAAGTGTGGCTCAAAATGAAGCCAACACGGTGCTTGGTCAACTCCAGTTGGGTAACCAAGTCATCTATGGAACCGCCAACAAAGGTCAGACAGCCCAGCAGTTGCTGTACGTCACTACCTCAAGCACAACGGTTGCAGGGCGGGTGCTGGACATTTCTGCACTTACCCGTAACAGCACAGTCATGGCTTGCGTAGGGGCTAAAGCACGGGCATTGGCGCAGTGTTCTTTGAGCATCATGTCCAAGCAGGATGACGGCACATTCGTTGACGCATTGCGGGATGAGTCTGTCGGGGCAAGGGACAAAGCCAAAGCAAAGCAGGTATTGAATCTGCTCCAAAACCCCAACAACTTCCAGAACCAATACGAGTTCTGGTACCAGTGGTGTATGTGGCAGGATATTACTGGGGAGTCATTTACTCTGTGGTGGAGGAAAGACCAGAAAGACCCGAACCTGACTCCGATTGAGATGTATAACCTTGACTCTACCCTGATTACGGTAGTGTTAACCCCTACTCGTTATCCCCAATACCGTCTGTCTACCCCATCCTACGGATTCTCAAAAGATGAGCCGCTCGACTACCACCAAGTCATGCACCTCAAAGAAGCCGCTTGGCAAGGCTCGTCAGGCTTCAACAAAGGCATTCTTGCTTCAGAGTTGGTTGCCCTTGACCAAGACATCGACATCTATGCCAACTTCATTATGCAGAACGGGGCAAAGCCCTCGGGTATGTTCACTACTGACCAAGTCATCCCTGATGCCAAGTTCAAAGAAGTAGCATCCCGCATCAAAGAGACTTGGAATGCTATGACGGGTGCCCGTAATAGTGACCCGTCAAAGGCTGGTCAGGGTATGCTTCTTGACCAAGGCATGAAGTACACGCCCATCGATATGCTTACCCTACAAGATGCAGAGGCGGCGGCTTTGAAGGTGCAGACCATGAAGCGTATCTGCGGTCTGTTTGGTGTGCCACCTGCCATGCTGGGCATTGAAGACCAGAAGTACAACAATACCCAGACCATGCTGGATGAGTTCTACAAGACCGTCATGTATCCGATGGTCATTAACATTGAGCAGAAACTCAAGCAACACCTATTCCGTGGCTACCCCAATCTGTGCGTCAGGTTTGATACCAAAGACTTCTTGAAGGGTGCACCGCTTGACCAAATGAATTTCGTATCTGCTGGGGTAAAAGCAGGAATTATGACTCCCAACGAGGCGAGGGAGTACCTCAATATGCCTGAGATGGATGGGGCAGATGAGTTGCAGGCTGGAGGCAAGCCTCAGGAGCCGCTACCGGGAAGTTCACCGCAAGACACGGGTGGCGGCGGTGGCAATCAAACTCGCCGCATGAATATCGGGAGCACTTAAAATGAACCTGCTAAAGAAGGCGCTAGCGCATTTGACTTCACAAGTCAAGAAACCTAGTGTTAAACTTCCACTATTAGAAAAGCCCCATACGATACGACATGACAATCAATCTATCCAAGACGGGGTGATACATGAAAAAACTGACTCTGGTATGCGAGGCGCAAGTAAAACTAGCGCAGGGCGCAAACGAAGCACAAAATCCAAGCGGACGAATTGAAGCCCGAGTGACTACTTGGGGTGCCCGTGAAGGTGCTGACGGGCGCAAGTTCAATTACCAGCCAGAAGGTTTTGCAGATTGGGCAAAAGAATTCAAAGAAGCAGGTAAGCCCCTGCCAATGTTCTTAAACCACAATGACCTCGGTATGCCGATGGGCGAGTGGACAAAGTTTGAGTTCGATGATGACGGCATGACTGCCGAAGGTCGGCTCTATCTCAATACGGTAGGCGGTAATGACCTCTACCAAATCCTCAAAGAATCTCCCAATATGTTCGGCGGTGTATCAGTTGGTGCATACGCCGAAGAGGCGTGCTGGGTAAATACTGAAGGCGACATCCTTGACCCTGAAGACATGGATTTTGATTTTGAGGATGCTTATTTTCAAATTACCAAAGGCGGTCTGCGTGAAGTATCGGTGGTTATGTACCCGAACAACCCAGATGCCGAAATTCAAAAACTTGAGATGTTCGATGCCACTGGGCATTTGAATGTCCGCTCAGTTGAGAAGACCTTGCGTGAGGCGGGTCTATCAAGAAAGGATGCGACCACCGCATCTTTGGTTTTCAAGCGTGCAGTTGACTTGCGTGAGGCAGTCACAAAGCCGCTTGATAAAACGCCAAGTCAGAGTGATTCTGATGCGGTGGCACAGGAAGCCAATGCACTCCTAGAGGCTCTTGCCGCAAGGGAACTCGCAAAGGCACTCGACAAACGCATTCAGAAAGGAATCGCAAAATGAGTATCGAAAAAGTACTGGAGAAAGTTGATGCAATCGAAGCATCCAATCTCTCCAAAATTGAAGAAATGAAATCGGAAGTGACCGCCTCGGTTGATGCCGCAAAAGCAGAAATCGAAGAGAAGTTCAATTCTCTTGAGGCAAAAGTTGCTTCTATCAATGTGCCCGAAATCATGCGTGCACCCGCAAAGACTGTTCGTGCAGATGTGAACCGTATGGTCACTGAGCAACTGAAGAACTTTGCCAAAGGCAATGGTCGTGTGCAGAGCGAACTCAAAGTGTTCGAATCTGTTGACCAGTATGACGCATACATGAAGGAAGCCTCTGCGCTGACTGGCTCTGGTGCTGGCATTGGTGGTCGTACTGCGTATGACCCTGTGTTCCACCGCCTGCGTCTTGCTAACCCCTTGCGTGGTACTTCTCGCAATGTCTCTACTGATGGTGCAACCTATCAGTTCAGAGCCAAGACGGGCAACGCTGGACCCGCTTGGGGCTATGCCATTCAGAACAACGGTGCGGCAACCACTGAATCGACTTCCATTTGGCAGTTGAACCTCAAAGACCTGAATGTGCAGTTCCCGATTCGTACTGCCGCTCTAGACGACATTGATGGTTTGGAAGCCAATGTGGTTGACGACATGCTTGTGGAATTCAGTCAGGCTGAAGGCTCCAGCATGATTGTCAACAATGACCAAGCAGGTTCTACCACTACTGCAACTGGTGCAACTGATGGTTTGCGTGGTCTGGATTCATATCCCGGTGCGAATGCTTCTTACACTGGTGGCACTATCTCGACAGCCGCTTTCGGTTCTTCGGGTACTGCTAACTCTGACGGTATGCACTCCCTCGCCACCTATGACCAGTTGACTACCAACGCCGCTGGCTCGGTAAACAATGTGTCGTTTGAAGACATCATCACGTTCTTGCACAGCCTGCCACAGCAATACTGGAGCAATGGCAACAAGTTCTTGGTTTCGCCTCTGATGCTGGCGGCTATCCGTGGTCTGAAAGATGACAACGGTACCCCTGTGTTTGAGCGTATGTCTCCTCTGGTGTATGAGGGCATCGTTGGTAAGTTGCTTGGCTACGATGTGGTTGTCAACGCATACGTTGATAGCCCGATTGCCGCAGGTGCATCTCCCGGTACTGTTTCGCAGTACCCAATGTACTTCGGTGACTTCAGCCGTGGTCACACCATCGTTGACCGTCTGAATATGGTTTTGCGCCGCTATGACCAAACGCAACCCGGATTTATCACCTTCTACGGTGAGAAGCGTTTGTGCTCGAGCGTGGTAGACCCGTTCAGCATCATCCGTTATCGCTCCACTGCAACTGGTGCGTAACTTAAGCGAGGGGGGCGAAAGCCCCTCTCTCTTCAACGAGAGGAAATGATATGACCGCAGAAAAGAAAATTTTAGAAGGCATCAAACAGTCACTACTCACTGGTGAGCGTGTGACGATTGACCTGCGTGAGGCTTCGACCCTTACGGGTTCGGGTCTGGATGTCGGCGGTCGTACTCACTTCGATGATGTCTTTGCCCGTGCCCGTCTTGCAAACCCTTTGCGTATGGGTGCACGAATCATCAAAGCACCGGATATGTCGGCAGTGGCTTTTGTTGCCAAGACAGGTAATGCCACTAATTCGACTAACCCGTGGGGCTACACTTTTACACCCAACTCAGGTAGTCCCAATGTGGCTACCACTTTTTGGCAACTGCCCACCCGTGTGGTAACGGCTCAGTTGCCTGTTCGTCTTGCCGCCCTTGACGACATCAATGGTCTAGAGGCTGGTTTGCTTGAAGACCTTGCGATGGAATTTGCACAAGTTGAAGGTGCATCCATGGCAACCAACAATGACCAATCTGGAAGCACGACAACCATTACAGGCGCAACAGAAGGCTTGCGTGGTTTGGATATGTACCTGTCTGGTGCAACCTCTGCATACGGCACTAGCGGTGCGGCAATGACCAACGGCATCCACACCATTGCCACTGTGTCTCTTGGCGGTGTGACTGCAACTTACAACAAAATCGTAGACATTGCCAATGCACTTCCCGCTCAGTATTGGGCACGGAACACTTGTGCTTGGCACATGACCCCGACCATGATTCAGACCTTGCGTCAGTTGAAGGACACCAACAACTTGCCGCTGTTCTTGGAATTGGGTGAACCCGGAGAGGGCGGTGCTGTCGGCTCTATCTTTGGCTGGCCTGTGATTCCAAACTCCTACCTGTCCAATACCTTCCCCATCTATCTTGCTTGCTGGGAATGCTTCCTGACGATTGCAGATGTGGAAGAAATGACTTGCCAAATGATGGAGGAAACCGCACCCGGATTTGTGACCATGTTCTGCGAAAAGCGGCTGGTGTCTACTGTCCGTGACCCGTTTGCGGGTGTTCGTGCATCTGCCGCCTAAGAGGTGACCCATGCCAGTAGAAAACATGACGCTTGCTCCGTTTTATGCGGGCAATCGTAACCCTTTCAACTATGCCAAGATTGAGCAGGTTTCGAGGGATTTGGCTACGGCATGGCTGACGCTGGACGAAATCACTCAGCAACTCAACCTGTTTCAAGACGAAAGCCAAGACCAGTATCTGGAGTCCATCGAACTTGCCACCCGTATGGCAATTGAGGATTTTCTTGGCATGGCAATCTTCCCGACCACATGGCGCACTTACTACGCCAACTTGGGTGTCTACAACACTCAGTGGTTCCTTGACTTGCCAGAAGTGGGGCTTGGTGCAACTGGTGTGACCATCAACAAAGTAGAGGTCTACACCACATCGAATACTGTGCCTGTGACGCTTGCGGCTAACTCATATTCGTATGACCCAACGGGCAACCGAGTCATCTTGAACCAGTTGCCAAACAATCTGAACCAGAACATCGTCAACCCGATTGTGGTGACCTACACCCAGAACACCAGCATCATTGCTCAGTACCCCGTCATTAAACAGGCAGGGTTGATGCTGTTGACTCACATTTACAACAACCGCTCCAACACTACCGACATGAACCTCAAAGAGATTCCGTTTGGTGTGGCGCAGTTGCTTCGTCCGTACAAGCCGCTGGTCATGTGATATGGCAATCGTCAGATACGAGAACCTCACCATCAACAATGTCGCCAATGGTGTGAGTGCCATCGGTGAGCAGACCACGACCATTACGCCGTGGTTTGAGACTCGTGGTCTGGTTCACGACATTGCCAACAGTCTGCGGATTTCTGAGCGGTATAGGGCTTACACTGACTTGGTGAGCATTACCCTTAACTACACACCCAACATCAAACAGATGGTGGATGACCAAAACGCATACTCTATTACTTGGCGAAACAGGGATTGGCGAATCACGGATGTTCGGGAATCGAATGACCGTCAGAAAGCCACCTTTACCTGCTACCGCAATGACCCTGTGGTGCCAGTATGAGCGTACAGCAGAATCCCGTTGATTATGCGGAGGCAATACAGGCTCAGTTGTCCACTGTAGTGGCACCTGTCCCTGTCTATGCGGTATTTAACCGTAACTTTGCCACCCAGCCAAAATTCCTCACTTGGCAGTTGAGGAATGTCCACCAGCCCGTCTATACGGGTCAAATCCAGAGCAACAAGGGCATCGATAGACCTGTCTTTCAGGTTTCCATTTTTGCCCAAAGCATGCAGGATGCTTTCTCTATTTCGAACACTATATTACAATCACTCCATGGGTATTCAGGGCAGTTTGGTGGAGTATCAGGGTTCGTTGTATCGAAAGTAGATGTGGATTGGCTCTACAACACCTACGACAATGAACTCGGACTTAACCAAATTATCCTAGACTGCACTTTGGATATTCCGACATAAGACACGATTGACCAACTCATTTTTGAAAGGAACGAAAAATGGCACTCATCAATAAAGTCATGCCGGGATATTCCGCAACACTGTGGATGCAGGATGACGTAACCCCTACGCCTTTGACTGACGCTCAACTGGCAACATGGACTGCTCAAGTAGCAGACATTGTTGGAACTGCGGCTGGTGGCACTGGTACTGCTGGTTATGTGGTTCCTGTGGAGGCAATTCCTGCTTTTGGTGCAGATGACGCATTTGCCGCTTACTCAGTGGCTGGTGCTCGCACTGGTGCAAAAATCACCACACAGAACCAAGTCACTTCACTGACCATCACTGCGGCATGGAATCCTGCTGATGCGGCAATGCTTCAGATTCGTGCAGACGGCTATGGCGGTACGACTATCCGTACCTACGTCATTGCTGTTTACGATGGCACCAACACCGTTGCCTATGCGTTCAACGCCCGTGTCGGTGGTATGCAGTGGGATATGTCGCCAAGTGCAGAAGGTAAGTTCATCTTTACTTTGCACCCAACTGGTGGCAACTCTTACGGCTGGTCTACTAACCCGTAAAGGAAGCCCCTTCGGGGGCTTTTTCACACGATGACGACAATACAAAACACCAATGACCTGCTTTCCTATCTAGTGACCCTCGCACAGACGGGTCAGAAGAATTGGTTTGGGTTCCCGCAACAACGCATTGCGGGGATTCACCTTGCCTACGAAATCGCCAAGATTCATGCCGACAAGATGTCGCCTGAAGAAGTTGTCGATTATGTGGTGCGGCTCAACAACGCCATCTTCCAAAAACTATTGAAGGGAACAGCAGAATGACTATCAGCAAAAAACTTGGCAAGGGCATCCAGCAAATCAGCGATGAGTTGCCCATTCGCAAGATTACGGTTGACCTTGGAGAGGTCAGGTTTGACCTTCGTGTCCGTGTGCCTCTGAAAAAGCAGATGGAAGAAATCACGGCTCGTATTCTTGCCCCTACCCCTGAGAAAGTAGAAGAAATCTACCAGCGGCTGTCTGCCCCTATGCGGCAAACCATTACCGAAGGTGGCGATGATTTTCTCAAAGCACTCAATGAAAAAAAGCAGACCGTAGTTATGACGGATGATGACCTCGTATTCGATGGCACATCTTTGCGTCAAATTGCACAACTGCAAGCAATGGAAGAACAGAAAGTGGAAGAGTATTTCCACTTGCTGATGTCTGAGACTAACGAACCAGTGACTGAAAACTACGAGCAGATTGTTGCTGAGTTCCCTGAGTTTGTGGTCAAGGAGATTGTGTCGGCTATTCAGGGTGCAGTTGCCCCTGACTACAAGACTACAAAAAAAAACTAAGGAGAAGTCTTCGTAGGCAAGTCACCGCCGCCTTGATTTTCAATGGACATACGGAGAAGTCAGTCAGTGAAATAAGTGAGGAAACTTTTACGGAGATTCAGGTCATGTACGCAGACGGGATGCTTGGAAACAGAGCGGTCTTTGACTCCATAGCCCCACTGACGGCTGGTGTTTTCAATTACATTCGTCCGCAAGGCACACCAGCGTACAAATCCAATGACTTGTTCCCGTGGATTAACCTCTACTGGCAAAATCCAGACAATGAGCCGACTAAAGATGAGCAGGTGAGCAATTCCCTGCTGGGCTACATCGCACAAGCAAAAGGCTTTTCGCCAGAAAGGTTCAAGCGATGACGGTCACTTTCAAAATGGAAGGCTTTGAAGAACTCATCAAGCAGATGGATGAGTTGGGCAAAGAAATTGGCAAAGCCAAGACAGACGCTATCTGGCGCAAGGCAATGGCGTATGCTATGCAACCTGTACTAGAAGATGCTAAGTCATTTGCTCCGAAAGACACGGGGGAGATGGCATCACGCATCTACATGAAAGTCCATCGCCCAATGGCTCGGGATAAGCAGGGACAGCGGTATGCTGGTGAGGCATACATGGCACGGGTCACAGCAAGTCCGATTCGTTCTGATTCAGTGCTGAACTACACAGTCAACAGCAAGGGCAAATTACGGGCAACATGGGCGAACAAGTCACCTGCGCCTGTATCCCAAGAGTTTGGCAACGCCAATCATGGCGCAAAGCCATTTATGCGCCCTGCATTAGAACTTAACATACCAAGAGTGGAATCTCGGCTTGGCTGGTCAGTGTGGCAAGCCATTCAAGAAATTGCTGAGAAGCGAAAGAAAGGATAAGTCATGGCGGTCATTGGCTCACTAACCGTAAAACTTGGTCTTGTCACGGTCGAGTGGGACAAGGCGACTGCGAAAGCCAAGCAAGAGGCAAAGGACTTGCAGTCCGCATTTGCCAAACTTGGCTTGGACATGACCAACCTAAAGAACCTCTTTGCAAACCTTGGTGGTGCAGCAGGGCTGAGTGTTGCAGGTCTGACGGCAATGACTGCCGCCATTATGGACATGGCAAGCAAGATGCAAGACCTTGCCGACTCCACAGGACTGACCGAAGGCAAGGTTCTGCAATTCCAAAAAGCATTGGTTGTTGCAGGGGGCAAGGCAGAAGATGCTGGCACTATTCTTGGGACATTGTTTACCAAGATTGCCGCCGCCCGTGACGGCAATGATGTCGCCATTGCTCAGTTTGAGCAGTTGGGTATCTCATTTCAAGAACTCAAAACAGCAACCCCTGACGAAGTCATTAGAAAGGTCTATGACGGGCTAGCGCAAATCAGTGACTCTTTTGAGCGTGTGCGGGTCACCAAGGAACTGCTAGGCAAAGCGGGGCTTGGTAAATCCATCACTGAGATTGCTGATGCTCTTGGAAAGTCAACCAAGAAATTTGATGAGCAAGCCGAAACCCTCAAGAAGTGGGACAAGATGGCTGATGCTCTGGAGCAGACATACGCCAATCTGAAAATGGCGATTGCCGAATTGCTGTCGCCATTCACCACACAAAAAGTGGTTACGGTAGAGCAGTTCAAAGCCGCCATTCTTGCCATAGGCTCGGCTTTTGTAGTCGGGCAAATTATGAATCTGGTTGCGGCTTTCAAAGCACTCAATCTGGCTTTGAAAGGCACAGCGGCATTGTCTGCGGCTCTCGGCACCATGAAAGGCGGCAAAGGCTTGGCAATGGGTGCGGCTGGCATTGCCACTTATATGGGGGTAATGAAAGCCCTAGAAGCAGATGAAGATGAAGAAACTGCGGCTACAACCACCAATGAGCCTAGTGAAAGACCAGAGGCAAAAGAAGGCAAGCAAGGCGGGGATGCGGCGCAACAAATGCGTCAGCGGCTGATGCTGTTACGAGCGCAAATTCAGTTTGAGAAAGAGCGCAATGCTCTGCAAATTGAATATCTATCTGGCACACAAAGTCATCTCAAGGTGCTAGAGGCTGACCTGCAAATGGAGCAGGAAATTAACCGTGCAGGACATGAGCGCAACCAAGCCCTTGCCAAAGAAAATCTGAGCAGTGAGCAACGAGGTGTTATTCAAGAAGAATACAACGTCAAGGTTGCAAAAGCAAAGGGTGAGCATGAAAACACCATCAAACTTCTTCGTGCTCAAGAAATAAAAGTCAGGGAAATGACTAGGCTGGAACTTGACCAGTTAAAGGTCAGGAACAACTACGCTTTGCAGTTGCTTGGCTTTGAAGAACAGCGCAGGAGCATGAATGAGGCTGGATACGAAACAGGCAAAGCACAATTACAGCGTGACCAGCGGCTCAATGAGATTGCTCAAGAACGTGCACGGTATGAACTAGCCAATAAAGACGCTTACAAAGAAGGGTGGGAATATAAGTCAGCGATAGCGACTTTTGAAGAACAGGCACGGATAGCACAAGAGCAATACGCATCTCAAATCAGAATCATTAACCGTGAAGAAGAGGTGCGGCTTGGCTTGTTGCGTCAAGATTTGGAATACATGAAGAAGCGCAACGACTTGGCATTGCAGTTGGGTGAATTGCAAAACAAAGCACGCTATATGAGCGACTTCGATGTCCGTAGGGCACAAGAAGGCATTGACCTCACTCAAAAACTTCGGGACATAGAACAACAGCGTGAAGCCCTGCGAACTAGCCGTCAAGATGTGGTTAGTGCGGAATACCAAGCGGAGGTGCAACGGCTCAACAACATGGAATCGTTCGCCCGTGCAGAAGCCAAGATTCGGTTAGAAGGCATTGCTCTTGATGAGCAAGAGGCTATGTCGTGGGCGGCTGGCTGGGAGGCGGCGTTGCGTGACTTTGGCAAGAATGTCCAGCGGTACGGGGATGTCGCTCGCAATATGTTTGACTCAGTTGTCGGCAACATGAATAGTGCCATCGATAACTTTGTGCGGACAGGCAAGTTGTCGTTTAAAGACCTTGCCAAGTCAATCATTCAAGACCTAATTGCCATTCAACTCAAAGCACAAGCGGCTTTCTTGCTCAATGCCGCTCTCAAGGGCATGGGCTTTGCTGGCTTCACTGCCAAAGCAGGTGGTGGTGCAGTGTCACAAAGCATCCCGTATATGGTGGGTGAGAATGGTCCTGAGTTGTTCGTGCCTCAAGCGGGAGGCGCAATCATTCCAACTCAACGCTTGGGCGGGGACATGGGCATGGGCGGGCAGGTAATTAACTACAACGGACCTTATATCCAGAACATGAGTGCTATCGACACACAGACGGCTTCTCAGTTCCTTGCAAAGAACCGAATGGCAGTTTGGTCTGCCAATCAGTCAGCAACAAGGTCACTCCCGCAATCGAGGTAAAAAATGAGTCTAACTACTATCCTATCTATCTCAGAATCAGTGGGAATCAATGACCAACGCTTTGTGGGTCAGATGGTGTCCCGCAACCAGCGTATCAGCACTTCAGAAATCATTACGGTAGTACCATTTGCTTTCGACATGAAGCCCATGAACTACCTGCGGTATTCAGAAAACAGGTCATTGCTAAATTCCTTGCGTATTCCTGACAAGGCTTTGGAGCAATACCTCAACTTTGGCTCTACAGGCTGGGTCAACTACATCAAGTACCAAGGGGATATGACCAGTGGTCAGATTGCCTCTTGTCAATGGCAAACCAGTTCGGCGGCAAAGAATTTGGTGCTAGGCAACTTGCCGTCAATTTCTTCAAGTGCCTATATCGTCAGAGTGGGTGACTTTTGCCAAGTGGGGCGGTATGCCTACATTGCCACAGCAGATGTCCAGAGAGGCGGGGCGGCAACCGTCACCATCCCTGTCCATCGCAACTTGATTGGCACACTAGCATCGCCTGTGGCGGCAGTCATTGGGCAATACGGCACAACGATTTCTTTGGGCGGGGCTTCTTATATTGGAGTGACCTTTCCTGTCATCTTGCGTGACTACCCCACCTATACCTTGGTTCCAATGACGAATGACTCATTTATTCAGTGGAGTGGGACATTCAATGCTTTTGAGAGTGTTCTGTGAATAACATCCCACCAGTTCAAAACACGAACAACATTCGCTACGCTGACTTTGTGCGGGTCACAAGTCCAAGTGGCACTTATCGCTTTGCGACAACAGCCGCTCCATTGACCATCCCTGCGGTAGATGCTAACCCTTTCTCAGCCCTCGGTGTGCTGGTCAAAGTCGGTGATGCTCAACGGGACATCAAATCCACTGCCAATGAAACCACTTTCTCATTGGTGGGCATTGACACTGCCATGCTTGGCTTTGTCTTGGGGCAACAGATTAAGGGGTCACAGATTGAGGCATGGAAGGGCTTTTTCGACACTGATGGCAACCTGATTACGACAGGCGGCACAGGTGGTCTATACCAGTTCTTCAACGGCTACATCTCCACCTTCTCCATCACTGAGCAGTGGCTTGAGGAAGCACGGCAGTTTGTCGGGGTTATTTCTGTGGCGGCATCTTCTATTCAACTGATTCTGCAAAACCGCATAGCGGGGCGATATACCAACGACAACTCATGGCAATTCTTTGCTCCCGGAGACACAAGCATGGAGCGGGTGGCATTTATTACCACCATCAACTATCCATTTGGTAAAGACACATGATTCGTGAAGCCAACCGATACGACAAAGACGAAATCATTTCCATGATGAAAGAGTTTCGTGACTCTGCTGACTTCATTGAAGTGCTGGCAGAGGACAA
>Ga0315903_10003041_pt1 | contig 23745 bp, 15 predicted proteins | sample LakEriMetagenome_7_FD_203524 | JGI IMG/M metagenome (GOLD analysis project Ga0315903, IMG submission 203524) | Freshwater fungal communities from buoy surface, Lake Erie, Ohio, United States - Buoy 2 MA119 | ecosystem: Environmental > Aquatic > Freshwater > Lake | place: USA: Lake Erie, Ohio... | reverse complement strand
TGCATTGCAGAATTACTAATTTCCGAACGCACGACGATTAGCGATAAATTCAGAAAGCAATATTCGACGCATTTAAACTCGGTTATCATCTCCTTAAACGCACCTCTTCGGTAAGGGAATAGATTTGGATCATAACCATTGCTTGGATCTGAATCTATGTTAGGAACAAAACAAATTTGAGAGTTCAAATCACTAAAAACAGCATTGGGTTCGAAATGTAAATCTATTTGGCCTAGCCGATTCGCTATGATGAAACTGTAATGCATAATTTCAAATATAGGGCACACACTCAATTTAATAGCAGTGGTAAAATTGAATAGACTGCTTAATCAATTCTGAAATTAACACAAAACCACCTTACAGTGACGTTCGGATTCCCCAAGATCGCATAAAGCATAGCTTCAGCTAAAGGGAGTAATTCTTGGCCCATAAGGCTGAGATTGTTGTTTATTCTCATATTCTACAGTTGGGAGCGATTGATTATTTTTCTATCTTGTAAACTTTTACTATGGCATCAGAACCTAGCGTCATTTTACGCGATTACCAAAATAATGCAATAAAAGATATTTTAAGCGGAATTAATGATCGTAAGAATACAGTAATCCAACTACCTACAGGTACTGGTAAAACAACAGTTATTGCCGAGGCACTCAGAATTTGGAGGTCAAACTATGGTAAAAATCAAAGAGCATTGGTTGTTGTTCACCGCGTTGAATTGGTTGAACAAATCATAGAACGTTTTATGCAATTCGGCATTAAAGCTGGCAAAATAAAAGCTGGCGAACCGGTAAATACAAATTTTCAGATTCAAGTAGGTTTAATCCAAAGTTTACGAAATCCAGCCCGTAGACCAGTAACGTTAGGTCTAATCATCGTGGACGAAGCACACCACATAAACGCGTCCTCTTATTCGGATCTCATCTCTTACTACGACACCTTTAAGCCGACCGTGATTGGGGTGACAGCTACGCCATCCAGGTTAGACGGCAAACCCCTAGGCGCTGTATTTAGCCAACTTTTTGAATATGGGCAAATTACAAATTTTATCAATAGTGGTTTTCTCTCTCCAATGAAGCATTACGCAACCGGATTCCCTGAATTAAAAAAAATTAAAGTAAAATCCACCGGTGATTATGATGAAAAGGCATTAGTAGCAGAGATGAGCAATGAAAAAATCATGGCTAATTTGATCAAAGGTTACGAAATGCATTCGCCGAATAAAAAAATGATTGTTTTTGCGGTTAATACAGAACATGCTGTCAATATTGCAAATAGATATTGTGGTTCTGGATTCAGTGCTGTGGCCTTAGATTATAAAACTGACAATGATACAAGAAGACAGACTGTTGAAGATTTTAAAAATGGTAAAATCCAAATCCTAGTAAACGTCAATCTCTTTACTGAGGGGTTTGATTGTCCCGATGTTGAAGTCATTCAACTTGCTCGGCCAACCAAATCGCTAAACCTTTACCTACAAATGGTTGGTCGTGGAATGAGAATTTTTCCAGGAAAGGAATGCGGCATAATACTTGACAACGCAAAATTGTGGGAGGAACACGGGCTGATATCTAGATACAGGAATTGGACAATTAACGGATTAAACAAGTCCGCCGATAAAACTATTAAAGTACGATTAAAAAATGACTCAGATGAAGAATCAAATAGAGATATCGAAATTCCACAGGAGTCTAACCAACTAGAATTAATTGAAATCGTCGACGATTACAATCCTAAACAAATTGAATTACAAAACGATGATAAACATCTAGACGAAATATCAAAGGTCCTATTAATCCCCAATTTTATTGATATTTTAATGAAGAAATTAGATTCGTCATTCTTTTATTCCGAAAATAATCTAAATTTAGAGGTCGATAAAGTCTTAATGAGCCATTACATTACAGGTCAAAAAATGAGTAAGCGTGCGGTTTGCAGGTTAATTGGCCTAAACATCAAGTCAGATCAAAAAACTATTTCAAGGAAGAAAATAATCTACCAATTCGACATATTCACACAGTCAGTAATCAAAGAAAATATAATCATTAATTGGTGCTACAATTTGATTTTCCGCTGGTCCGAAAAACAATCGTTCTATTACCCGTTTATAGACGAAGTGATGCCAAACGAAACTCTAATAAAAATCTTGAGTGCTTTTCATGAAAGGAAAGCATTCCGATTATTAGATTTATCAGAAGAATTTAAAAATAGCATTACAAAACAAATCACGATGGAACAAGTAGAAGAAATTCGTGAGCAAATAATAAAAAAACACCAGGATGACATTTCACGAGATTTAAGAGAATTAGATAAAGACTTTATTGAATTGGCCGACGCTAATTCGATGTCAATCCGAAATCAATTACCAATAATAACCACAGAAGAAAAAAATACTGCAGATAGAAAAGTCACTTTTGAGCCATCAGTTAATGTATCAGGAAACAAGGAATATAGACTCGCTAAAGTTGCATCAGAATTAAATCGGAGTTTTCAAGCACTTGCCGATTTGTTAAATCAGCAAGGCTTCGATGTCATGCCTAAGCCAACAACCAAAATCACCGAGGAAATGTATCAAACACTACTCAGTGAATTTAGTATAGCCAAAGGAAAAGTCGTTGACAAACACGATATTAAAAATCGGATATTGATTAAAGTTTCGTTGGAGTTAAATAGCAATTGGAGAAATGTTGCATTATACCTAAAAGAAAACGGATTTGTCATTAAACATCCTAAACCAACATCAATAATATCTGATGATATGTATAATTTTCTTGTAGAAAATTATACTGTTGTAAAATAGCATTTTATTCCATGCTTTTCTTTTCAAAAGATGAAATTTAAACTTTTGCCCTAATTTCATGTAATCAATTTCTCTTTAACCGCAAGTCAAGGCAACTTCAAACTTAAATACGCTGCGTTCAAATAAATATTCATTTGTAATTTGATATTGTTTTTTCAAGAAGTCAAGTCCAGCTTTTCCGTAACACCATAGGATGAATGACAGATTCATCCTCCTGAAGAACGCGGAAAAGATTTATTGGTTATTGAAATGTATGCTTTAATAAAATCTAGAGATATTATTCATAGGTGCTAGTTCGATAAAAATCAAAACTCGTTTCGAGACAGGGTCTTAAATCCAAATCGGTAGTACCAACTTGAAAATAATTACCCCCTAATGATTGAAAATAGTCCAAACCTCTACCCATTTTTATATTCCAACAATTATTGAGCTGAAGTTCCCGATCATGCAATGTTTCACTGAATTGTACACGAAATTCTATATCGTGTTCAAACAAATTGTCTGCAATTTGATCAAATGCCAAAATGTTTTCTTGTTTTTGAACCTCATCATCTACACCGGTTATCAATGTTAATTTCCTGCAATCCCCAATTTTAACCAGCAATTCACAGAAACGAAGGAAATTTGTAATTTGATGTTTTTGTCTAACGTAAGGATCTTCCAGACTAATGGCAGAAGCCCCAATTAAATATTTGCTAAACACGCTCTCAAAACTGTAGCCTATGTCCCCGTAATGAATTTTCAATCTTTTTTCAATCAATTGAATTGACTCTTTTCTTGATGTTTCTATTGCAAACGTGGTTGGATTAGACAAATCATTCGTCACAAGAATTTCTGTTTCAATACCTCGAGGATTTTGCGTCGCTTTTGACAACTTGCTTTCAGGGCAGTTTACGATTACTTCTTTTCCCTCGCTGTTGAAGTAAGATAAGTTAATAAGCGCGAATTCATCATCCGGCTTTCTCTTATTCATTTGCTCTTTTACTCTTCTCCTACCTTCAATAGCATATTCTACAATATCACTAAACTCCTGATCTGAAGGCTCTCCAGCAGGGTGTATGATTTTCAAAAGTGCCGTAACCGTTTTCTTGATGGCCAATTCATCACGTCCTTGAACACTGGATCCTAATTTCAATCGTCTGTTAACGACATCGACATAATCCTTGTTGTGCTTAAACATGTAATGAAACGCCTCTGCCATATAATCTGTTATCAATCCAAACCGTTCGGTGAAGAATTTATTATCCATTTTTGGAATCTCCCAGCCAGGCATAAAAAAGAAGAAACGGTCTTGAATTGCAAGATCAAATGCTTTGGGCAGAGTAATAAACAAATCATGATCATAGGAATTCACCAATTGATCTATTGATTGATCAATGTTACCAACAAATGAAAAACTCGCATTGGCAATAACCTCTTGACCTCTCGAAAATCTGCCGTTTGCCATATAGTCTTTCATGATCTGTATGGTGTCAGAATCTTTAATTTTCATATTGCCAACTTCATCAAAAGCAATATTGTCCCAAAATCCAACAGCACCTACTTTTCTTCTTGCATTGTTGTACAATAATGTTGCGGTGCTTGCTTGACCACCACTTAGGAGTGTGGAATAAGGAGAGAACTCTGAATAAAAGTAGGATTTTCCTGTTCCTCGAGGACCTAGTTCAATGTAATTGAAATTATTCTGAACCAATGGAATTAACCGAGAGAGAAAATGCAACTTCAATCGCAATCCAGAAGGAAACTTTGCTTTAATTTCTGGCGGAGGATTGTCCATGATTTCAGGATTCAAACCAACGCTGCGCAAAATCACATCAATCCACTCATCTCGTGTGAACTGTTTTCTTCCTTCAAAATAAATATTCTCATTGAATCTAGCCAATTGAATCGGGCGTAGGTCTTCAACATAAAACGCATAATTATCATCTTCAACATCATTGTGTGCGATGGTAACTTCAGCCCACATTCCACCTTCGAGTAATTTCTCATTTTCCTTGTAAAATTTCTCATTGATGGCAATGCGTTTTGAGCCAAAGTTCTCCATTTCCGCCCAGTGGCGTCTTTCCCTCTCATGAAATTTTACGTGAATCTTGTCAATGAATTTATGTCGTCCTTGCTGATGGACTTTTGACTGTGCCATGTTAGATTCGTCTGGTCGAACGTAATTTGTCTCTACAACTTCTAACACTGCTCTTTTTCCAGCTTCTATTTCTGCCGGATCATCAGTTGCACAGTACTTAGACAACAAAAATTCCAACACAAAGGATGGAACATTTGCTGCTTTCTTTATCTGGTGAACAAGATCTTTTCTGACAACTTTGCCAGTAAAAACATCGTTAAGTTTTTTATCTAATGCTTCCATCATGAGATGTAATCTGTTTCTAAATTGATTGATGCATACATTTTATTGGTAAGCGGATCAGACAGCCTTACCTCAAAACTACCTTCGAAGTCGGCATTCATCTCCAAAGGTATTTTATAGGCCTGACCGGGAATAATTTCTAAATCGTTCGATACCTCATTGACATTTTCTCCTAAGCCCGGTTTTCCGACAATTAATTCATTTGAGATTGCCTCCATTCTTACCGTAATTGGATCGAATCCCAATTCACCTTCCATAAAACAAGTAATTTCCATAGATGGCCTTCGAGCGGTGATAACGCCATCAGTTTTTCCTTTGTAGGAAATATTTACCTGAACTTTCTTTTCCTTTTTTGTTTTTTGAGCAGTGAGAATTAGGACGGGTACAATGTTCTCCTGTAAAGAAATACCCTCATGAAAATAGGTAGTGTTCTTTTCAAAAACTGCATAATTCTTCAAGAAAAGAAAAGACTTGATGTCTGATTTAACACCAATTTTTTCTGGTGAAAATCCTAATGCATATTCTGGTGTTGCCCCGGTGCCAGCCAATGACCTTGATTTGGCCATCGGCCATTCTCCAGCAGGTTTTGAAACGCTATCTCCAGGCAAGAAAGTGGGATGCAATACAAATCCATGATCTGTTGCTATCACAATTTTCTCATACCCCTTTTGCCTCAAGAGATTCAAACCTTTGATTAGGTTTTGTACTGCCTGTTGCATTGCTATCAAAGCACTAGCAGCCATTTGCTCACCTGCATTGTCAATTTCATTGGTGGTAACTACTAACAATTCAGCATCGGGAATGTCCGAAGAAACAACATTTCCTAATGTTGTGATTTCACACAGTGAGCCTAATTTTTCTTTTATATAATCTCTGCGTTGATTTAGAGAAGGCAAAGGTTTATCCCCCATAAAAGGTTCTACTCTTCCATTGCTTTCTTTTAATATTAAATTTTTATCGGCATCTGGCAATAGCGCTGCCATTCCATATTTGGTTACAGTTGGTAAGTAAGCACAAGAGGGATTGACCTGAACAGAGAAATATTTTTCAATATTCTCTTCTAATTCTTTTGCTAATTCAAAGCGGAGTGCATCTACAAGCAAATAGGCTGTTTTAGTTTTAGATTTTAACAGAGGTTGTATTTGCTTTGTAAAGACTTCGATGTTTTGCATGAATCCCTCAACAGGCCAGTTTTCTTTTTGAACTAATTCCTGAAACTGTTTTTGATATTTTTCACTGAATTGACTGTAACGATTTCTCACCAACGTTTTTAATTCTGAAAGGGCAGAATTTTCTTCCATCACTTCCAATGCCTGCTTCTCAAATCGTCTTTGCAATTGGTCGATTCTATAATTTTGCTGGGTATACAATTCAATCGCTGTCTTTAATGAGCTGCAGGATTTTATCGGTACATCTGTTAATTTGAGCAATTCCAGTCCCAATTCTGCCATTCTCCAATAACGTCTCCTATCTTCATCGTGGTGTAACCAAATGTTTTCTTTGATGCGAGAAATAATTTCTTTGGCTTCTGTTGTTTTAGTGGACTTAAGCAAATCAGTGAAATGATAAAAATAAGTATTGTCTTCAAAGGCGAAGGTTATGATCTCTCCCAGTTGATGCTCATTTTTAAACATTTCCGCCAATCCCAGTTGCTTGGCTACCTCATCGGCCTTTTCAATATAGATTTCTTCAAATTGTTTGTTGTTACGAATTGAATTACATAAATCCAATACAAGTCCTTGCGCCGTTGGTTTGGCCTTAGCTATGTTTTGTAAATCTACTGGCAGTGCGATAGGTAAATCGAACGCAAACTCACTGAACAAAATAAAACGCCATAATTCATTTGCAATGGTATCATAGTTTTTCTCTTTTGACTTTAAACCAATAACAGCGACTAATTCATGATACTCTTTGTGCCAGTTTTTGTCTTTGACAAGCAATTCCTTTTGTTTCTCAGAAGGAGCCATGATGACACTTAATATTTCTTTCTCAGATTTTCCACCGGTAAGCGATTGTAATTTGGCAAATGTATTTCCGCCTCCCAAGGCATCCAAGGTATCGAAATCAGGTATTTCTTGCGCAAAGAGCTCGTTTATCTTTTGTTCTTTGTCTGGAAAACATGCCTTACACAGCGATTCAAATTTATCGGCCGCATCACCTGGGAATACAGTTCCTCCAAGAGAAAAAATATAAAATGGGTCCATCAGTTTTTCCTGACGGCCCAAAGGTTCTTTAAACGGCACATAGAACAACATCCGGGCTTTATCTTCGTGAGGCAAAGTATGGGTGTAAAATTCTGTTGCTTCTTCCCTTGTTGTGAGTATTTGATTACAACTATCAAACACACGGATATTTTCATCCTGAATTTCCGGCAATAATTCCCAATAACGCTGTTCAGGATCATAGACCACCAGAGTGGGCAAATCCTTGAGCTTCTTTTTAAAGTGATCTATTATAAACTGACGTATCATCAATCAATGAGTTTTCCTTGTATAATCCGTTGGGCGGGTTTGGCCGCTTTTTTTTCCTTTTTCTCTTTGGGCTTTACCTGGCATATTTCCTCTAAGCCATGCGCAATGGCCATGCTCAAATCTTTTTTACACTTCTGTGCAACTCTTTCTGGCCAAATACTGTAGGCCAAGTGTGCCCAGTCGTACTCTCCTTTTTGCAACGCTTTCCAACATTCTTCTGAAGACTTTCTCCATTTACTATGGCGGAAAAACTTGTATAACGGAGCTGCTGTAATCAAAACCCCATCATCGTGGTTGGGCCTGTAGGGCAGCGCTGCTACTTCTAATAAATCCTTTTCCATGTCTTTCAATTCATGAAACAAGTTCTGATTGTCTAGCAATTCCTTTTTCCCTTTATTGTCCAGATCAGGATTGTTTTCCAGCTTTTTAATTTGTTCCGCAACCTCTAGCTGTTGGGGTAGAATGTAATCATTTACCACTTTAAACAAAGTCTGATCATTTATTTTGGGGTAGTAAAGCCAAATAGTATAGTTGCCAGACGCCGAAGAAATAGGCCAGTAAATAGGGCTTATTCGTTTATTTCTTGTGTAATCTTTGAGATGAGAATCGAAGAACTTGTTTGGGTTGATGAATATTATTTCTAAACCACTAACTCCAAAATGATCCTGTAACTCAAACTCAATTGTTGAGGCAGAATCAGGCCAGAAATACATAATTACTTCTTTTATCTTACTTACTATGGCATTGGAAGAAGCATTCTCTTTTAGTATTTCAATTGGATATGGTTCTTTCAATATTTTTTCAATTTCCTTGTGATATTCGGGAAGAATCAAATCAAATGTTGAATCTTTACGACCAAACATAAAAGGGCTATGTTTGCGAGCTTTGAACATGTCTTCGTCACTCCATTTTCTATTCCAGCTTCTAATTATTCTAACGTCCCAGCGACCAAAAACACATCCAGTTAAAACAGAAAATAGTCGATCTATTAATTCAGACTTCTCAACATTAAACATTTTACCTTCATCATCATTTCCTGCAATTGAAACTACTTCAAGAATATTAAACCTTTCCTCATCAGAAATATCGAAATAAGAATAAACTTCATCATTCAATTCAGATAAATCTTTTGTGTAACCATCTTTAAGTGCAGATAATTTTTGACTATAGTTTATTGTATAATCCTTTAATGTTTTAAATCCAATAAACTCATTAGATGTAAAAACTAAACTCTTATCATCGGTCCTAAATAATTCTTTTACCCTAGCGTGTTGATTTATTGTTACATTCTGTAAATAATTTTCAAAATCGTTGCTTAGCTTAGGATGAGGAAGTTTATTAACTGTACCATTTATGAATTTAGGACGATCGATCCATTCCATGCTCAGTTTAATACAATAGTCGAAATATTCGGAATTCCAGAGGGAGCAAGTTATTAATAAATCATTTATATCTGTAAAATTTGCTAGATATCTTCCTGTAGGAACAGCACCCTCAGCAATAATATGTGGTTGAAATTTAGAAGTCCTAAATGCCCAACTCAGACCTATATGATAATAATATTGTTCATTTCTAAATACAGATTTTAATACTCCTTTAGAATCAATCAAATTTTTCAAGACTTTAAAATCTGATTCATTTTTCACACTTAAACAATTTTCACTAAAATATCTACTACTTTCTTCTCCAAACATAAAGATGACATAATTTTCGGAGTAGTTAATCTCATAGTTATTTCTAGTAAATCTGTAATTATCAGTTGTAGAAAGGCCTTGGCGAACACCATTGTCATTATTGTTGAAAGATTTATTATTTATAAATAGATGCGTGGTTTTTTTATCAACCCAATAACAAAAAGGTTCATTCGATATCGCCTTAAATACTGATGGATTGATATAAAAGATATCCTTAGAAATTGAATTTTTTAGTAAATCATTCAATTTTTCTTCTTTATCGGTTTCCTTTGTAATTCTGTAAAAAACCGAATTATTGTCTTGTGACCCCTTTTCAATTACATATGCTGCTGTCTCCACCATTGCATCGAGCACTCCCATTCCCAAGTCAGCAAAATATTTTACATTATTTTCATCAATCAAATATTTTGTACGCCAATTGGTATAGGATCCTAAAAAGAAAATAGTACGTGTTGTGATACTACTTACCATACTTTTTGGCTGAAGCAATTCTATCATTCTTTCAACGAAAGTAGCTGCTAGGTCATTTTTGCTTGTCGGATAATTAATATCAATATACTTTGATGAACCTTCACTAGCTGCACCAAACGGAGGATTCATGACCACCACATCATATTTCTTTCTGACTAACTCGATAAAAGCGAATCCCCGAGCTGTATCATCTGCAAACAATAATTTCTGATAGACATCGCCATCCGTAGCGGTTTCAGCCAACTGCTTCAGCATTTTTAACACCTCTGCTTCTGCTGAATTCAAAAAACGCTCACGATATTGTTTGGTGGAATATATAGCAGCTCTCTCAGCAGCCTTGAGTTCTTTGGCATCAGCGCCAATACTCAACTGAGTATTCATTTTCCCATCGGCCAATTCTTTGACAATTTCATTGATGGTTTTGTCAATTTCGTCTTCCATTCGGAGTAACAAACCCGTTTCACCGGCCAGTTTCATCTTGTCCCATATAGACAGTACCAGTTTCCTCATGGGGCCATCGAGCGGTTGTACCAACTGGCTGAGGGTTTCAATACTGCCCGGCATAGGTTCTGCTAAAACCAAATTACTTCTTTTAATTTGCGGCCTTTGGTTAGCGTTCAGATTTTGCTTATCAAAACTTTTTTGTGCTCTGAGCCATAGACTGAGTCCGGCAATTTGCAATGCACGCGGATCAATATCAACTCCGTGTATATTGTGCCTTATAATGAGCTCGGGTATTTGCTTAATAAAGTCAGACCTCGTCATATTGTTACGCAAGTCTGTTAGCAATTCAGGGTAATTGTCCCAAGCTTCGGTATAGATATGCTCAAACAAATCAAAACAGTACAAACCAAAGTGCATAGAACCACAAGCCGGATCCAGCATCAAGATCTCACGAGGGTCTTTAATGGACCTATGGTCAATGTATACCGTATTTTCATCCTTAATTTCAGGCTTAGTTTCTCCTTTTCTTAAAAACACCTCCCCTGGTCGCACAATGAGGTATTGACAAACAGACTTGAGGATAGTATTGCCTTCGGTCATTTCGTACCAAATGCGCCCCAACGAATTGTCGGTTAAAAACTGCACCACATATCGCGGGGTAAAAAACTGATTACGCACTGCCAACTCTTGGCTATTGCGAGGAGCACTGCTCGCATCGCGCATGACCGATATTTCTTCGCGACTGTTGTAATACTGATAAATCCAACCTATGGTCTCGTCTTCTTTCCATAAGTTAACCGGCTGAAGGCCTTCCTCTCGGTGCAATGTTATCTCCTCTCGGTTAATGATATCGAGTAAGCGGTTCATGGCCTGCTCCGAAGGAAAAACCAATGCATAGGGTGAATAACGATCAAAAACTGATGGTAGATCAAGTGCTAATTCATCAAAAATCGCATGGATATACCATTTGTATCGCATGTATTGAGAGGCGGTTTGTCCTTGGCCCGTTATACTGTCGAACACCTGAAATCCTTCACTGTTGTATTCCTTTCGAACAGTTTCTTTGATGATCCCTCGCTCTTCGGCCATTCGCAAACTCGCGAAGCGGTTCAGAATGGTAAAGGCTTGTTCACGCACCAATTGCCGAACGGCTTCTACATCTTCATTTTTCTTGTCAGGCAAATTGGTTTTGATATAGTCAAGACGTTGCCGTAAAACACGTGCAGTGTAAATAAAATCAGAGTCACTGGTGGTTAGCTGCTCAATCATCAGCACAGTTCCATCAGGACGAACCCCGTAGTACTGTTGTAACTGTTCTTCTACTTCTTTCATCAGGAGCCTTTTCGCATCCTGAACCAGAGCCAATATTTTAGACCTTGCCGGTTTTGTAAGTGCCATAATACTATATGCTTTTCTACCAGTTTAAATCGATGATTTCATCGTCTTTCAACTGAGATTTGATTGTTGTGAATTCTTGAATGATTTTATCGATGTCTTCCTTCTTTTCTATCCGCTTTGAAAAGTGCGATAGAGAATGCTTTCTTACTTTTTTGGTGCCTGGCTCAGGATCTTTGGGCTTTACGGTTTCTTCTATTTCTCTTTCAATTGCCTTGAGCTGACTATTAATTCCAAAAACATCGTTGATAATTTGCCTTATGCCCTCCAAGCCCGTTTTATCACTGATGGAAATCGCATCGAGCCGATTCGAGAATTCTTGCTTGGTTTCATCGCTGAGTTGCATCCAATGATAAGATGATTTAATGCGATTAATTTCATTCCTGAGGTTCAGATTTTCTTGCTCCTTGAATTTTTCGCAAACATCAGAGAGGACATTTTCTATATCACCACATTTATCCTTTAAATCTGCGGCCTTCTCAAAGAAAGTATCTTCGCTGAGTATATGTTTCACTTCCTCAAAAATGGGTACTAATTGGGTTTTCAATTCACCCGTTAGCCCATCAATGGGTAGTACATCAACTCCAGATTGTATTTCTCTGATTTTCTTAATTACCTCTTCTATGCCATTATCGAAAGCCTTTTGCAGATTTTTTGCCCAAATTAAATTGATGTATAATTCTGCATCTGGTTTTCCTAAACGGAAAGTTGCATCAGAGGCATCGCCTTTCAAAACTTCTTCAATCCCTTCTTGAATCGCGCGCGATCTTTCACCTCCAGGCAATTCTAGGTTTTTGAGTTTCACATCATGTGGAGCATATTTAGTAAGGAAAGTAGGGAAGTGTTTCATCACAGCTTCGCTTATCTTTTGTGGAAGCGGAGGAACAGTGTTGAGTGTCAATTCTGTAAGGTTTTTTGCAGCACATAATTTTTGGTCCTGCGTGGGCTGATCGTCCTGGTGCAGTGCAATGCCAATTTGATTAAAATTAGCGGCATTGGATAATTTCTCAATGGTAGAAGGCCCTTTTACTGTAACATATTCTCCAGAAATCCTTAATTTAATTTCGGATGCCAGAAACATAATTGTAATTAAATACCTTGTGCTGTCTTTATGCCATCCGAATTCAGCTTCGCTAAATCGATCTAAAATTTTACGACCTTCAACTTGCCCTTCCTTTTGCAGATATTCATGAATAACCTTTAATGGAGCTGCATTCACATCAATACTACCATCTGTCCGTATTAGATTAAAGTGATTAAGTGCTGGAGGCACTAACTTAAGCTCGTCAAACTGTAAAACACGCTGAGGAGTGTTGCTTTCAACTTGGACTGCGGCCAATTCATATTTGTGGTAAATTTTCTCAGCACATGTTTTTAGCCAGCTGTTGGCAGCTTCCCTCAAACCCGATGTAGATATATTTTTACAAGCCTTGGAAGTACCTCTAAAAATGAATTCGCCTTTTTCTAATGCAGCAATTAAAGTTCTACGAAGTCCAGATTTTAAATTTTCAGCCTCTTGGTATTGACTATTTAAGTAGTCGATTATTTCCTTGTCTGTATACCTGTTTTTTCTTGAAGAAATCTCAACACAACGAACAATCTCCTCCAGAGTTGGATCTATGTTAGCGTCAAGTTGCCCGAGTAAATAAATTTTGTTTTCGTTCTGTGACTCAGTGCTCTTTTGTTTAAGCTCTTCCAGCTTGTCAGCATACTCAGCAGCTTGAGAATAATTCAATTCCGTTTGAATTTCATCATTAGGCTCAAGAAGCTTGGTTAATCTTCCATCCCGAACAAATTGAATTCCTGTTTTAACCGATTTGGTGTTGGCGATTCGTGCGGTTGGTACTGGACTGAAAATATCTTCAATCTGTCCCTCCAGGACCTTTCTGATTTCATTTGAACCTATATGGATCTTCTCTTTTTCTTTTTCTATACCAATGATCGCATCAGTCATGAATCGCAGTTGGCCTTCTATTTCGGATAAAGTAAGTCCTTTGGTTTCTTTTAATTCACTGATCATTTTTTGAATCATATCTTTCTGTGAAGTTGCTTCTACAGAAGGATGCATCATTACGGTTAAATTTTCCGGAGACAAATAAAAGTCATCGAGAATTTGTAATGTAGCAATTGATTTCGCCACACTAGCTTGTAATGAGTTTTCTCCAAAGATATCAATGACCCTATCAACAGAAGTGGTAACATGTGGATACGACCTTCTGATATCTGATTTTAAGACATTGTAAATATGCGCAGTATTGGCAAGTGTACCGACATTTGATTCCGCCAATTTATCTCCGGTACTCTCAGTTAAAACATCTTGAATAACTCGTATTGCAGAACGCAGACCTATACCACCTCTTTTTTGCGCAAGACGCTGCAAAAGTGCAAGAAGCAGTGCAAAATGATGTGGCAAAAAGGGATACAAATCTATAAATGACTTCTCATCCAATTCAGCTTTATAAATAGTTCGTTCAACCTGATTAAGTCTAGCATTCAACTTTAGCATTTCGCCACTGCTTGCATATAACTTCTTTAATTCGCTCGAGCCGTGGGCAGATTTTCCGAGTAGACGCTGGGTTGTAATTTCTTTAATGTCAGAAGCTTCAATTTCAATTTTTATCGGGAATCGGTCATTTAGTTTAAAGAGTTTTGCCGAGTTTAATTGGGCATTGGGATTGTCCTCCGTTAACGTTTGCTGAGCTGTCGCCATTAACCATGCTTTTCCGGTGCCAATGTCTTTGAGGTTTTCCATTAAACCCTGCATTTTTGTTATGAGGGAATCATCAGCTGCCACATATTGACCAACCTCGTCAATTATGAATAGCACATTTTCTTTGCCTGATTTTCGTTTAATCAGGTTCAGCATTTCAGTTACTTTCTCTTTGTCAGTTTCAATATCCTCTACTTTGGTAATATTAAAGGACCTGGCGTCTTTCCATATCTTTGGATAGAACCTTGGTGCCAATTCTTGGGCGATTGTTTTCGCAGAAAGTTTATCCTCAAATTTTATGGTATCCCAATCCTCATCAAATTCTTGCTTAACAATTTTCTTAAACTCTTCCAACTTTCCATCCATTTCCATTTTTCGCTCCAATAAAGCAATTTTTTCCTCCGGTGCATAACCCGCCCAACGCATTACTTCGTAATAGACAATGGTTCCAACAGGAGCTAAAGTATGTGAACTAATTTGTTGAGTGGCCATGTCTATCAAGAATACAACAGGATCGTATTTCTGTACTAGACTTTTGAGAAGCTGAGTTATCGGAGTTGAATTTATCCTATTGGTTAGTCGTTCTTGAAAAGATACTCCATCAACTTCCAAATCTTTTTTCAGACTCAAACCCAAATACTTGGCAAAGGAGCTTTTACCAGAACCATAAAACCCGGATACCCATATACCAATTTCATGAGACTCTGATTCCATTCCCGCGGACATAGAATCCAAAACTTTATCAAAACTGTTTCTTAATTTATCAGTTACGACATACTCAGTAATTTCTCTCTTCAGCGCTGCAGGTTCTACACTACCGAAAGTCACAACCTTTTCAATACTGCGGTAAATGTCTTTTGAAGGGTCAAATAAGTCTTTTATCTTGCTCATGTGTTAGAAGTGTTTTGATCTGTAATTTCCATCTTGCGGATAAAATCCTAAAAACTCAAGACTAGATCCGTTTATATTTCCAGGATATAAAATTATCAAGGGAATTTTTATTTCGGAGTATATATTTTGTTCTACGGGTCCAAACCGTGTGAAAGGGTGTATAGCTTCTAAGTCTGTTACGACTAGTAATGGCTTATCTTCCTTTAAGAGATTTTCTTGAGCCTGCAATACAGCTTTTTCAATTACTTGGTTTTCTACTATCATAGAACCAAGATCATCCTTAAAGAAATCAGAAACCGCCTCAGGGCCATCTTCGGTATCTGGAACCAACCATTTGCCTCGTCTTGGGTTATTTTGGAAGAAATCATTTATTACGGTTGTCATTGAAAGGTTTGACGACGAGAATCCAAAACCCTTTGCTAGACTTAACCAGCTCGCTAATTTCCGCTTTACCTCGAGATTTTGGTTTGTATCAAAAGTCAAATAACAGACTATCTTATCACCGGTGTGATGATGCGAGGCAGGATTCTCGAGGTATTCAAGAATGTATTTAAATTTATTGTCCAATTGCATCGATTAATTCTTCCATGTTATTGTATTTCCACGTAATCTTTATCAAATCACCTGCGTTTTGAAAAATAAAATGGCCTTGTGCAGCCAATCTTTCAAAATGTCTTATTACATCATAACGAATGTATCCAAAAAGTTTCCATTCTTCGGCTGTAGCAATCGCTTCATCAGAACATCCTTTGAAATGTAATTCGTGCGCTATGAAATTTGCAGTTTTATCAGTTAAAAATACCGGAATACAGTTGTATTTTTTGTCCAAGAATTTTACATCCATCAGTGTTGCAACAATATATGATGCCACTCTTTTTTTGGTACCATCCGACCATGACAATGCAATTCTGCCGTCCTTAATAGCCTCATTGATGAACAACTTTGCCTCGTTTGATGTAACTAGCGTATTTTCTTTGCTTTTGATCCAATAAACATCTGTAACAAAATCAAAAAATATTCTATTGGACCTGGCAATATAAATTAGCATGATTTGAATCAGTTGATCCAAACCAACATTGTAACGATGTAATTGAAGCAGATAAACCGGCACATAATTATCATTGATTACAAATCGTTTGTAGAATACATTGTGAATGATATCCTTTATCCTCTTTTCAGAAGATTTAACCAAAATATTTGAGTCATAAACTTCCTTAATGAAGCCGTCCTTACTGTTATCAGGGCTATACTTTTCCAAAAGCAGGAGCGTCTCCTGAATCATCCCAGTGCCTTTACACAAATCAATATTATATACACTCTTTGATTTCATTAGTTTAAGTAGGGGTAAGTTTTGTACCCCTCTTTGAAAGCTTCGTAATAATGTTTTGCAATAGATTGAAAAAGAGACAAATCGTTTAGCTCTTCATGATTTCCTACGAGAACCGGCCCTACTGACGAATTAATCGAAATCCCAGAAGCCATCTGTTCTAGCAATACAAGTGCCCTACTTTGATCCAATTGACCAAAATTGCTTTCAATATTTTTCAAGTCATGAAAGATATGCTCTTCTATTTTTTGAGTCAATCTAAAGATATGGTATCGGCCAGCGCTAACATGTTTATCATGTTCCAATCGTCCAATTTCTGTGGCTAATTGGTACACTGCTGAGACCTTGGTCTTTGGTAAGACATAGTCTAAAAATTCTTCTCCCTTTCCTGAGATAACATTTGTTGGCCACCAATGGTGGTATTCTCCAAGGCTAGATATTATTAGTCTGAGTTGTACCCAATTAAACTGTTCCATTTCAATATTTCTTAATACCCTCTTTGCAAATGTAAACTAATAAAAAAAGTTTTTATCGATGAGTGAACAATTATGAACTCATAAATTCTTTGTTGCGGTTGGGGAATTTCATTACAAGTAATATGTTGTGTGTATTTGCGGAAAAACAACACAATAATATACTGACAATGTAACTATACCTAAAATATTATTAGGTAGAACTCAACTTTGGTTCGCCCCAGGAAAAAAGTCTCTGTATTGTATATCCTAAATGTTTCAATTCAAAACAGTATACATTAACAAAGAGCGGGCAACGCCTTAGAAATCGAACATTCAGTTCGAGTATAGGTTACAATTAGAAATTAATCCGGACTGTATTGACTAGAAATATACCTTAAGAAAGCACGGAACAAATAGAGTGGCCAATGAGTTAACTCGACCACATTTATTTCGCCATCCGGATTGCGAACATAATAATATTTCGCTCCTTTTCCGTGTTGTTTGGGCAAACGAGGTCCTAGTCCCCAACCTTTATAAATTATGTAATCAACTTTCTGAAGAGATTTATCAAAGAAAAAAATTGGAGCTTGTTCGCCTGCTGACAAAATAAAGTGGTCAGGATCCCCGAATGCACAACCATCGGCCAATGTCTTGACATCATATGACTCCAAGCCCAAAATTAAAGTCCAATGATAACTACAGTTATACAGCTCAGTGTGAAACTCCAAATCCTTAAAAATTATTGCTTCTTTTTCAAATAAATGATTTATCATAACTGTAATACGCCCCAATTGTGGAACAAAAAGATTAATGATGCTAAGTTAATATATTGTGCTGCATTCTGCAGCACTTTAGTTTAAAAATTCATGATGGATTCATTGAGTTCCATCCCAATAATTACCAGTATTCTATATTACGTTCAACATATTCTCGCGCCTCACCATCTGTCAACGATGCTCTAGTTATCCAATGCCCAAAATCATTGTAAACATATTTATATTCACGTAAGAAGTTTGTATTCTGAGAGCTATAACTATACCCTGTCATCAAATCTCTTTCATATGGAAAGTATTGTATCACAGATTTAATTTCCCCTTCCTCATCTAACGACAATTCTTTAATTAATATTTTTTTTACATCATCATATTCAAATTTATCCCAATCCCGAAGTTCATTATTCGCATAAAAGAGTTTTCTTTCAACAACCTGGCCATAAGTATTGAAAAATTTATATTCCTGATATCCACCAAACTCCTCATTCCCAATATTTATTATCAATACAGAATTTATGGAGTATTGATAAATTGTTTCATCCACTAATTCTCCTAGAAGTGAAAATGAAGTATTTTTTTCATTTGAAATTCGACCTTGCCAGTTGTATCCGAATTGGCTTAAAGATGACAAACTATTATAGCCATCCAAACAGCGTTGTATTTCTGTTAGGATTCCTCTATCTCCATAATTGTATTTATCAACGTAATTTCCGCGATCTGAATAAGTAATTTTCTCAATCAATATTCCATGTTTATCGAATAATAAGTCATAATTCCCATGTGACCTACTTAATTCCACCCTAGTCCCATCCCCAACTATTTTGGGGTAAGTACTGCGAATTGACATTAACCTTACACCAGATACGTAAGTTGCCTGATCCTGTTCAAATGAGTAAAAATCCATGTGAAATCATTAACATAATAATATTTAAACATATTCAGTATTCTATTGATTAAATCCAAAAAACTTAATCCATGTTTCTATAAATTATTGAAATTTCCTTTCAGGACTAATTATGATACTTTTGGAGGACAAATCTCCGTTATTAATCGATTTGTAAAGTTTGCATTATTTCGATAAATACGCTGTACAATCGATTCCTTTATTGAGTAGTAATTTGTATGTCGAACAAACTCTGCAATGTAGTCCTTTGCCGTTCTCACACCATCAATCTGAGAAGGCAAAAATATCGTACTCACTAAATCATCACGATCAAATGGATGTGCAAAAAAACCAACTACATAATTAGAAATAAAAACACGGTTAGTTAGTGGCATACTAGTCGCCAAAATGATTTCATATTCTAAATTAGCAATATTATCAAGCATGTTTTTCAATTCTACTACCTGTTTCTCACTTCCGCTTTCATCAATTTTTGAGTAAATAGTCAAATGGAATTTGATGGTCATTTTTTTCAATAAAAAATTCGTTAAAAACCCAATAAACTTATCGAATTTTTTGGATTGAATTAAATAGGGATCTACCATTACTAAGGAATTCGAAGGTGTTGTCAAAATACCTTCATAACTCTCCCCTTTTTTCACCTCCTTAGCAAAAGATTTCCATGTTTCAAATTTCTCAATTAACTCAGATGGTTCTGAAAATGAAATAACACCGTATGGAAATGGGACATTGACATTATTATCAAGCAAGTAAACATCCTGATTTATTATTGAATCAGAATTCAACTTCTTGGGAAACAACAAATCCAATTTCATGGCTGAATGTATCACCCTATAAATTTCATATTTGTAATTTTCAACTTGAGAAAGCAATTGAATTCTCCTTAATTCCTCCTCATCAATATCCGTATTAATAACAAAACCTCCAATTAAACAATCACAAACATATCTCACACCTACCAGTGTGTCCATCGACCTGCTTTCCCACGCCGTCCGCTCTAATTCTGAAAGCTTACCAACAAACCCACGAGACAAATTATAGCTTACCATCATTAATTCAAATTATTTTTTCGGGCAATAAACAAGTCCAAAGCTATCCTATCCGACTCATCAAAGAAACCTGTCCCGAAAGGCTTTGACAAACTACCGTCACTTAAAATATTAATTGGCACAACTTTCAAAACATTATTTTCGCCCTTATCGAAATAATATATTTGAACGTCTTCGGCCTTGATTTTACCAGAGGCAATGAAAAATTGTAATTTTCTGACTAAATACTCTGAATGCGTTTCTATTAAAAACTGATGCCCAAACTTCCATGCTGCATCAATAAACAAATCAGCAAGTTTAGTTTGATTATTAGGATGCAAGTTAGATTCAGGCTCTTCAATGATAAACAAACGACCTTTACCGAAAAACAGCTGCCTGACAGATTTTGCTGACATTCCTTCAAAATCCGAGCTATATAAAAGACCCAAATCATCAGTACTCACATATTGAGACGGCAAAGCCAGCTTACTAATGATTGAAATTAACATTTCATGGCCATATCCAACGACACCTTTCAAATTGTCACCATTAAAAACAACATCATGATAATCTGCTAATGATCTAAAATCGCCAATCATATCCATGCCAAACTGTTTTAAGTGATAATTAATAAACCCTAAACTTGGTGCTTCATCCACATCCGAACTCTTTTGCGATAAAATATCCTCCAAAAATTCCTGAGCATCAGATGAATTTCCTGAGTTATTCCTCTTTTCGCGCAATCTATCAGCCCCAATAAATTTATGATCTCCGAAATAATTTTTCAATCCCCCCAAACTATTTTTAAAGTTCTGAAATATCAACTGATTGATAACAAAGTCTCCATAGGGAGATAGGCCAATAGGATCCATACCTAGCACATTAAGTGATGATTTAGAAATTTCGTTTTTCTCAATAGCACCATTCGAAACATCAAATTCATTTGTGAACAAAGAAAGAGATGGATATTCCCAAGTTTGTGTCTTATAATTACCTGTTTGCACCTTACGCAGAAAATCACTTTCGAAATCACTTTTTACCGACCATTGTGAATTTTCGTTGAATTCCCCATTTTCTTCATCATGTCTGACATACTTAAAAAACAAACCATCCCCTTTTAAAAAATCCATCATTCTAGTGAAATTGTAATTTATTTCTATAGGCGCAGTGAAACTATCGTCATTGTTTAACTCATATTTATCTGCAGCAGCGAATGGAGTTTCTAGATTTTGCATTAATTGCTCACACTCCTTTTTTGCTTCCTGGGCATCAAGCTTCTGCTGTTCATTATATCGGTCAAACAGTTCAACAATAAGATGTGTATTGTTGTTGTTGTAATCTTCGGGATCATAGTCCTGATTTTCAAATAATGAGGGATGCTTCTCTTTGATTTCATTACACTTGTCATTAATCTCACCCACTACATAATCAACATCTAAAAAAACACGAGAATGATAATAACCACGAACAGTATTTTTCTTTGGATTCCGTGTTGCGAAGTCTTTCTCCAAAGTCCAACTTACTAAACGCTTGTTAGTATTGATATTTACGACTTCAATTGAATCGAGGCCTAAAAGAGAATTCTCTCGGAGGATATAAGAAAAACAAACTTCAAATTTATCTTTAAAAAAGTCCATTTGAATAGGAAAATTTAAAAGGATTTTTTTCTCATTTTTAATTTTATTAAAATCTTCTTTATTGAAAAATTTACCCATCGGATTTCTTAACGAATCATAAACATTATATGTCATTTTTTTTACACCAAATACATTCTGAGAAAACTCCAATAACTCCTCTTTTTCCCATTCAAGTTGTACAAGGTCAAATAATCTACTTTCTGTTTTTTCGATCTGCTCCGAAACAATATTTTCGACTGCCCTAACCATGTTGACAACTGAACTTTTACCGGAGCCATTTGGCCCAACCAATAGTGTTATCGGAGCCAAATTCAACTTCGCAATCTCACCTATTGCCTTGTATCCCCCAATGGATATTTTCTTTTTCATGCCGCCGAAATTTACGACAATCACAAATTACAATCACACAAAATTTGGAAAATTTTAAATATTCTCGATTGAGAATAGTTGATGTGTAAAAACAACTTGCCAGAACATTTACTTACTATTTCGCTAACAGATACTTAAAACACATTTTTCACATTGTGAATTTTAATTTCAAATAGACTATATATTCAACAAATTCCCCTTAATATATCATTTCCTTTTTTTTTAAACCATGGTCAATCACCACCGAAGAATTCATCTATTTCAAGAATGTCGTTCATGCCTTTATTCTGATCCAAAGAACTCCCAAATTCATTATTTAATGTTCTTTGAATCATCATATTTTTCCGAGTCTCCCAATTTCGAACAATCATTTTGAGTGCATTTCTTAAATGATCAATATCCATTTTATCAATGTCAATTTGATCACCTGCCTTTGTTGTCCAATAGACCTTGTCTTTCATAATATTTGTTTTTGTTTTTATATTTTTTTTTGTTTTCAGAAGATATTGGTTTTAAATTAGTCCATGAAATAACAATATCAACTTGTGATTTAATAATGATAATTCAAAATACTTGATCAAATAAAACATCGAGTATATTTAAAATTCAGCATTATACGAGATCCATGCAAAATTGTATCGCCAAATTACACTGTTCACTAGTGAACATGCCAAAATGCGTAAATTCCAACGACAATTTCATTTGTTCCGAAAGCCAAATGTAAGCTTCCCTTTGATTTTTAAAGTGTGATTGACTCTTCCACATGGGATCAAACAACTCATGTCCCTTTTTTTTAAGTGCTCGTAAATCTTTATCAGCAACTCTCCCCAAGGATGTTTTATTATCGGAATACGTTCCAACATAATGGTCAGAATTTCTTACACACATATAGTACCTCTTCAATAAAAAACGTGGCTTTGGATTTGCTGTAGCCCATTTAGGGTAGACCATATCACCGGATACCAATTGAGTTTCACATCGACAATATGGACACCAAATACCTTTTATTTCCTTTAAAAACAAATCGTCCATTAATACTATTAATAAATTACCTATTAATTACAATTAATTACTTGATTGTAATTCTTCAATTTGTAACAAATCAACCTATCAAAAAATGGAACCCCAATTTCACCAATAGGACGAACATCATTTAGTTCTGATTTTGTCAAGACCACCCCCGTATAACTATCATAAAGCACCCATTCGTCACCATAAGACATTCGATTTACTTCTTGCTTCAACATATTAAAAACAGTATCCAACAAGCCTTGAAAGTTTCGAAAACGCGACATCTCAAATGAAATCTTCGAAAACGGCAATGAATCAAAACCCACAAAACCTATTAAAATCATAGATTTCACATCGACCCAGCCATCAGAAGCATCTGGAATTAATTTTAGCAGTTTTTGATCACATTGCACCTCGAGTATAGAGTGCCATTCCATCAGACAATCACTATTAAACTCAAGACCAAATTTGGCATTTACAAATGTATATCTGATTTCACCTGTCACATAATAGGCCTCAAGTCTGGACTTTAAAATGGGTTTGATTGTGTCACTTACAATATGAGGACGACAGTTCAACCACCAACTAAGATAATCCCTCCTACCAGCGACAATTCTATGCGGGAATTCCATGACACTTATGGTTTTCAACAAGTCATTGTTCCAACTATCAGTCCAATACAAAGGATTATTACCCTCACTTATTGAATATGTCAGATGAATACGATCATCGTCATGTGGAAAAAGTTCCTCTGTAATAAAAACACTTGAAGAATCAGAAGTTTGAATTATTAATAATATGTTTTCATTTTTCATCACACTAGTAAATTTATCACTTTAAACAAAGCTGCTGAAAATCGGCGGAATCTCCGAAAAACATATTTCCATCTACCCTCTCTCTCAGCCCTTTGATTGCTATTGCATCGCTGAATTGATGAACTGTGCACGCCAAACCCGATTTCCTCAAACTATTTTTGGTATACGAAGCCAACCACAAGTCAGCCGGA
>Ga0315903_10003040_pt1 | contig 23748 bp, 28 predicted proteins | sample LakEriMetagenome_7_FD_203524 | JGI IMG/M metagenome (GOLD analysis project Ga0315903, IMG submission 203524) | Freshwater fungal communities from buoy surface, Lake Erie, Ohio, United States - Buoy 2 MA119 | ecosystem: Environmental > Aquatic > Freshwater > Lake | place: USA: Lake Erie, Ohio... | reverse complement strand
GTCTTCACCAACAATGACCGCACCTATCTGAGTAGATTGGTCTTTTGATTTTAATTTTACTTGTTCTGCTAATCCTAAAAAATATTCAGTCCAGTTCATATTAATTTTTGTGGTGACCAATACCATATTCTGTCATCTGAATAACGGTTTAGTGATTTACCTTCTCTTTTCTCAATTAATTTACTCATTTGTGATATATGATTTTGATTTTTTAAATCAATACCCACAAAATAACCATTACCCTCCTTTATGTATGTTGTTTCTTTCGTTGGTTCAACATACTTACCTTCATCATATAATTTCAGCATCTTAATCATCTCATCCTTTTTCATCTTACATTCAATACTTCTTGAATGTATCAACTTTTCAAGGACATCAAGTCTTAATTTACTGTAATCCATTTCTGACATGTCACAAATATACAAAATATTTTGGAATATACCAATAATAAAAAACCCCCGAATTTCTTCGAGGGTTTTTGTATATTAAGATAAAGATTATCTTAAGGTGTCCAAGCTGAATGTAGCCAAACCACTAACATTGATTACACCAAAGTAACGGTTGTTAACCATTTTCTTAGCGTATCTAGTCATGATACCCTTGATTGGTGTAAAGTTGAATGGATTATACATAGTTGGAGTTAACTGAAGTGGTACATACGGAGCGTAGATGTAACCAGCGTCTAACAATGACTTACCTTTGTGTCCGATAAGAATCTTACCAGCTGGGAAGTAAGGATCACGATAAACTTGGTAACGACCTGCAAGTGTACCAACTTTCTCAATACCCATGTTGTATTGATCTTGCTCAGGATGAGCGTTTGATACGTGGAAATATTCCAAATCGTCGAATACTGCAGAAACTTCTGAAGAAACAACAATCCAGTTAGCACCACCTCTCAAAGTAGTTTTATGGATTTGAGCAGAAACCTGATTGATTTTAGTAATCAAAGTTTGGTTCCAGTCTTTTTGAGTATAACCTTGAAGGGTTGCACCTGAAGCACCACCATATCTCCATTCGTTATAATCCCATTTAGCAGTCCATGCTGCACCTTTACGAAGGTCACGTAAGATTTCACGGTCAACCTCAGCTGCGATTTGCTCAGATAACAATGCTGTTAACTCAGCTTCTGCGTCGATGTTGTGGAATGCACTTACGTCTTGAGCCAATTCAGGAGACCAGCTAGCTCTCAACTTTCTTTCAGTTACAGAAACTGTTACTGATTCAAGGTCGAAAGAAACTTCACCGATTTCATCTTCAAACTCAAGAGAATCGTATTCTCTCCAAGTAACTACGAAATCAGCAGCAGCTAATGTAGAACCTGCAACTGTGTAACCAGAATAACCTGAAGTTACTCCGTTGTATGCTTGTAAGTCAACATTAATGTAGATAATACCGTCAACGTCACAAATATTTTGATATTGACCTGTTCTACCTGCATTTTTGCTACCATATTCAACAATACCTTTACCGTACTTTTGAGTTACGATGTTAAGTGGTAATGAAGCAAAACCTGAAGTGTGACCACTTATTTGAGCACATGCAACATTTAATGAAGCCAAGAACTCTTCAGTATCCATTACATGACCGTTAGGTCCTGCAATTTTACCAGCACCATCGTAAGTTGCGGTGAAACCAGAAACTTTTACAATTACACTTGAAACAGTTTGTCCAGTTGCGATTGCGGTTTGTGTAGATACAGTACCGTTAGAGAAAGTAACCAATTCGATTGGAGTACCTGTAACTTCGGTAAATGCACCTTTTGAATAATCGAACAAACCTTGTGAGTTTGCGTCAGATGCTTCATAAAAACGATCATACAAGTTAACACCAGTATAACCAGTAGAAGCACTTGATCCACCAGCACCACCAGGGATACCATAAGGTGAATAGTGACCGTTTCCTGCGGTTCTTTCTTGAATTTTAGGTACAAAGTAGAACAATTTACCAATTGGTAAGTTCATTGCTTGTACTGATACGATGTCGTTAGCTAACAATTTAGAGAAAACACGGCGAATAATTGGGAATACCACGGTCTCGAAAGAACCAGAAGCGTCAGATACTGCTGCTTCGTTGATTAAGTAAGACGCTTGGTTTTCGTACAATTGTGCGATGTTATCTTTTTGGTGACCGTTTAATCCGTCAAGGAATCCGAGGTCATCCCATTTTTTGATGGTATCTTCTTTGATAACACGAAGGTGCTTAAGACCGATGTTACCAACCATACCTGATTCTAATAATGCTCCCATTTTTTTGAATTTTTTATTTTGGTTTTTTATTATTTTAATTTTGCCATTAAGTCTTTCATTCTTTTGAACTGAGGATTTTCATAAGCTTTTGACTCAGATAATACTTCAGTTGAACTAGAGGTTGTTGGCGTGTTAGAGATTTTTTCAACTACTGATTCGGTCACTGGTTTTTTAGTACCTAATTCAGATTTAATTGAGTTATACAAGTTTTTAGACTCGTTCATTGTTGAAACTGAATCAAATCTCTTAAGAATATTCAATTTCTCTTGTTTTGTTGTGGAATGTTCAGTAAAAAGACGTGTAGCATAAGCTAAATTCGCATTGAATACTGCAACTTCGTTAAGTTTTTCTTTGAATAAAACTAACGCCTTTTTATATTCGGAGTTTTGTTTTTTCAATTTTGAAACTTCTTCGTTGATTGCTGAACCTGCTTTATATTTCGTTTTACTTGGTAGTCCTGCTCTATTTTGATCATTTTTATTACCATGTACATTCGATTTAGTTCTGGCAGCTTCGGTAGCTTCAATTTCCTTTACCTCATCTGTGTCTTCTTCGTCCAATTCAATTTCATAAATTGCTTCATCATTCAAATCAGAACTTTCGTGAGCTTCAGAATTACTCCAGTCATTTTCTTCTGACATTTCAAAATCGTCACCACTTTCGTCATCGAGTTTAATGATATATTCATCATCACCCATGTCAAGGTCAAGTTGGTCACCATCTTTTTTAACGACAACACCATCTTCTGGTTTCATTGCTTTGAATACTTTAAGAACTTCATCATCGGAAGCTCCTGTCATATCCATAACATCATCATCAGAAGTCATATCGTCTTCCATAGAGTCATCATCTGAAGACATATCATCACTCATAGAATCATCATCTGAGGACATATCATCACTCATAGAATCATCATCTGAGGACATATCGTCTCCCATGGAATCATCTGAATCCATAGAATCGATACCTTTAGACGGTTCGTCATTATCGAGGTCATCTTCGTCTTCAGAATCATCTTCGCCTTCACCTTCGTTGTCGTCGGTTTCGTCTTCAGGTTGTTCTGACATACCTTGTTCTTCCTCTTTTTTAGGTTTAGAAGGTTTACTTTTTTCAGTTCCTTCTTCATCCTCTTCTTCCAAAGATTCTTTAAGCAAATCATTTAGTTCTTGCTTCATTACTGAAGAAAGTATACCTTTTGCATTTTGCTTTACTGCCTCCTCAAGTGTATTAACTTGGAGTAGTGCTTGTTCTAAAATGGATTTTTCACTCATTTTTTTGTTTTATTTACTTTATAAATATTAGTGTTTTATGAAAAATTTTGTTTTTTAGTATTTCTACAGGTAAAAAGTTATTATTTAGATAAAAAATTATCTAATTGACCCATCAATTTTTTCATTCTATCATCAACGATTGGTTTTTCATCTATTGACTCTTGATATTGGTCTCTTTCTTTAGGATCTGAAAATACATACGCACCAGGTGTTGATGGTGATGATACTAAGTCAAAACAAACAAGTTCAAAGTCTTCTTGTACTATGTTTTGTCCTTTTACATTTTTTAGTGAACCAACTCCACGAGAGGATATACCTAAGGTTGCACCATTCATTATTAACATCGCCGCTTGATCTCCTTTTGTTGAAACGATACCCATCTTCTTCCAACCTGGAGAAGTAAATAATTTAATTTTACCCATGAGTATTTTACCATCCCACCAAGTTTCGAGAATAGAATGTGATACTCTATCTAAATCAATAAGTGAAGAAGATGGATGATTTAATTCATTTAACGCACCACCCTTTTTTATGAGAGTTTGATATTTTTCGTTTTCTCTCTTTAAAAGAACCTCGGGATAAATTCTTCCATTTTTATTTGGAGTGTCAAATTTTTGTAAAACAGCATAAAGAATAAGGTCTTCTGAAAAGTCCATATTCTTCATTTCTGATATTACTTTTTTGTTATCGTCAGGGGAAACATGTCCGGCATCATATTCAATTAAAATGCCCTTACCAGTTTCATTTGGACCTAATATCTTCATTTATACTTTTATTCATATAAATATATTGATATAGGTATTATTTTTTTGTTTTGTTAAAATTAAATAAATTTTTATCCTCTAATCCAAAATCAACAATTGTTTCTAATATATTTTTTGCTGAATTTTTAAAATCTTTTGATTTTATTTCTAATTGTTTTTCAACATATAAGGTCACTTCTAAATTCATAAATGACCTTTTTTCCAATTTGATTCCTTTAGTCCTTATATCTAAATCAACAATACTTTGTTGTTTAAAATTTTGATTTTTTAAATTGTATATAATTTCTTTAATTTTTCTTCTTGATTTTGAAATTGATAAATCAAAATCATCTGTGTCATTTATAGGTTGAAGCCAAGAATTAAATTTTAGATAAATTGTTTTTAGATTTTTATAATCCACCGTACCATACCCAATTTTTACATTTTTATATTCACCTAATGGAATATATTTTCCATTTTTCATTATTTCTTCATATTATCGTATTTTATGTGGTGTAATTAAATTATAAAAAAAAATAATTAGAAAACCAAAATATTTTATATATATTTGTAATATAATTATAAAGTATGTTGATAGTAGACTTAACCAAGGAAAAAAACATTGAATCTGCTCTCAGAACTTACAAAAATAAAGTTCAGAGAACAAGACAAATTCAAGAATTGAGGGAAAGACAAGTTTATGTAAAACCTTCAGTTAAAAGAAGAGAAGAAGTTTTAAAAGCTTCGTATGTTCAGAAATTAAAAAATGGTCTTTAATTAAGACCATTTTTTAATTGTGATAATTTGTAATAATTTAGTCTTGTGGAAGACATTTTATCGACCTCCTCTTTAACATTTTTTAGTTTATTTTTCAAGTCTAAATCATCTGATTCATTTAATAAAGTAGAGACTTTCTCATTAATTGATTCTTTTAATTGTATAAATTGGGTTTCAACTTCACTATTTGATAAGGATAGTAAATTTTTTAATTCCTTTTTTTCTTCTTCATTTAACGTATTGTCATATAAGACATTGAAATTATTTGTTAATACAGAATGTAAAAGATTTTCATTTTGTGAAAATTTATTTGTTTTGTTTTCTGAAATTTCTTTCTTGGTTGTTAAATAATTAACTAAATCAATTTTAGCCCTTACCTTACTTTCTATATTAAGAATATTATCTTCCTCTAATAAAGAATCTAATGTATCATATACATTTTGATACTTTGTTTCAACTAAACCAATTTTATCGTCAATTTTCTTAATTGTTTTTGATAATTTTTTTGATTTACCATTTAATGATTTACTTAATTCTTCGACATAATATTTTGCGGTATCAGTATCTGAAAAATATTTATTTTCAATATTTTCATACAACAAATACATTTCTTTGAATTCTTTATCTTCATTTATAACATTAAGGAGATTTTTCATTTCCTTTTTGTTTTCACTTGAGTACGTATCAACAAACTTACTTAATAACTTGGCTTTAACCATTCCAAATTTATTCATTTCTTTAATCGTTTAAAATATCTTTAATTTTATTTTCTATTTCATAAATATTCTGTTGGGCCTTTTCAATGTCAAACAAATCACTAAATTCCATTTTTTCATCTCCCAACATACCTAATATCTTTGATTTTTTAGATTCACTCAATGGTGCTTCTCCGCCAGCCGGTGCTGCTGGTGGGGGAGCACCTCCACCCATGTCCATACCACCACCCGCGGCGGCTTCACCACCACCCGCAGCTTCGACCTTCTTCCTTTCTTCTTCAGGTATACCATATTTTGAATCAACCTCATCAAATACTCCTGATCTCTTAATAATATTTTGAGTATTCTGTAATTCAAAACCAACCGCCCTTTCGAGACGTTGTTGTTGTAAATCAAGTATAACCTCACTATCACTCATACCAAGAATATTTTTCTTGGCCCATGTATGTGAAACAGGTAAAATACCTATTTGTGACTGGTCAGATGTTGCATCCTTATAAAGTGTGATTTTTTCTTTCCATTGCTCAATACGTAATAAATCCGATTGTGCGGAAGGGTTGGTTAATGATAATGAAAAATTATCTAATTCATCCTCTAAACCTAATAAATAAAGGTGAACAAGTGCAATTTTATTTAACTCTTGTATTACCGATTTTTGAATTCTATTAATCGTTCTAGCAAAACGAATATCCATTAACGCTAAACTCTTTCCTTCACCAACAACTTCTTCAAATCCTAAAAACGCTTTTGGGATACGTAATGCTGCCAATAATTTTTTCTGAATATATTCAATATCCGCAATCTCACCCAAGTTTTGAGCACCTGCTAATGTTTCAATTGGATTTGTCTGTGCAGGATCACGTACAGGTATGAAATAATCTTGGTCTACCGCCATTTGATTATATCTCATATCTACCTGACCATTGCGTGGGTCCGCAATTTGGTCACGTTTAAACTTATTAGCAACACGTTGTACATATGGTTCAATATCTTTATCATCCATATTACCAACAAACACTTTAAATACCCTTCTTTCAGGCGCTCTTGATGTTCTATAAATCAACATTGCGTCTTCTGCAAGAAGTAGTTGTTTCCAAATTCTTCTTATTTTATCCAACATTGAAGTACCATATGGTAATTTTCTGTCATCTCCAAGTAATCTGAAGTGAGCAACCTCCCAAGCCTGAAATTCCATATCTTTATTTTTCCATTGGAATCTCAATTCTCTTGTTGGTACTTTAGAATCTTTTGTTTGTCCTGGAGTTTTCGATGCCGCACCTTCAATTCTTTCTATTTCTATATTTGGTAATTGTTGACATCCGATAACGCCAGATTCAGGATCTATTTTTAAGTAAACAAAATTATCACCATATTTACACAAACCTCTGGTCCACATTTGTAAATTGGTATTAATATCTAACTTATTGTTGAATAAATCTATTAGGATATTTTTGATTCTATCTGAATCCGAATATATTGTTAAGATTTCTCCTTTCTCTGATAATGTGGTAGATTCTTCTGCATAAATGTCAAGCGCCGCGGATATCTCCGGAGTAAATTCCATTGATTCATAATCATAATATGCCGCCAAACGATTTGGTTCGTAATATACAGATTGATTATATAATGACTGATCAAGTTTAGTCCATTTATCTGCAATGTATTGTGTTTGTTGTGATTGTAAAAGAGCCTTTTCGTAATCTTCTCTACTATCTGTTTTTAATAATTCGTCTTTAGAAAAATTGAATGATGGGGTTTCATCGGGTTTTTTTTGACCCGGATAACCGAACATTCTTGTGAGTTTCTGAAAAACAGTCAAATTTTGATTCGCCATGTATATAAATACTTTTCTTTCTAATATAAACTATTTTATTTGATTTTAGAATCCTATTTACGTTTACTAAATAACCAAGAATATTCACGATACATGTCCTTACTATTATTGGTCGGATTGTTTTGGTGGTATAGGTCACCATTCGTCTGCATTGCCGCTATCGGATCTAATGAAGTACCATATGAATAGAACGATTTATTAGGCTCGTAGGTTCTTTCGGATAATACCCAAGACTCCAACATCGCTTTATTTTTGGAATCATTTTTTTGTAATTGATTAAAACAAATATCACTAGCATATAATGCCATTGATAAACTCATTATAGAATCATCATGAGCACCTTTCATGTGGTCAGGTCTTCCATTAATATAAACAAATGTATTCAATTCATTTAACAACCTATTTGACCTTACTTGAAAATTTTTTCTTAATTGTTCCTCAAATGCCGCAACTATTTGTGTTCTTTTATTATTAAAGTTTATACCTGGAATTTTATCCATGGCTTTTTTATTATAGTCCCATATATTTTGAGTGTTAATACCATCAATATAGAGATTCTTATAATTCATTTCTTGTAACTTTCTTGATGTGGCAATTCCCATACCACCCGTAATATCAATCACAATAAACGCGTCGTATAAAATACCCCACTTATATGCAACTGACGCCAAATCATCTGGAGGAATTTTACCAACATATTCTAAAACTTGTTCTCTATCATCAAAATCCACAATATTGATTGATGAAAAATCCTCACTATCTCCTCTACTCACGTCAACACCCATTATATAACGATGACCTTGTATTGGATCTTTCCATTGCCAAAGAGTTCCTTGCATGTATTTTTCTTTTGGTTGTCTTATCATATTCTTGGCAATATTTTCTTGGATATCTCCGGGTATTACCCCATCACCTGAACCCAAGAAATCACATTCCAATTCCTGAGCAATCTTACGTCTATCATATTTAAATTTTTTAGACATAGATTCAAACCAAGAAGAGAATGGTTTATAACCTTGTTCTCCATATTCAACATATTTTTCAATATCAAAATCGTACATCACCACTTCTTCATCGTTATACTGTTCCCTATTCAACATGTAATGTACAACATCACTACATTTAACCCATCTTAAATCTTTAGTGTATCTTGGGTCTTTAAACCATCTTAAATCTGTAATATGAAAATCATTAATTCCACGAATTGCTTGGTCATATACACCATAGTATATTGGGTCGTACCCATTCGGTGTCGAGATTAATATAATTTTACCACCTGTGGATAGGGATGCCATAGATGCTGCCCAGAAATCATCTCCAGCCTCAATATATGCGGCCTCATCAAATACGAGTATTGTAGGTGTGTAACCACGAAGAGCATCCGCAGATGTCGCGACCGCCTTTACCTCACAACCATTATTTAGTCTGAATCTACTTTCAGAATTTTTATCAGGAGAAAAACCTACGTTAATCCATTCTGGCCATTGGTCTAAGAAATGTCTTACCTTATTTGCCATCTCAATTGCGGTATCTCTTTTATTCGCAATAATCAGCACTCTTTCAGGATTTTCAGGTTTTGCCGTTTGTAATTTTTTTGAAATCCATGCTGCGGTTACTGTAGATACACCCGCCTGTCTATATTTTCTTGTAATATTTTCGTTGTATTTTTCATAATCCTGAATAAGTTGTACTTGGTCAGGAAATAGTTCTAACGGTACGAATTTTTTTTGAGTATTATCGTAAGTTGTCAAATAAGTTTTTAACGCGTACGGAGCATCCTTAATTATTTTTGCATATTCCTTTAATTGTTCTATTTTTTGATTCATATATATAAATATAAAAAAAGTGGTCAAATTTGACCACTTTAAATTATCTTCTAATTGGACCTAAATCATCGTCCTCATTATCCTCATCTCCATCATCTTCATCCCCGATTGTTCCTTGAATACCTAAGGATTTTAAAAAGTCATTTAAATCATCTGATTCAGTTTCATCTGTTGCATCATCTAAATCATCTCTAAACATTGCTACAGATTCTTCGTATTCTTGGTCTCTAAACATTTTATTTATACCGTCCATTAATTCGTTCATCATTCTTTTACCTTTATCTGAACCAGATAAAACCTCTTTCATGAAAACCAAAAATTTCTTAGCGGGTAATTTGAATATTTCAGTTAGTAAATAATTTTGGAGTTCTACTTTATTTTCGTCTGTTAGAATGTCTTCAGGAAATTGACTTCTAACTCTATCCCATATTGCGGGTCCGAGTCTCAAATCCCACATTTCTTTTTCTAAAGTATCCTCTGATTGTTCAACATCTTCAAATCCTTCATCACCTTCAGGTCTACCTTGTATTGCGAATAGTTCTAATACACCTTTAATTAGTTCATGTACTAAAACAGGGAAATTTACACCTCTGGCGATTATTTTCGCTTTACCTTCAGGGTCATCTTCATCTGGTCTTTCTACACTTTCTTTTCCCGCAACTGAATTCGGAGAACCTTTCAATAATTCATCACTCGCCTGCCAATAAGTTATATCAAGTATTGACATTAGTGTACCATATAAATTTAAAATATTTGGTTCTCCAGTAATCTGTTGAAGTCTGTCAGGTACTAAATGGAACATATAATGACCCTTTTTAGATGCCCCTTGAATGATACTATTAATCATTCTTCTTTTTGCCTTTTCTAAATCTAAATTTTGTAATTCGTTAAAAATTTCAATTTCATTCTCAATATTAACCTCTTCAGGGTTTTCTTCATTTCGATTATCTCTGTTAAAATCATTCGTATCTATTTCACCCATCCCAATAATCTTAGCATCAAAATCTATTGCGTCTTCAGGTATACCCATTTCTTTCATTACCAGTTCTACGGCCAATTGTTCTAACTCTTGTTTATGTTCTCTTTCTACTTGAACAATTGTATTGTGAGCATCCATTAAAGTACCCTGTAATTGCATTAAACCCGTCATATTTCTTTGAACAGGTGCATTATTACCCAAATATCTTCTTAAATTATTAACAACTTGTTTATACCTTTCAGATGCCAATATTTCTTGAAAATTCTTATTTGGTTCTTCACCTGTTTTAGGTAACGGAACTTTCTTAAAGGGAGTTTCTCCTTGTGATAGTTTATTTTGTAAACCTGCATCCGGTCTATCCGGACTATCGAAATCCATTGCCATCTCTTCTAAATTTTCTTTTATCAAAGATAACAAATGTTTTTTTGTAAATTTCATTATTTGTCTTCTTTTAATGCCTTTGGTTTAGGATTTTTTCCAGGACCTGGTTTATATGGTGTTTTTGGTTTTGATGGTTTGGTGGTTGGTTTTACTTTTGGTTTTGTTTTTGTACCATCCTCTTTAACTTCGGATTTTTTTATTGCATCATAACTCATAAATTCAGGCACATCATTGTGACCCTCTTTGACATTTGGACCAACTTCATGTTGTACCATTTTTGTTTGAATCAATTCCATAATTTCATTCTTAGAGGTAAATGAATGATAATTATTCTCCACTAATTTATTAACCCAATTTTTTACTTCGACACCTTCTCTTTTAATATTTTTCCACATAGCAGCAGCGGCAACTGATTTAGGGTCTTTAGCTCCACTTTCTTTTGCATTCTTTTCTATTTTTTCAAACCCCTTTCCCTTCTTACCAATATCTTCACCTTTTTTAACTTTTTTGACTATATCACTTTTCTTTTCTTTAGAAAGTCCTGCAGATGGTTTCTCTTCTTTAACCTCAGTTTTTTTCTTCCCTTTTCTCAAAAGTTTGAAATCTTCAGAATCAATTTCATTATTTTTATTTTTATCTAAAGATTTTAATTGTTTCTCTGTCGGTTTTTTACCTTCCCCAACCTCACCTTCATATGTCATATATGACAATTTTTTTTGTTGTGCCGCTATAATTTCTGCTTTATTATCTTTAGGTATGTTTAATGTTGCCTCACCCAAAATTCTACTACCCAATGTATATAATTGTTTATCTGAAAAATTAACAAGTGTTTTTTCTGATAATCCTTCTTTGATAAGTCTTTGGACTAATTCATTCCTCTTCATATATTTTTGAATTTAATTTCTTCTTTTAATAGGTGATAACCTCTTTGTTTTAATTTTTTTGATACAGAATCAATTGTTTCTCCAAATTTAAATGATAATCTATCAAATTCGGACTCAATGTTAAATTTTTCCCAACCTAAAGATACAACACCATCAACAGCATCAATAACTCCGAAATAATCGGAGTTTTGAATTAATTCTAATTGTAAATCTGTATTTTTAAGTAAACCAACCATATCAACATATTCTATGTCAGGTGATTTACTTCTGGAAACGATAGATGCAGGAATTATAAACCAATCTTCAATGTCAAGTTCGGTTGAGTTACTAAAGATAAACTCATATTGTTTTTGACCTTTGTAATCCGACCCAATTTCATTGACATAAATCAGTTTCATTTATTTAAAATATTTTCCTAAAGTTTCAGCTACACTTCTATTAATTGCACTTTGAATTTCGTTCATATCTAATTCAACAACATCTTCTTCCATTGAATTTTCACCCATACCTAAACGAGCATACTTGCTCAAATCAATTTCACTTGATTGTATAGGTGTGTCAATAAATTCTTCAAGTTTACTCATGGGGTCATCAGTTTCACCTAAATCACCTTCCGATGAAGGTTCTTCAGCAGGAACTTCAGTTTCATCTGATGGCATATCCTCCTCATCTGAAGATGGTTCTTCTGATGGAATGCCCTCTTCCTCTTCTCTTTCAAATTTTTCTGCGATGTCTTCTAAATCTTCTAAGTCAAGTTTTTCTAAATCAACGGCAGAAATTATCATGTTCAAGACATACTTAATATCATCACTTTCCATTTTGTCATGGAGGTCTCTTAATTCTTGACCAAGTTTACCAGCATATTTTTGAACTTCCGCCATATAGTCAGATCTTTTACCTTCACCTTCTGGTGATGGGGTTTCTGAATCCATTTCTGGAGAGGACATATCACCTTCAGGTGATGGTTCAGAACCCATTTCTGAAGAACCCATTTCAGGTGCCGGTTCAGAACCCATTTCAGGTGCCGGTTCAGAACCCATTTCAGGTGCCGGTTCAGAACCCATTGTTGGTTCCGGCATAGGAGCTTCCTCTTTTGGTTTTGATGTTTTTAAAACATACTTAGTTGCTTCATTCAACTCATCTTGACCTTTTAAGAGTTCCAATCTTTTTAACGCCTCCGCATATGATGAAAATTTGTTTTTGTTTTTCATGAACATACCACCAATATAATCTAGTGATGATTCATTCAAACCTTTTTTCACATAGTAACCGTCTTTTTCTCTGACGACACCATATACACTACCGTTAGTAGATTCCTTAACTAAATCAGGTTTTGACGTATTTGATTTGCTATTATTGTCTTTGTAGTAAGTCAGCTCGAGAATTCTTTTCAATTTTTCGTCGACTTTTAGTTTCTCACTACCGAGTGGTTTTAAATCTCCCATGTTTTTTGTTATTAGATAAACTTATTCTTATCCTATAAATACATAGATATCAGGAAAAAAATAAGGTTCTTTATTGTGTTATAGATAATTTCTTATCAATTAAGTTTGATTTGAGGTTTAATAATTTTTCAATATAACCATTTCTCCTTAATAACTTAAAAGTTAAATTCTCATAAGAGTATTCCCCACCTTCCTCTAAACCACTTTGCCTAAACTCTTTAATCTTTTTTCTTAATACATCAATTTGTGTTAACGCATCGTCTTTTTCACCTATTGAGGATAGTCTATCTATTTTTTTCGCAAACTCTTCACCTTTCTCAAGAATTTTTCTTTCGTCAATATTAGGAGTTTCTTTCTTCGGTTCAACAACCCATTTGTTATTCAAAATTGAATACACACCTGATGATACGTGAGGTTCATTAACATCTTGTACATATACCTCAACATCAAAACCTTTTATTTTAATATCGTGTTTCTCATTCCAAACATTTTTCTTTGCATCAAAAAACTCTTTCAATAAATCAGAATTAAATTTAGAATCTTCAAAATCTATTAGAATATGTAAATCAACATCTGAGTATTGTGACCAATTATAATTAGATAATGATCCTGTCAAGACAATGTCATGAATAAAAAATTCAATACCTAAGGATTCGATAAAATCATCTGATATATCAAGTAACCTTTTTCTTATATCTTCACGCATGGTAAACCTTTTACCATCCATTTCAAATATTTGGTCAGATAAAGAATCCTTTGATTGAAAAGATTTAACTATCTTTTCATCCTTATCAGAATACTCAATTAATTCATCAATTAAACTCATCCTATTTTAGTATACTTATAACTTCTGGCGATATTTTCGTTGAAGTACTTTCCTTGTGATTCGGCCATCCTAAATTTAGTAAACTTATTCCAAGGAACTTTATTATATTCATAAATAGCACCACTATTGAAAGTTACCGATAAATCCTCAGTTTCCGTATTGTATTTTGCGGACTTTAAATTGGATGAATTAATTACCACTTCAATAAGAGTACCATCAATTTTTTCAGAAATAATTGCCATAGTGAAATTTTTATTATAATATACTAAATAAATATCAAATAAAAAACCTCGATTTCTCGAGGTTTTCTGTTTTAATCACACATCAAAGTACAATCTGATTTTTTTATAACGGTTCTCGTACCGATAGTTTCAGTTATAATATATTTTTCATTAAAAAACAATGCTAACTTAGTACCTGATGGATATTGTTCAAATATATCATCAAAATTAACAAACTCATCACTAAGACAAAAATCTTGATTTACTGAAATGACATGTACTTTTTTATCCCCACCATTACATGGACTAAAAGAATTTGTTACTTCAATAAACATACAGTCAAAATGATAATATGTTGGTTCTGGTGGATATATTGGACCAGGTGTAGGTTGTGGTGTTGGCGGCGGAGGAGGAATTATGGTATCTGATTTTGAAAATCTTTTAACTACACCATAAACAATGAATCCAAGTACTATAACTACAAATAAAATACCTAAAATGTTTCCCATATGTTTTTTTAGATAAATATCTGAAGTTATCCAATAATAAAAAACCCCGAAAAATTCGGGGTTATCAGTCAATTTAATGAAATCGTTCTCTCCAATGATTTTTTATTATCAATTGGTAAAACTAATTCCAATATTCCATTTTCAACCTTACCTAAAATGTTTTTTTCAACAACATCATCAGGAATTCTATAAGTTTTAACGAAATTGGAAATGAATAACTTGGTCTCTTCATACTCTTCCATTTCATAAGAAATTTTAAGAATCCCCTCTTTAGTGGAAATCTTCAAATCGGATTTTGTTAACCCTGGCACACAAATGGAGATTTTGTACCCTTCATTTGTTTTATTAATCTTTGTTTTTGGTGAGTTGTAAAACTCCGCACTATCGAACATTTTGTCAATAGTACTAAAAATCGGGTCTCTGAATAATGTAATCATAGTTTATAGTTTTATAAAAAACATTCAAAAACTTTACCAATAGAAATATAAATGTAAAATTGTCATATTTTATTATAATTGTCAGACATTTTGTCTTATAGTTTTTTTTACGTTTAAAAAATCATATATTTGTTTATCTAAATCAAATAACATGGCGGTAGATTTTTTCGAAGAAGGTCAAACAATAAATCCAAAAAAAAGTAAAAAAAACAGTAACACCCCAATATTGGATAATTTTTCAAGAGACTTGATAAGATTAGCTGAAGAGGGAAAAATAGACCCTATTGTTGGTAGGGACAAGGAAGTTAAAAGAATTGCGCAAATTTTATCAAGAAAAAAGAAGAACAATGCGGTGATAGTTGGTGATGCTGGTGTGGGTAAATCCGCATTAGTGGAAAAATTGGCATTGATGATTCATAAAGGAGATTGTCCAACGAACTTATTAGATAAAAGGATAGTTTCATTAGATTTGACATCTCTTGTTGCTGGTACAAAATATAGAGGACAATTTGAAGAGAGAATTAAAGCAATTTTAAATGAATTACAAGAAGCACCAAATGTGGTTGTGTTCATTGATGAGTTACATACAATGGTAGGTGCAGGTAATGCTAGTGGTTCTATGGATGCTGCTAACATCCTTAAACCCGCATTAGCTAGAGGAGAAATCCAATGTATTGGTGCAACGACTTTTGATGAATTTAAAAAACATATTGAAAAGGATGGTGCATTGGTTAGAAGGTTTCAAAAGATTATCTTGAAAGAACCAACACAAGACGAGACTATTGAGATATTAAAAAATCTTAAAGAATCTTATGAGAATTTTCATAAAGTAATGTATAACGAAAATGTTGTTGAGACAATAGTTAAACTTTTACATCGTTATATCACTGATAGACAATTTCCAGATAAGGCAATTGACATACTTGATGAATTAGGTTCAGAAAAAAGGGTATCAACAAGAATTCCTGATTTTATTGAGAAGTTGAAAAAGGAATCTGAAGAAATAAAAGAAAAAAAATTACAAGTAGTAAAAACTCAAAACTACGAACTTGCAGCAAAGCTTAGAGATGATGAAAGAAAGATTTTATCAAAACTCGAAGATGAAAAACAAAAGTGGTCCGACAACCAAAAAACTAACAAGACACCGATAACGGTTGAAAATGTTTATGAAATGGTTTCTCAAATCACAGGAGTACCCATAACCAAATTAGATGAAAAAGAAAGTGATAAATTATTGAAAATGGAAGAAACACTTTCATCAAAAGTGATTGGTCAAGATGAGGCAATTTCAATAATTTCAAAATCAATTAGAAGAAATCGTGTTGGGATAAAAGATGTTAATAAACCAATCGGTTCTTTTATATTTTTGGGTTCCACTGGTGTTGGTAAAACATATTTAGCAAAATCAATTGCCGAAATCATATTTGGTGACCCCGAAAAAATTGTCCGTGTTGATATGAGTGAATACATGGAAAAACACAATGTTTCAAGATTAATTGGATCTCCTCCCGGTTATGTCGGATATGATGAAGGAGGACAATTGACCGAAAAAATTAAAAACAATCCATTCTCTGTCATACTATTTGATGAAATAGAAAAGGCACATAAAGATGTTTTCAACATACTTCTTCAAATTTTGGATGAAGGACATCTCACGGATTCGTTTGGTAGGAAGGTGAATTTCACAAATACAATTATCATCATGACATCTAATGTCGGAGCTAAAAAAGTATCTGATTTTGGGAATGGTGTAGGTTTTTCCACATCATCAAGTGAGAATCAAAAATATGAGGTTAGAAAATCAATTATACAGAAAGCATTAAAACAACAATTTAATCCTGAATTCTTGAATAGGATTGATGATGTTATACTTTTCAATTCATTAAATGAAGAGACAATTAAAAAAATCATCAACATTGAAATAGGTAAACTGACTAACAGACTGAAGGATAAAGGTTATAAAATTAACTTTGATAAAACTGTTATAAACAAAATATTTGAATTAAATACACAAGAGGAATATGGTGCTAGACCGATTAAAAGAATTATCCAAAACTTATGTGAAGATTTTCTTAGTGAGGAAATTCTAAAAGGTAATATTTTAGAAAATGAACAAATTACTGTGAAATTTAAGGACGAAAGTTTAAAAATTTCAAAAAAATATTCATAATTTGTTTACTTTTTTATAAAATATATGTATTTATATTCTCGGAGGTTCTCTTTGCCGATTACCTTCTTCGTTTTTTTTAAAATAAGTGAGGTTGAACTCACCGAATGACCTTAAACCCCAACATCCTGTTGGGGTTTTTTATTTCCAAAAAAAATTTGTATATTTGTTTTATGAAAAAATATACATTAATTCTTGGTTTGGGTGTGATGATATCACTCATATCATGTGGAGGTGAGTCTACCACATCTGAAACAACTGACTCATTGGCGGTACAGGTTGATACATCATCTGTAACAGCGAAAGACACCACAGTCAGTAAAATTCAAGAAGAAAGCACCGGGATTAAATAATCCAATCAGTTTAAGGGTTGGGTAACTCCCAACCCTTTTTTTCACTATTTATTTATAAAAAATGGAAGAAAATAATATAATCGGAGATTTAATTCTATTGCGAGGGATTCCTGGCAGTGGAAAATCTACTCTGGGTGAAATAATAATGAAGTCAAAAGGGGGAGACATACCAGATGTTTTATCTGCGGATGATTTTTTTGTTGATGAAAGGGGTTTTTATAAATTCGACCCTACTAAATTAAAGGAAGCACATAATTCTTGTCTTGTAAAATGTGCAGATAGAATGAGACAAGAAATATCTAAAATTGTTGTTGCGAATACGTTTACCCAAGAATGGGAAATGGAAAAATATTTTGAAATTGCTGAAAGATATTTTTATAGAGTACATTGTGTTATTGTTGAAAATAGACACGGTAATAGAAATATTCACGGGGTTCCAGAAGACAAATTAGAAGTCATGAAAGATAGATTTGAAATTAAACTTTAAATGAGTAAGTTTATTCCGTCATACCTCAGTATCTCAAAAAAGAAAAAAATTAATGTTAAAAACATTAGAGAAATATTATCAAAATGGTTTAGTTTTAAAACAAAAACATCCAAGACTAAATCTGACGATTTGGAATTACGCGGCAAAAGTTCAGTATGAAAAATTATGGGATGATGTTACTCTGCGTTGTAGAGGACTAATAACCGACGAAAACGGTAAAATTATTGTTCAGCCATTTAAAAAGTTTTTTAATTACGAAGAGGTTGTAAATGAAATCCCAACAAATAATGATTATGTCTATGTTCAAGAAAAAATTGACGGGTCATTAGGTATACTTTTCTTTTATGAAGGTGAGTGGATCATGTCAACCAGAGGTTCATTCACATCTGAACAATCACAAAGAGGTTTAGAAATTTTAAAAAAAAAATATAACCTACAATCATTTGAACCATCAGTCGCTTACTTGGTTGAAATTGTTTACCCCGAAAATCGTATTGTTGTCAACTATAATCATGAAAAAATTGTCTTTTTAAGTGCAACACTCAATCATAGTTTTACTTGGGATAAAACAAAAGAAGACGAATTACATTGGACAACTTCATGTGCTTTTTTTAAGTCAAATGGAATAAAAAAGGAAGATATCGTAGAGACAAAACAATTTTTTAATTTTAGTGATGAACTATACAAAGAACTAAAAGAAAAGAATGAAAACAATAAAGAAGGGTATGTTCTAAAATTCTTTCCTTCTAATTTCAGAGTTAAAATAAAATTCGAAGAGTATGTTCGTTTACATAAAATAATAACGAACATATCAAATAGAGATATTTGGGAATATCTTAAAGAAGGGAAATCTTTTGATGATATATTGGAGAAAGTTCCTGACGAATTTTATAATTGGGTTAAAGAAACCAAAGAATCAATCGAATCTCAATTTAAAAAAATTGAAAATGAATATCAATGGATATTCAAAGTAATTAAACGAGCTGACGGTACTTCAGACAGAAAAGTTTTTGCAGACTATGCACTAAACTATAAACACCCATCTATATTATTCAACATGAATGTCGGGAGAGATTATCATGAAATAATATGGAAAATAATATACCCGAATTATTCAAAACCTTTTAAAAATGAACAATAAATTAAGACTTTATTTAGATGATGTAAGAACACCAAAAGATTCTGAATGGATTGTGGTGAGGAATTATGAAGATTTTGTAAACCAAATAAAATCATATGGATTAGAAAATTTTGATGTCATATCATTAGATCATGACCTTGGTGAAGGTGCAATGATAGAATATTACACTAATGTCAAAAATAATTACACATTAGACTATTCAAATATTCATGAGAAAACAGGAATGGATTGTTGTAGATTTTTGGTTATAGAGAGTATGTCTAAAAACATCCCTCTACCTCAAATTTACGTACATTCTGCAAATCCAATCGGTAGTTCTAATATGATGGGGTATATCAATAATTATTTAATGAATATCAATCAACCTCAAACGTGTGTGAGAGTTAAAATAGAACACACAATTGATGAACCATTGATGTTGTCACCAGAAGCTCGAAAAGCGAAATGGGATAAAACAAAAAATAATGACTAAAGGTTTACAATATTTTGAAAAAAATAATATCAGAATTATAACGTCTTTAAGATGTGGTCACAGGACATTGAAAAATGCGAAAAATAATTTAGGTAACGATTTTTTTGTTAATATTCCTGTAAATGTTGAATTTTTCGAATCCCATACGTTATTTCCTTATGATGGTGAGACGTACTTTATTATTAGGGATCCGATGGAACACCTAATAAGTGCCCTAACATTTACTATGGGTATGTGGTATGGAGACTCAATAAATTCAAATGGATTGTTTCATCAATTACCAAATGAAAAAAAATTAAATCATTGTATAGATGAAATATATTTTTCAAAATATAACTTTCATTGGGTTGCATACCGATATCAAACGATTTATAAAGAAGTAATAAAATTAGATTTAAAAAAATATAAATATGATTTTATTATACTTAAAAATCTTACTGATTTTTTAAAAAATAAGTTTGAAATATATGAAATAGACAATAAGGACGAATACAACTCCCCACATTATACCAAATCACAGATTTTAGATTTACTAAAAAATAATAAATTTGAAAATTTTGACAGACTTGTGGAAATGTGTTTTGTAGAAAAATATTACTATCTATTATTGAAGGAAAAGAAATTCTCAGAAAAATTTTGCCATGATTATATTATGTCGTAACTTTATTTCCTTTTTCTAACAAACTAAACCAACAACCAAATGATTAAACAAAAAGTTAAAAAATCAGAACCGTTTAAAGAATTGAAAATTGACGGAAGGTATAACGAGTTCAAAGATTTTTATGATAGGAATAAAGAATTAATTTATAAATCAATAATAGAACTCTTTGAGGGATTCAAAACATCCAGAAAAAAAAGTTTAAAACTCTATATTTCGGCAAATATAAAAGGGTTAGAATGGGATACTGAATTTAATTTTCACAGAGATGAGACAATTGTTTTGAAAAGAGATGTGATGCCATATTTTGAAGAAATCGAAGATTATGAAACTTGTGGTGATATAATAAATTTACATAATGAATTGACAATATGTAAATAAATAATTATACTTTTTTAACCTGAGAAGGTAGATTTATTATTTTTTGTCTAAGAATCCCTAATGTCACAACATTGGGGATTTTTTATAAGTTAACCCCCAAACCAAAAAATGTATTTTTTCTTATAGGGTCATAATCTAATTTTACAGTTATGTTTTTGAAATCCCTAATTAATCCAATTTTTATTGTTGTGAAATTACCCGTGTATTTTGGAAACGTTATGTAACCTTCGGCATCATAACCTCTCCATCTAACAACTTCAGTACCAAATCCAAGCATAGTATGAACACCTGTTCTACCGAATCTTTTACCAAATCCAATGTACGTGTTATTATTTTTAACAAAATCATCAACTAGTGGAAAATCGACCAATTGTATTTTTCCATTTGGAAAAAAAGTTGATTTATCAACTTCATATGTTTGGGAATATTCTAAAATTAAATAACCTCTATCTCCCAAGGTTAACCATCCACCCATTTGTTTTTTTGATGACATCTGTACACCGAAAGAAAAATTTAAAGACTTACCTTTTATTGTGTCTTTTTTACCATCGTCATAGACATAAATTCTTGCTGGACTTCTATAACCCCATCTATCATAATAAGAATATGGTAACCAATAATCATATCCAAATGTAGGTGCACCCCAATAATTCCATCTATCCCATCCCACATTGTTGTAGTATGGTCTATTGATTATTACGTTAGGTTTCACATTTTGATTTACCGGAGGGTTATGTCTCCAACTACTATATCCATCAGATGGGGTTACTCTAATGACTTCATTTGATGTACCTTTTGAGTTAGATTGAGTGGGTGAATTGTTTCTCCAAGACGATACCTGACCAAAAGATAAAATTGGTATGAATAACAGAAATAATATTCTCATAAAAGATATTTTATTATAAATATCCTATTCTGTCGGTGTGTTAGACTGTGATTTTTTGTTAATAAACTTATCAACAGATGCTATGCCCAATGATCCTAAAGTTAACCATTGAAATGCATCAAATATAAATTCGTTAACAATCAACTCCTTACCCAAATAACCCGTTACAATATCTGCGATAGCAAATATGCACATCATCATAAAAGATAAGAAACCTATAACCGCCTTTTCGTTTATGTGGTTACTATCGTTGAAGAGTTCTGATAAAAATTTTTTCATATTTATTAGTTTTTGTCTAATAATAAATATCCAATCAATATAAAATTTGATTCGTTTTTTTGAGAATTGAATTACCTAAACTGATTCTCGTCTCAACCTGAGGTATTGAAAATTCCACAATTTCAATTATCTCATCAATAATTTGATTGTCTTCATTTTCCAATTTTGGATTATCCGTGAAATATATGTATCTATTTTTATCAAATACTTTCTTCATATCATTAAATGAACTTTTAAAGAAATACATCTCTCTAACCATGTTTTCCATATGTAATAAATGTGGAGATAAACATCTATTCATAAATGATGAATCAACAACTTGTAGATATGATAATAATTTATATTGTTTATATTCAAAATCTATCGGTGATTCAACATACCATTTAATTGAAATTATATTTTTATTTAACATATTAGTTAGTTTTACTTCTAATTACCAATGTGTCGTTTTGTATAAACGTACATCCATTTGGTGTCGGTCCCACCCACCACATCGCAACACAACTCGAACCAATTGAACCCATTATTGGTCCTGTTCCCGTTGAATAATCACATGGTTTATATGTGTAAAGTAAATTACAATTTGTGTCATATTGTGATTGGTGATATAATCCTATAGTATGTCCTGATTCATGAGATGACGCAACTCTTATCCTTAATGTATTATAAGACATTGTATTAGAGAATACAAAACAAGGAGTGTCGTCACCCCAAAACATACTACCAACATAAGCAATACCTGCAACGCCGGGATACACCCCACTAGATGTGGTTACAACAACTCTCATTCTTTTCGCAATACTTGCATTTAAATAAACATTCTCATCAGTCGTTACTGTTATATTAAATTTAGAATAATCTTTAATCATACTATCCAATATAGTTTGTATTTGTTCGGGATATAATCCACTTGGTTGACATTGATAAGGAACACCATTATTCCACATCGGACTATTCAAATAATATCCATCAAAATCAAGTAATATGACTGATTTAATAGATGGTTCATTTCCGTATGGATACGGATCACACACATCACCAATACCATCCTTATCACTATCCAATTGGTTTGAGTTAGATGTCTTAGGACAATTGTCTGTATTGTCAGGATTACCATCCTTATCAAAATCCTTAATTCTGGTAGACCCTCCGGTTCTTGCCAATTCAAACTCTTCTCTTGTTTGAAATTTATCATTATTCAATATCCCAAAATCACAAACTTCGGGTTTTCTGTTTGTGTTTGTTGGAATAGTTTCTTTATTACATGTGATTGTTAGTAGAACAATAAAGAATAAAATAAAATAGAACGGTTTCATGTGATGTTGGTTTTACATAAATATCATTTATTATCATGTTTGGTTTATATATATTTTGGCACATTTTAGGTATTTACACATCTTTTGTGTTATTTATTAAATGAATAAATTCCTCACAATTTTTCCCATGACAAAAACAAAAGTTCTCTTTATTTTAAAAAGAAGAGAGGATTATAGTGTAACAAAACATTCACATATTGGAATGAGTACAGGTCTGTACAATTCTGCCTCATTTATGAACGACATGTTATTAGAATCGGGTGTCGATTCTGAGATTGTTGTTGTTTTAGACAATAATTGTATTGATAGGGAAGTTACAAAACACAAACCAACACATGTTATTATCGAAGCGTTGTGGGTTGTACCATCAAAATTTAGTGTTTTATGTAATTTACATCCAGATGTAAAATGGATTATAAGGTTACATAGTGAAACTCCTTTTTTGGCCAATGAGGGTATGGCATTTGATTGGATTGGTGATTACATGACATTTGACAACGTTATTGTTGC
>Ga0315903_10003039_pt1 | contig 23748 bp, 18 predicted proteins | sample LakEriMetagenome_7_FD_203524 | JGI IMG/M metagenome (GOLD analysis project Ga0315903, IMG submission 203524) | Freshwater fungal communities from buoy surface, Lake Erie, Ohio, United States - Buoy 2 MA119 | ecosystem: Environmental > Aquatic > Freshwater > Lake | place: USA: Lake Erie, Ohio... | reverse complement strand
ACCCCCGCTGCTCCAGGAACTATATCATGGACATCTTCTATTTGCGCATCATCCAATACCACCTTAAGTGTGCCCCCCGTATCAGGAGCAGCTACATACGAATGGACACTTCCCTCAGGGGTATCTTTCGCCGGCGGAACGGTCAATTCAGCTTCGGTTGAAGTATCTTTCGCTGCAGGATTTGTTCAGGGTGATGTTTGCGTCAGGGCGGTTTCAGCTTGCGGATACGGAGGATATTTGAGTTGTCAGACCATTGGAATAGTACCCTCAACACCCGGAGTCATTACCGGCCCAAGCGGAGTTTGTCCGCTGGCCTCAGGATTAACTTACAGTATTAGTGCGGTTCCGGGTGCGGCCTCATATGTTTGGACTGTACCTGCAGGTTGGCATATCAATTCCGGCAACGGTACTGCTTCCATCAGTGTTGACGTTCCTTCTACTTTCAGTACCGGTCAGATTACCGTTGCTGCACTTTCGTCCTGCGGACAAAAAAGCGGATTGCGTATCCTGAATATTGGGGCAGCACCTGCTGCACCCGGTACGATGTCAGGTCCTACCGCAATCTGTCAGGGCAACACTTATTCTTACAGTGTTCCCACTGTGCCCGGTGCAAGCTCATATACCTGGTCACTACCATCAGGTGTCACTCTTGCTACCGGTGATCCGGGCAATGGCAATAGCATCAATGTTGATGTAAACAGTAATTACAATGGTGGCAGCCTGTGTGTTGTAGCCAATACTGCATGTGGCGGAACCAGTATCAGCAGATGCATCACTCTTGGAACCACAAATGCTGCTCCGGGCGTTATCACCGGACCGCGTGCGGTTTGTCCTGGCGCCGGATTCCTGACCTACTCCGTGAGCGGGACAGGAAATTTCCAGTGGACAGTACCAACAGGATTTACCATACTCTCTGGTCAGGGCACTAACAGTATTAGCCTGAGTGCACCTGCATCGTTTACTTCAGATCAGATTTGTGTACAATCACTGAACGCCTGCGGAACACCCGGTGCTTCATCCTGTCTGAATATCAGCAGTACACCTCCTGCCGCAACCGCCATTTCAGTTGCCGGTAATTTCTGTCCGGGATCAACACGCAGCCTTTCGGTAGCGGCTGTATCCGGAGTCACCGGTTATACATGGACTGTACCGGCAGGTCTCACAATTGTTGGCGGACAGGGAACCAGCAGCATCCTGGTTGAGATTGGCACCAATTACAGTCCGGGACAAGTATGCGTTACTGCTACAAGTTCATGCCAGTCGTCGGCAGTATATTGCCAAACGATCAACATCTCAACACCCTCGGCTGCAACAAATATTGTTACGCCGGCGGCATTGTGCGCAAACAGCACAGCAGTGTTTGGTGTGCCGGCAACTACCGGAGCAGGGTCATTTAACTGGACGGTTTCTGGTGGAATGACGATCACATCAGGTCAAGGAACACCGATTATTACAACCTCCATTGGATCCGGCTTTACATCCGGCAGCGTATGCGTAACCTCAGTATCAGGTTGTGCATTACCGGGCACTCAATACTGCAAATCATTCACATCGACACCGGCTACTCCCGGAACCATCACAGCGCCTACACCGGTTTGCGGAAACCAAAACGAAGTGGTGTTATCTGTGGCTCCCGTTCAGGGCGCAAGTTCCTATGAGTGGACATTGCCTGCCGGACTCACTGCCGTAGCTGGCTCAGGCACCAGTGCCATAACTGTCAACAGTGGCCCGGGATTCACAGGTGGTACGGTGACTGTAAAAGCTGTTTCTGCCTGCGGTACACTTAGTGCAGCACGAACTCTTGCTCTCAGTTCGGCTCCGGCATCACCCGGCACGATCAGCATACCGGCTGCAGTTTGTGCTAACGGCACAGGATATGTGTTTTCTGTCACTCCGGTTGTCGGTGCAGTCAGTTATAACTGGACATTCCCGTCAGGCTATTCCATCGTTTCAGGATCAGGCACCCATTCGGTAACAGTAAATACAGGAACAGTCATTGCAAACGGCTCTGTCTGTGTAAGTGCGACCTCCGTATGCGGTTCAACCAGTACAAACTCATGCCAGGCCATCATCAATTTGCCCGCCACGCCCGGAGGAGTTTCCGGAAGTGCAAATGGAGTTTGTAACTCAACTTTACAGTACTCCGTGCAACCTGTGACTGGAGCCACCGGCTACACCTGGAGTGTGATAGGCACAGGTGCCAATATTGTTTCAGGCCAGGGAACACGCATCATACAGGTTGCGTTCGATAATAACTTCACCTCCTGCCAGCTGAGTGTTGTTGCTACCAACAGTTGCGGAAACAGTGCCACCAGAACAAGCGGTATCATTACAGGCGCACCCGGCACCCCCGCCTCCATCACCGCATCCGGTCCGGCGTGTCCTTCTCAAAGCATCAGTTTTACAGCTGCATCATCTTTCGGTGCAACCGGTTACAACTGGACACTGCCCACAACAGGGTCACCTGCCGCAGTAATCAACTCCGGTCAGGGTACCAATATTGTAAATGCTACATGGGGTAGCGTTGGAGGTACCGTAGCTGTTACAGCATCCAACTCATGCGGCACATCTGCGCCCAGATCAATCTCTGTATCACTCGGATCGTGCAGAATGGAAAATGTCAACACCAACGAAATATCGTTACTTGAAGCTTTCCCGGTGCCTGCACACGAAGAAGTAATTCTCCGCTTCCATACCGATGATGTTGCCTCTTACACACTTGAGCTCTTTGATCTTAAAGGTCAACTGGTGAAATCGCGTCAGGAAATTTCCACACCGGGTAAAAATCTGTTCGTGATGGATGTCAGGACTTTGGAAAGCGGCATCTATCTGATGAAACTGCGAGGCTCAAATGGTCAGTTTGGAACCGTCAGAATAGTAGTCAAATAAAATGTTGTTAGTTATAATTTTCAAGCCGGGAGCAACCAAACGCTTCCGGCTTTTTTATTGGCTTCACTTGCTTCGTCGCAATTTAACTCTGTCCTTCTTCGGCAACCCCTTCACCACCTCATCCCAGGAATGATCGATCCATTCCTGTAAAAGTTTTTTGCTGACACTTCCGTCGATGATCACGGTGTTCCACATCTTCTTGTTCATGTGGAATCCGGGGATCACACAATCGTAACGCTCACGCAGCTCGATCGCTCTTTCCGGATCGCACTTGAGATTCATCCGGTCTGACTCACTCAAACTGGTCAGACAAAACATCTTTCCCATCACCTTAAAAACAAGCGTATCTTCATCAAAGGGAAATGACTCGGTGGTGCCGGGCTTGGAAAGACAGTATTCGCGGATTTCTTCTATTGACAAAGGGAGGGAGAGTGGGATAGTGGGATAGTGGTTAAGTGGGATAGTGGGATAGTGGGATAGTGGGATAGTGGGTTAAGTGGATTAGTAGAATAGTTGGTTAGTTGGTTAGTGTTAGAACTAAGAACTAAGAACTAAGAACTAAGAACTAAAAATTTTGTATAAGACAGGCTTCGATGGACTCGCGTCATTTTCCAGTGATGTGATTTGAAGATTGAGCAGATACAATCCATCGGCGATGCTGTCATCTACGTATATTAACTCCGTTATAGTAGCATCGGTTCGGGTTTGATCGGGATATCTCCAGAATGCATGATGGGCCAGTAGTTTTCCATCATCCTTTTCTCGGTCAACAGATGGCAAGTCGATCAGTAAATGTTTGATGCCTCTTTTCACCATCCATTCAGCTGCTTCATGTTCAAGATACGGAGGATTGGTATTAGAGTAGTGTCGATTATTTTTCAGTGAGTCGTTTGGCAGTGTACGGATGATCAGCGCCTGAGCATTTTCATGTTTACACATCGATACCAGATGTTGTTTTGTTATGATGCTGTCGCCATTTTTTTCCTCCGATTTAACTGAAACCAGCTCCGCCATAAAAAAAAACTCCCGCAGACATTGGTTAATGGAGTAGTCTTCCCTGCTGATATGTCCGACACACTCCGTATGCGTTCCGTTTCCGTGCGGATTCAAAAAAACATTTCTGAAATTAACACTGCCACCTCGCTTCACCTCACCCACCCAGTCGCCCATCACCACAGGCTCAATCCGAACCGGCTCGCAATACCAGGCATTTACATTTTCAGCTCCCGCCCTCAGCGGTATCGAAATATCAAGCGGCCTGGAAAGATCAACCTGATAAGTTACTCCCTTAAATTCCATTGTTGACTTCATGAGGTAAAATTAACCAAAAGTCTTTCTGTAAAATTCTATCCCGCAATCGGGAATCGGGAAATAATATGTAGTTATTACGGCAGTAGCGGCAGCAGCAGCAGCAGCGGCAGCAGCAGCAGCAGCAGCGGTAGCAGCGGTAGCAGAGGCAGCAGCGGTAGCAGCGGTAGCTGCCTCCACCAGCGTCGAGCGAAGCCGAGACGCCCAGACGTCATGGTGAGCGAAGCCGAACCACACTTTTTTTTAAATTATTATCTTTACCTCCAAAACCCAATCCCTCCCCCCTATGAGCAAACGCAAACTCTTCATCGTTGAAGACGACCCCATGTTCGCTGAAATGCTGATCGATTTTATGAAATCAAAGCCCCGGTGGGAAGTCGTTTATTTTCCTTCCGGAGAAGAATGCGTCAGAGAAGCCTATCAGGATCCTGATGTGGTAATCATTGATTATCATTTAGATGGACTAAAAGCCGAAGGCATGAACGGACTGGAAACCATGAAAAAGCTGAAGAAAACCGCTCCCGGTGCGCATTGTATTTTCCTGTCCGGACAACAAAAATACGGCGTAGCGCTTCAAACCATTTCACAAGGGGCTGAAAACTACGTATTTAAGGATGAAAATGCCTTTACGGAAATAGGGAAAATTCTGGACGGTATTCCGGTAGACTGATTATCAGTAGCCTTCTTCCAGCCACTGAGCTGCCTGTTCAGCATCAACAAAATATCTCGATTCAAAACTGAAACGCGGTGATATGGTGTTCACCATCCTTTTTACAGAACTGTTATTCAGATAATCCAAAGAGGTCACTATGGCCATCCTTTTGAGGCTCGTTGAAGCAATGGCGGGGAACCAGAAATTGGTAGCCCAATCCTCATCCTGAGGGTGAATCATCTGCATATGCTTCAAATCACCCAGCCAGTTCTCAACACCCCTTTCCTTTACAATTTCCAAAGCAATTTCCAAAGCCTCACGAAATTGAGTAGAAGTGGCAAAACCCTTCCACTTAAGGTGAATCTGCTTGAGCTCGGGTTTATGATAGATGGTGAGGTGATGTTGATCAAAAACCACATCAGAGATCATTTCCATGGAACAAAAGTATTTGGATTTTCGAACTAAAAAATTTGTTTTTGGCGAAGTCGGTGTTTGACGGAGTGTAATGCCTTCTGTTTAGGGTGGAGACTTTAGAAAACTTGGTGTAATTCCGGCAAAGAGATTGTTTTGTAGATAATTTACTACAAGAAGAGCGCCCTCTGAAGGCATACCTGTATCTTTGCACCCCTATTGACTGATATCATGAACCGACGCGTCAGAACCCGATTTGCGCCCAGTCCCACCGGCCCGTTACATATGGGTGGTGTGAGGACTGCTCTTTATAATTTTCTTTTTGCCAAAAAACATGGTGGCGATTTCCTGCTTCGCATTGAAGATACTGATCAGAACCGTTATGTTCCCGGTGCCGAAGAATATATCATTGAGGCTCTTCGCTGGTGTGGAATCAACATCGACGAAGGCGTTCCCGTTGGAGGCCATTTTGAACCTTACCGGCAATCGGAACGCAAAGAAAAAGGCATCTATAAAAAGTATGCCGATCAACTCGTTGCTTCCGGTCATGCCTATTTGGCATTTGATACTCCTGAAGAACTCGAAGCCATGCGCAACCGGGAAATCGCCGGCGGAAATGTAGCGCCTCAGTACAATCATGCTACCCGAACCACGATGTCTAATTCGCTGACCCTTTCCGGAGATGAAGTAGAGAGTAAAGTGAAAAGCGGAACCCCGTATGTTGTCAGACTGAAAGTCCCCAATGGCGAGCATATCTCATTCCATGATATCATTCGGGGTGAGGTTACATTTGAAACCGGACTGGTTGATGATAAAGTGTTGCTGAAATCAGACGGCATGCCAACCTACCACCTGGCGCATATTGTTGATGATTTGCTGATGGAGATCACACATGCCATCCGCGGAGAAGAATGGCTTCCTTCGGCACCGGCTCATTTGCTGATATACCGTTTTCTCGGATGGGAAGACGTGATGCCACAATACGCGCACCTTCCATTGCTGCTCAAACCCGACGGAAATGGTAAACTGAGTAAACGCGACGGCGATCGTCTTGGGTTTCCGGTGTTCCCGCTGAACTGGACCGATCCCGTAACCGGAGAAGTGTCGTCAGGTTACCGTGAACGCGGCTACTACCCTGAAGCATTTGTCAACATGCTTGCCTTTCTGGGATGGAACCCCGGAACGGAACAGGAAATCTTTTCCATGGAAGAACTTATTGAAGCCTTCTCTTTCGATCACGTCCACAAATCAGGCGCTCGCTTTGATCCTGAAAAAGCAAAATGGTTCAACGAACAGTATCTGCGTAAGCAACCCGACGGTAAACTCGCTCAGGTAATCAGGAAGGATGCAGTTGAGAAACTCCATTTCGACACTAACGACCATCGCCTAAGCGAAAACTACCTGACCGAAGCCGCAACACTCCTCCGCGACCGTGTTCAGTTCGGAAGCGAAATGATCGAAAAAGGTATTTATCTGTTTGTCGCGCCCACTGAATACGATCAGCAGGTGATTGCCAAAAAGTGGAAGCCGGAGCTGCTGCCCTTCTTCGAACAACTTACCGGCTCATTTGAATCACTCGATTCCTTCAGCACCGCATCGGTTGATGAATGCATCAAATCAACCGCATCCTCCATGCAAATCAAACCCGGCGAAATCATGCAACTGCTCAGGGTTTTCATCAGTGGTCAGGGAGCCGGCGTGGATCTGATCGGGATGATCGTGCTGCTCGGGAAAGAGGAAGTGACAGCAAGATTGAAAAAAGCGATGGGGAAAATTGACATTAGACATTAGACATTGGACACTTGGCATTGGACAATAGATCAAATCCGTTTATTCGTAGATTCGTACCCATTCCTGCCTGCAGCAGACAGGCGTTATTAGTACCCGTTCAGCATTCATCCGTAATCACCATCCGATTCCGCCGCGACATTGAATCTGTATTCCTGTTGCCATCCAATTCGTAATTCGTACCCAACAATAATTCAATATAATGTCTGAAAAAGGACCCAACTTCCTGGAAGAAATCGTTGCCGAAGACATCAAAACCGGCAAGCATGGCGGACGTGTACTAACCCGTTTCCCGCCTGAGCCGAACGGATATCTTCATATCGGGCATTCAAAATCCATTTGTCTTAATTTCGGACTGGCACAAAAGTTCGGAGGTAAAACCAACCTGCGTTTTGATGACACCAATCCGGTTACTGAAGACACCGAATATGTGGAGAGCATCAAGGAAGATATCAAATGGCTCGGTTTTGATTGGGCCAATGAATTTTATGCTTCAGATTACTTCGAACACCTGTATGATTTCGCGGTTCAGCTCATCAAAAAAGGACTTGCCTATGTTGATGACAGTTCAGCGGAAGAGATCGCTGCCATGAAAGGCACACCAACCGAACCCGGAAGAAACAGTCCTTGCCGGGATCGTTCCGTTGAAGAGAATATCGATCTGTTTACACGTATGCGCAACGGTGAGTTTAAGGAAGGCGAAAAAGTGCTTCGCGCGAAAGTGGATATGGCTTCACCCAACATGCACCTCCGCGACCCGCTGATGTACCGCATCAAGTACGCGCATCACCATCGCACCGGCGACAAGTGGTGCATCTATCCGATGTATGACTTCGCGCACGGGCAATCCGATTCCATCGAAAACATCACCCACTCTATATGCACACTTGAGTTCGAAGTGCATCGTCCGCTCTATGAGTGGTTCATTGAAAAACTCGGCATCTTCCCCAGCAAACAATACGAATTCGCACGACTGAATCTCAACTACACGGTGATGAGTAAACGTAAGTTGCTGCAGCTGGTCAATGAAAAGCACGTTGATGGCTGGGACGATCCGCGCATGCCTACCATCAGTGCTTTGCGCAGAAGAGGTTATACCCCCGAAAGCATCCGCAACTTCGCCGACAAAGTAGGTGTTGCCAGAAGAGAAAACATCATCGATGTGGGCTTGCTTGAGTTCTGCATCCGCGAAGACCTCAACCGGATTGCCAATCGTGCCATGGTAGTACTTGATCCGGTAAAACTGATCATTGATAATTATCCTGCAGAACAAACAGAAATGATGCAGGGCGAAAACAATCCGGAAGCGGAAGACAAAGGCGGATATCGTGATATCCCTTTCAGCCGTGAGCTGTGGATTGAAAGAGAAGATTTCAAAGAAGTAGCAGAGAAAAAATATTTCCGTCTCGCACCTGGCCTGATGGTGAGACTCAAACACGCCTATATCATCAAATGCGAATCGTTTGTTAAAAATGATGCAGGTGAGATTACAGAAATCCATTGTACATACATCCCTGAGAGCAAAAGCGGCAACGACACTAGCGGCATCAATGTGAAAGGAACATTACACTGGGTAGAAGCAAGCAACGCATTTCCGGTAGATGTTCGATTGTACGACAGACTCTTCAAAGTGGAAGATCCCTCTTCGGAAGAAGGCGATTTCAAAGACTACATCAACCCCGACAGCCTGCAGATCATCTCCAACGCACTGGCCGAACCCTCATTGAAAAATGCCAAAGCCGGCGATAAATTCCAGTTCCTCCGCAAAGGTTATTTCTGCGCCGACAAAACCTCCACACCTGGAAAACCAGTGTTCAATCGTACCGTTACGCTGAAGGATACGTGGGCGAAAGAAGCGAAGAAGCAGTAGCGGCCCTTCGATACCGGTGCGCTTCGCCTGCCGGCTCAGCACCCCCTACTCAGGGACCGCGGCAGCAGCAGCTGCTTCAGCATTTCAACGCCACGTCGAGCGAAGCCGAGACGGATCGTCGTCATGGTGAGCGAAGCCGAACCACTAACATATCTAATCCATCATAAGAGATCATCACAAATCATAAAAATCCCTCAATGCAATCAACCCTCCACGTCTCCGGCATCAACTGCTATTCCTACCACGGCTGCCTGGAAGAAGAACTCCGCATTGGCGGCTGGTTCCGGGTCGATGTAGCCATTACCAGTGACTTCCGTAAAGCCATTGAAAGCGACACCCTCTCCGATGCCATCGATTACGTGGAAGTGACGCAAATAGTCAGGGAGCAAATGGACCATCCCTCCCGCCTCATAGAGCATGCCGGAGGCAGGATCATGCAAAAATTGCACGAAAAATTTCCCGGCAATAAAACTATTGATCTGAAAATCACCAAATTAAACCCTCCCGTGAACAGTCAGATCGAAAGTACCGCTATCGTACTCAGGCAGGAATACAAATAAGTCAAGGGCAGGCGAAACTATAATTGATCCTGTCCGTTAGACTTTTCACGCAGTTTTATGATAAAAAACCGGGGAAAGTTGCTACTTTCGCGGAAGTAAAAATTTAATGGTCGCGTGGCCGAGCGGTTAGGCAGAGGTCTGCAAAACCTTGTACAGCAGTTCAAATCTGCTCGCGACCTCAAAGGGGATTCAGCAATGAGTCCCCTTTTCTGTTTTATAACGGATTCAACCCTTGTACAGCAGTTCAAATCTGCCTGCCTGCCTGCCGTAGCGTTAGCAGGCAGGCTCGCGACCTCAAAGGGGATTCAGCAATGATTCCCCTTTTTTATTTGCAAAAAAAATCCCGACATCAAAAGATATCGGGATTTCAATTCATCTGTTTTGTCAGTCGTCATCCTCTTCACCCTGACCGCCCGCAGGCTGCACCTGAGCGTTGGCCATGCCTCCTTCCCTGATTTCGCTGTGACGAATCTGGCCGCCGAGATATCCGGTTCGTGCCATGGCGCCGGTTGCGAGCAAACAAACTGCCAGCGAAATTTTTACCACCATCGAAGATGCGGGAATGTGCATCTTCATAGTCACCAGGCTGATGAGTGACAGAGCACCGGCAGCCATCATGATCCAGATGGCTATTTCTGCCGACTCTTCATGTTCCTCAATGACCACCTCGGGAATTCCGGCGATGTTCTCAACAGTTTCCTCAGCAGGTTCTCCCGTAAGGAAAACAGGAATCGTAACAAGAGCCATGATGACCAGCAGTGCCAGCGAAAATTCTTTCAGCTGCTCCGACTTTCTGATCAGTGCGAATATTAACATGATGGTTCCGATGATCATCCCGACTATCGGGACATGAGTGAGCATTAAATGCAAATGTGTATTGTCCATAATGATACGTTTTATTTATTAAAAAATAAATGACCGACTTTGAAGTTACAAACTCAAAAACTAAACGGATCGCGGAGGCTGAAAAATGTTGATTTCAAAATAGGAAAGCTCGGAAACTGATTCCGGATAAAACAAAGTAGTACCATTCAGAATAAAACAGAACTCCGTTTCCCATGCATGATAAAACATGCTGATGTGCGACTGTATACTGTTTTCCGATTTGAAAGGCAATTTTGAATGCTCTCCATGATCAGCGGTAGTACCTCCGTCAATAATGTAATGCGAAAAAAGGAATGCAGCCAGTCCAGTGCTGGCCCCACTCACGGCATACTGATCGTAGTGCCTTCGAATAGTCGAAATCTTGGCGAGTTCATCGAAATGAAAAACACCCGACAGAATCGAGATCGCCAATATTGCAGAGATTATTCTTTTCATGACCGGGATTTCAAATCATCTCATCGTGTAAAATAAATCAATCATCCTCGCGAAATGGATGATAATCGTCATGTAAAAGCCGAAGGGTCGATAAGCAAATATATATCAGGACCTTAGCCGGCATCAAAAAAAAAGGAGATCGAAACGACCTCCCTTTTTTATACTTTATTATTTTCTCAACAATGCTATTGCAACAACAACTTCCTTGTTACCAGGTAATCACCATCACTCACCCTGATAAAGTAAAGGCCTGAACTCTGCCCGGTCAGATCAAAGGATATGTTCTGTATTTCAGATTCTGTGACGATTGATTTGCTTTGTATAAGCTTGCCAATCGCGTTATAAATCTGAACCGACAACTCTGACTCAGGCATGCTATTGACCCTGACCTCGAAAATACCATTGGCAGGGTTAGGAATAATTCCAACATTAAGTTCTGAATCTTCCGGATCGCCAATTCTCGCGGGTGGGTTGGTCAGCAATGTGGTAAAAGTTTGCAACGGACCGAAGGTGGAGAACTGTGTTCCTGCGGCATCGCAATAGCCTCTCACCCCCCACTCATACGTGGTTCCGGGCGTGAGGTATCTCAGATAATAGGTGTTGGCTGTTCCGACATTTACATTTGTCCATGTGGTGGTGCCCGCCTGACGCCAGCGGATCTCGTAACTTTCATAGCAGGTGGTCGGATTCCATTTCAAAACCGCCGAGCGTGCACGAATCCAGTTGGTGCGCCTTCCCTCCGGGGGAGTGCAACTGAAAGCAACCGGACATGTTTGACTAAAAGTTACAGAAGCATCTGCACTGAGGTCACCCTGCAGTGAATACCAGTCCTGACAATCGCCCTTCAGCCTGAAATCAAACCACTGGAGCAGATACTGATTCACCTTGGCTTGTTGCACGGCTCTGCTAATGGCAGCCGATGGAGAGCAGGTTAATTCACCAAATGAACAGTTGAAATTACTATTGGCAAACTGGCAGTGGCTTCCGCCGGTGATATTGATATATGTTTTGCAAGATGATGAAAGGTTATCGTAAATAAGCCGACTGTGCTGAGCTGCCGGGGTTACGCAATCGTTGCCGCCTGCAAAAATCAATGAAGGAATCGTTACTCCCTGCGCTGCCGCTGAAGCCGAAGGATTGGTTTCGGCCGGAGCCAGTCCTGCGTGAGCTGTAATGGCCGGATTGTACTGAACAGCCAGCGTGGCCGCACCACCGCCCATGGAATGACCCATTACAGCGGATGTTTTGGCAATCTTTTTAAAGAAGAAATTTCCGGAGGTACTGCCCGCCTGCTGAAGTTCTGAAATCACAAACGCCAGATCGCGTCCGAAATTGGTATGGCTTGGTAACAAACCACCTTCGGTTTTGGGCAACGCCACAATGTAACCGTTGGGGACCAGTGCTGACCAGATGTTCTGATAGGCATCGACAGTCATCACAAAACCATGGCCAAACGCCACCACAGGAAAACGGTCGCCGGCTACACCCGCAATGGCCGTGTTGCTTCCTGCCGATAAAGCGGGATAATAAATATCGGTCTCGATCGCTCTGTTGGATCGTGAGGGATCAATAAAGGTGATGGTGGTGCTGCCAATCGCATAGGGTTGCGCTACCGTGTACAAGCTCACAGTCAGGAGGGTAAGAAATAATGCTAAACTTTTCATATCTTAATTGTTTTCAGTTTAATTATATCCATAACAAATCACTTCGCCTGAAAGTTCAGGATAAGAGACTTGTGATGCAGCTGATTTTCAACGCTTAATAAACAGCTATCCGCAATACCGATTCATGTCCCTCTGATTGTATCGTAACAAAATAAATTCCGGAGGGCAGCCCGGTGGTGTCAAGAGGCAGGGCAAATACCCCCTGCTTCAGGGGGTGGGTTTCGGCATTCAGCTGCTTGCCATCAATTGAATGGATGGCCAGTTCGACTTCAGATGATTTCTTCATATATCCGCTCACCGTTATATGATCCTTTGCGGGAACAGGTGATACGGAAATGCCTGAAATCAAGTCATTATCGGTAACCCCGGTAGAAGTACCGGTAGTGAAAGAAAACTTTGCTGAATAAAATCCCTGTGTGGTTCCCAAAGCACTCCGCACCCGCCAGTAATAAACGCTGTTGGGATTGAGTCCGTTCACCTGCTGTGAGGTTCCGGTGAGACCCGCTGTGTTGTAAACCATGCTTTGTGTGGTGAAGGTGGCGGATGTGGAAACCTGAAGTGTGTAACTGTCGGCGCCGGGAACGGGGTCCCAGACAAAAACAGGATTGACCGCGATGCCTGTTGACAAATCAGGAGGATACACCAGATTCGCGTTTCCGGTAGCTGTGGTGAAAGTACGGATTGACGAGTATGCGCTTTCATGTCCGCCGTTGTTGGATTTTACACGCCAGTAATAAACCGTGTTGCCCTGCAGAGCGGTAGTGATCAATGATACATTTCCGGCATTGACACTGAAAGCCAGTGTGGCAAAAGTGGGATCGGTACTGAACTCCACTGTGTACATAACAGCGCTGTTCACTGCCGACCACGAAAAATTCTGTGTATTGAGCACGCCTGTTGCGCCATCGGCGGGCACATTTAGTACCGGCGCATCGGGAATACTGTCGTTGACGCCGATGTAAGTAACAAACATTTCAATTTTCTGCAACGGCACATCATTGGCATCGCGCGGACTGGCTACAATGGTGTCGACAATATTCATTCCGGAAGTAACTTTTCCGTACACGGTATAATTCCCGTCAAGGAAAGTTGAATTCGCAACGCAGATATAGAATTGTGAACTGGCACTGTTGGGATCGGTATCTCGTGCGGCGCCCAGTATCCCGCGAAGGTGACGCACCGCACTAAACTCGGCAGGCACCGTCACCTGCCATGGCTGTCCTTGTCCCCATGTTGAAATTGGACCATTAATCGAATTGGGATCTCCGCCCTGAATTACAAAGCCGGGAACAACACGGTGAAAGGCTGTGGAATCAAAAAACTGATCGTTTACCAAACTATCGAAATTCTGCACGTGCAGTGGAGCAATCAGCGGAAACAGTTCGATATCGAAGGTGCCGAGAAAGGCACCCGCCCGCTTGGTCAGAATCTGATATCGCGGTTTGTCGATTCCGTTTTGTGCAAAAGCAGGAATGCTGATGAAGAGTATCATCAGCATTCCGAATATTGTTTTTGATAGATTCATTACATCAATTTTTCTCGCCATGATTCGCCTTGAACTCAGTTTCGCCGTGGGAAATAAAATAAACACGGAGAGACGGAGAAACGGAGGTGCACGGAGGTGTTACTTCTTCACAATCCTCTTTACTACTGCACCTTTTTCGGTGTAAGCTTTTACAATATATACACCGTTATTGAGTTCAGACAGATCGATCTTATTCACCGCGGCGCCTGCAGTCAGAACCAGTTTACCGGGAAGATCATACACCTCCACGCTGCTGATCTGATTTCCTTTGGCATCAATCATCACCTCACCGCGGGTGGGGTTGGGATAGATCTGCACATCAGCGGAAGCGTTAGCCACTTCAGGAACGGAAACAAACGAAGGACCGTAAGTGATGTTCAGCACCGGAGCAAAATCAGGATCTCCGGCTCCGGTGAAGGCAGCCAATCCGCTTCCCGCAGGAGCGGCTATCATCACCTGAAGGTTGTTGGTGGCATTGATGAACGGTAGTACGGCAGCAGGAAGATCGAGTCGCACCCAGCCACCGTCCACGTTAGCGGTACCGAACTGACAAGGCGTGACCACTGCATCACCGGGAGCTACAAAATCCAGTGCCTCCACATCCAGTGTTGCACCGAAGTTGCCACTCTTAACAGTTATCTGCATATTGTTGCCGATCGGATTGGTTCCGGCCACTACTTCACGGCGCAGAAATATACTTGCAGAAGCAGCTCCCGTATCAGGAGGCATGGTAGATGTATTGAATGTAAGCTGCATCTTATAAGTTTCAGCGGCAGCTGTTCCCACCTGCAATCCGTTTACAACGTTACCGACATCAGAAACAGAACCATCCATGTTGCCTCCTGCTGACAGGAAATACTGATCGCCCATCATGGCTTTGTGGTAGTATTTCTGAGTATGGTAACTTACAAATGCAAAAAACGCATCGGGAGCCAGGTGGAAACAGTCGCGGAAGATCACATAATTCCGCATGGCATTCTTAGGTGAAGGGTAATTCGGAAATCCGAGAGGCATGGGTGCGGTGAGTGCAGCGTAATTACCACCCGGCGGAACGCTCAGGTTGGCACTTTGTCCGTACACGTACTGCATCAGTCCGGTTGCTTTTACAAATTCCACTTGCGGATCGTTCGCGGCAAGCGTCTCCATGGTAGTAGAATAGTAATTAAGCACTCCATTCAATTCAACGAAATTGGGTTGTCCCATTCCGTTCCACGTTCCATAGAAGGGGTGAGTGGAACCGAATGCTCCCATCTCACCAATGATTTCACCAAAGTTGGGATAAGCATAACCGCTCCACAGCACTCTCACACCGGGACGAACAACTTTAATAAAATCAATGATCTGCACAATGCGGCTGTATACGGAATCGAGCAGTGAATCGGTTTTTGCCTGCGACCACGACTTGTTCCACTGATTCAACACGTCATTACCGCCGATGCTTAGATGAATGAAATCGATGGAAGGGCGGGCCAATAACTGTGTCTGAATTTCATTGAGACGGTTGGCCTGAAGGAAGTCGGTGGTCTTGGTACCATTCTCTGCCAGGATAGCATTGGTGTAATAAGTGTATCCGGAATGTCCCCAGCGATCAAGCACGGAGTTGATGGTATTATCGGTATTCATCATCGCCGCCCAGCTGTCGCCGATCAGCATCACGCGTTCCACATCAGTTTCAGTACACTGTGACTGAACGTTTCCTGACATTAATATCAGGAGGGTAAAGAGGGAGTAAAGTTTTTTCATTGAAAGGGTTTTGATTGAGGTTGCTGGAACAAAAATAAGAGAAATTAATGATTACCGCAAATCTGGGATTATTAGTTAAATACAACTAAATATAGTAAAAAGGCTAAAAAATAGCGGAAAAGTGCAAGTTGGGGGTAAGGTTATGATTTATGATGAAATCACCGGGGTTCGTGATTGGAGCGGAGATACAGGTGCTTTGTTGTGTAGGATCGGGAGATCCTGAGCGGCGGGAATTCCTCAATCCTTAATAATTTAGTATAAAATTTAGATTTCCGTTTTCTATATTCAATCTTACTTTTAAATTTCTCTCAATCGAAGAGAAATTTCGATGTCAGAGAGAAATTGAAAATTGGAAAGGGGGATTGATGATTGATGATCTAAATTTTATAACAGGCGATTGAGGATTGAGGAATAAAGAAATCCCCCCATTATTCATTATTCATTATTCATTAACTATCCCTGCATCCGTCCTTTTAAAATGGCATTCCAATAAAGCCTTGGTAAAACCTGTTTCTTCAATTGATACATGCTCCATCTTTCCTTGCTTTGATCGAACGGAAAAGTTTCCTGCGGCTTGTTGTTGTAGTCGAATTCAGCAAGTACGAGTTTGCCGTAACCGGTGATGATTGGACAAGAAGAATAGCCATTGTAAACAGCTTTTACCGGTTGCTGATGCATCAGCGATAAAATATTTTCGGCCACAACAGGAGTTTGTTTTCTTACTGCTGCTCCGGTTTTGGCAGTGGGTAAGCCGGCCGCGTCACCGAGCGAAAAAATGTTTTTGTATTTTTTGTGCTGCATTGTTCCTTTGTCGACATCCACCCATCCTGCCGCGTTGGCGAGCGGACTGTTTCGTATGAAGTCGGGGGCGCTTTGCGGCGGTGTGACGTGAATGAATTCATAGGGTACATCAAATTCCTGATCTTTATTCGCGTCGCCAATGCCAATGAACTTTGCGATTTTCCGGTCTCCGACAATCTCGGTTAACTTCACCCTGAAATTGAGTTTGATGTGTCCACGTTTGACTACCTCCAGCAAGGTCTTTTCATATCGCTCAATGGCAAACAACCGCGTCCCACCACTCCAGTACTGGATGTCGGATGTTTCAAGCATGTTGTGATTGCGGAAATAGTCAGCGGCCAGGTACATGATTTTTTGAGGAGCGCCGCCACATTTTACGGATGTATCAGGGCTGGTGAAAATAGCAGGACCGCCTTTATAGTTTTTCAGACACTCGAAAGTATATGGGGCGGTTTCAGGAGTGTAGTTGGAGCAGACACCGTTCTTGCCCAGGTTTTCTTTGAGTCCTTTCACCGCATTCCAGTTGAGTTGAATGCCCGGAGCCACCACGAGGTAGTCGTACGTATAGACGTTGCCGTTACGGGAGATTACTTTGTTTACTTCGGGAATAAACTGATCGGCATATTCACGAATCCAGGTGGCCTTATCGGGAATGAAATCCGATTCGTTGCGGATGGTATCGTTGATATCGAAAGCTCCTCCGCCAACGAGTGTCCAGGCAGGCTGGTAATAATGTTTGGTGGATGGCTCCATAATGCCGATTTTCAACGACGCATCTTTGTGTAAAAAAAGCGCTGCCAGCGATAATCCGGCATTGCCGCCGCCGATGACGAGAATCTGGAAGTGTTGGGGGGTTGACATTATTCTAAGTTTAAGATTGAACGAAAGAGGTGTTAGGTGACAGGTGATGCGCTGCGATGCATTGAGCTTTCCGAAGCATCGTGAGTCGTGGACGTTGATTGTTGTTTCATAAGTCGGAATAAGTTCAAGATTCCGATTTAGTAATATTTAACACTACCACTTCTGCAACCTGCTAACTTTAGATTGTTGACTTTTATCCGAATGCAATTTTACATACTGAAAGGAAACTCATTGGTAACGCCAGTCACACATCAGTAAATTAAATCATGATTTTCAGCAGCTTTGCGCCCCTCAAGCCTTGCGGGATGTCATTTTTCGGGATGAAATACTTCATTCAGCACAACCGAATGCATTGTTTTTCGGGAATTGAATGCATAACAGAGTTGATAGAACGCAGATTAGACGCCTGCCTGCCGAAGCAGAACGAATGTAAATTGTAGACCGGTATTAATATTTATTGATGCACATTTGCTTATCAATAGGCGCAGGCAGGGGATTATCGGATTTTCGCGGATCAGAAAATCTGTAATAAACCTTATATCCGTAATCACCGTCCAATTCCGCCACGACCCTGAATCTGTATTCCTGTTGCCAGCCCATCTAAACATGTCACAAAAGCATTACTTAATCCACAAGCCCTGCGGCATCATGAGCCAGTTTACAGGTGAGAAGAAAAAAGTTTTTCTCGGTACACTTTACGATTTTCCGGAGGGCACCATGGCCATTGGCAGGCTTGACGAGGAGAGCGAAGGACTGCTGCTGCTCACCACCGACGGACAGTTCAGTGAGCTGGTGCGGAGTAAAAAAGTGGAGAAGGAATATTATGTGATGGTCGACGGAATGATCACCGACGAAGCCATCAGCAAGCTGCAACAGGGTGTTGAAATCGGCATCCGGAACGTGAAATACACCACGCTGCCCTGTAAAGTCAGCAAACTAAATCCTCCCCCCGACTTCCCGCCAAGGAGCAAACGCATCCGCGACGACCGGCATGGTCCCACCAGCTGGATCTCCATCACCCTTTCGGAGGGGAAATACCGTCAGATCAGAAAAATGACCGCTGCGACGGGATTTCCGACATTAAGACTAATTAGAGTGAGAATCGGGAAGCTTGAATTGGGTCAATATTTCCCCGGTAAAGTAGTTGAGATCAGCAGTGATGTTGTTATTTGAGTTGAATCGATAAAAGAGAAAAACAGTTAGGGTGAGCTACTGAGCACCAATTACCTCATCTTTGAATCAGCCTGTACAACAACGACTCCTCAGTCACACCATTCACACGATAGTGCTTTTTGAGCAACCCTTCATACTCAAATCCGATCGATTGCAATAATTTCAGCGACGGCTCATTATCAGCGGAAACAAACGCTTCGATGCGCTCCAGTTGCTCCGGGTTTTGAGTAACCAAAAACTGCTGCCGGACTTCGTCCTAATTTTCAAAAATGTACCGCTGCACTTTGGGATTGAATTCTCTGAGTTAGAGTGATGGTGTTTCCATCAGATTGTGATAAGCTTTTTCCATCTCGCTAAGGTATGGCCTGTAATGAGAATGATGTCGGAATTTATCCCTAAGGCATGATTCCTTCTCATTTTTCTGCTGATTGACTCTATTTCAGGAATGATGAAAAGGGTGGGTATTTGGGGCATCAGGGACGTTGCGCCCGGCAATAGGCATTTGAATCCTGGTGGTATTTTGGTGCCGGGCGCCGGGGGGCGCGCGGGTAGCTTTATAAAAATATTCGACCCCTCTGCGGTCGGTTTGAAAAGTGATGCCTGACGGTATCACTTTTTTCTTCAAACTTGATTCGCAACGCATTGTTTATTAATTGCTTGTGGATCGGGCGCACTGATGTCGGGAAGACCGGAGTTTAAAGTTCACGGAAGTTGTTAAGAACTCAATGGAAATCTGAGCTGAAAAACACCATAAATACATAACTCCTTTTGTCGTTTTACGTTAGTAACTTTGTAAGGAAGGATTATGACGACGGGAAATTATCAGATACTGGTAGGGAAGCTGGATGAATTCATCCGCAAATACTACAAAAATCAGTTGATCAGAGGATCGCTGTACACGTTTACCGCTTTGCTGGGAGCGTGGCTGGTATTTACCGGGCTGGAGTATTTCGCCCATTTCGGAACGGCAGTCAGAACCGTTTTGTTCTGGTCGTTTCTGCTTGCCGCGATGACTTCCTGCTGGATGCTCATCATCACGCCGCTGTTCAGACTTTATAAACTCGGCAAAATCATTTCGCATGAAGAAGCAGCGCGCATCATCGGAACTCACTTCAGCAATGTTCAGGATAAGCTGATCAATACGCTACAACTTAAAGCGGAAGCAGATAAGCTGGGACAACACAATGCGCTGCTACTTGCGGGAATCGATCAGAAGATTGAAGAACTGAAGCCGGTTCCATTTGCATCGGCCATCGACCTTTCTCAGAACAAACGCTACTTCAGCTACGCCGCCATCCCGGTAACGGCACTGGTGATCATCCTGTTTGCCGCACCAAGTCTGATTTTCGACGGCAGTGAGCGGCTGATGAAACACAACACGCATTTTGAACAGCCTGCTCCTTTCACTTTTGTGATCGGCAACGATGAACTTACCGCAGTACAAGGCGAAGACTTCAATCTCGATGTGCAGATTGAAGGCAAAATCGCTCCTGCGGATGTGTACATTGAAATTGATGGCAACCAGTTTCGACTCGATAAGGAAAACCGGGTGAAGTTCAACCACACGTTCCGGAACATTCAGAAAACAACAGAGTTCCGTTTGCTGGCCGATGGTTACGCTTCGCGCGGATATGAACTCAAAACGATTCCGAATCCTTCTGTGCTCAACTTCAATGTTTCTCTGGTATATCCTGCCTACACCGGCAGGCAAAACGAACAGCTGAGCAACACCGGCGACCTCAGCATACCGGCGGGAACCAAAGTGAAATGGGAATTCAACTCACGGAACGCCGATGCCATGACGATGGAGTTTCGGGACACTGTCGTGAAGCTGACTCCCGATAAAAACATCTTCTCTTACACTTCTTCCTTCCTGAAGAACTCCAACTACGCGGTGAAGCCATCCAACGAATTCATGGTAACCCGCGAACCGATGGAGTATAACATCAATGTGATACCTGATCTGTTCCCTTCCATCCAAACCGAACAACAGCAGGATTCGCTTTCATCACAGCTGATTTATTTTAAGGGTATGATCCGCGATGATTACGGCTTCAGTAAACTGACCTTTAATTATCGCTTTATCAAAACCTCTTCCGAAAACCTTCGCAGCAAGGAAGTGGTTTCTGCCGTGCTTCCGGTCAACAAAAACGCGAACCAGGATCAGTTCTTCCATTCCTGGAGCATGCAGCAACTGATGCCTGAACCGGGCGAAGAAATCGAATATTATTTTGAAGTGTGGGATAACGACGGCGTACACGGAGCCAAGTCGGCCCGATCGCAGTCGATGATTTTCCGCGCTCCCACTCTGCAGGAACTGGCTGAACAATCGAAACAGAATGCCGACAAGATGAAGTCGGAGCTTGAGAAAAGCATACGCGACGCGCAGAAGCTTCAGAAAGACATGAACTCCATTTCGCGCGACATGCTCGAAAAGAAAAATCTGAATTACGACGATCGCAAGAAAATCGAAGATGTACTGAAGCAGCAGCGCGAACTGGAAAAACAGGTAGAGGATCTGCGTAAGCAAAACAAACAGAATAACGTCCGCGAAAGCGAATACCGCAGAAACAACGAAGAACTTTTTGAGAAAAAGGCGAAGCTGGAAGAATTGTTCGAAAAGCTGATGAGCGAGGAGATGAAGCAGATGATGCGCGAGCTGGAAAAACTGCTGAGCGAACTGAACAAGGACCAGGTGAAGGATATGGTCGACAAGATGAAACTCGATAACAAGGATCTCGAAAACCAACTCGACCGCACACTCGAACTTTTCAAACAGCTGGAAGTGGAACAGAAAGCCAAGGAAGCCATTGAAAAACTCGACCAGCTGAGTAAAGAACAAAAAGAACTCGCCGAAAAAACCGAAAAAGCGGGGCAGGACAAAACCGACGCATCCAAATTGAAGGAAGAGCAGAATAAGCTCAACTCCGAATTCGACAAACTGAAACAGGATCTCAAAGACCTGGAAGAAAAGAACAAGGAACTTGAATTCCCGCAGGAGCTCGGCAACCATGAGGAAGAGATGAGCGACATCGAAAAAGACATGGAGCAGAGTGAGGAACAGCTTGGAGGTGATAAAAAGGAGCAGAAAAAAGCGGCAGGCTCACAGAAGTCGGCTGCCGAAAAAATGGATAAGCTGTCGCAGAAAATGAAACAGCAACAACAGCAGGCCGATATGCAGCAGCAGGAAGAAGACATGCAGGCACTGCGCGCGCTGCTCGAAAACCTCATCCGTTTTTCCCTCAATCAGGAGGCACTGATGGAGGATCTGAAAGGCATTGATGTGAACAATCCTCGATTCACGAAGCTGTCGCAGCGGCAGCGAGAATTAAAAGACGATGCCAAAGTGCTGGAAGATTCTTTGCTCGCGCTGAGCAAACGAGTGGTGCAGATTTCCAGTGTGGTGAATACAGAAATCGCAGCCATCAATAACAACATTTCCAAATCAATCGGCCATCTTCAGGAGCGTCTGGTGCATCAGGCACGCTCCGATCAGCAGTATGTGATGACTGCCACCAACAATCTCGCGTTGATGTTGTCGGAGGCCTTCGATCAGATGCAGCAGGAGATGCAGCAACAGCAGCAGCAACAGAGTCAGGGTGGCGGTGCCTGCAAAAAACCGGGTAAAGGAAAGCCATCGCCTTCCGCCCAGCGTATGCGACAGATGCAACAGCAGCTCAACGAGCAGATGAAAGCGCTCAAGGAAAAAATGGAGGGCAAGCAGAAGGGTGAAGGAAAAGGAAAACAGCAACAGGGTGATAAAGGCATGAGCGAAGAGCTGGCAAGGATGGCGGCCCAGCAGGAAGCGCTGCGTAACGAACTTCAGCAGCTGAGCAATCAGGAAAACAAAGATGGGCAGGGAACACTGGGCAATCTCGATCAGCTGGCCAAACAGATGGAAGAGACCGAAAAAGACCTGGTGAACAAGCGCCTGACCCAGGAAACCATCCGCCGTCAGGAAGAAATTCTGACCCGATTGCTGGAGAGCGAAAAAGCCGAGCGCGAACGCGAACAGGACGAAAAACGCCAGTCGAACGAGGCCCTCGACAACTTCACCCGGAACGCCGGTCAGTACGAAGAATACAAAAAGCTGAAAATGAAGGAAGTAGAATTACTGAAAACGATTCCGCCCGGATTAAATCCATTTTATAAAAACCTGGTAAATTACTATTTTCAAGCCCTCGAAAACCGATAGCTAAAATGACGGCACCCACCAAGTACACCAACACCCTGAGTATCGTTTCTCAGCCTCAGAGCATCAACATCATTGAAAAGGTGATTGATGACATGAAAAGCGAATTTGATATTCATGAGGACTCTTACGGAAACATCCTGGTGGCTGTAACGGAAGCTGTCAACAACGCCATCATGCACGGCAATCAGTCGGATCCCTCCAAAAATGTGAAGGTTGCTTACGAAGTAGACGGCGACCGCATTGTTTTCACCATTTCCGATGAAGGAAAAGGATTCGATTACTACAACCTCCCCGATCCTACCGCACCCGAGAACCTCGAAAAACCAACAGGCCGCGGTGTATTTTTAATGAAGCACCTCGCCGACCAGGTTATCTTTTCAGAGAACGGCAGAGTGGTGGAGCTTTACTTTAAGACGCATAATGATACGATGGCTTGAGAAGTCGACAGTCGTAAGTCGTAAGTCGACAGTCAACAGTCATAGTTGACAAGCGTGGGTTAAGAGTCGATATTACATTAGTTTTTGCATGTGCATTTTTCTTGCATTTGCAAAGTGCTTTTTATTTTCATCACAAATTTTTCGGCTAAATGGTTATTAAAGAGTTCGAAGAGATCATCGCCTGGCAAAAGGCACAGGATCTTGCAGTAGAAATTTACCGACATTTCAGTACGTGTAGAGATTATGCATTTAAAACCCAACTCACAAAAGCGGCAGTTTCTATCTCAAATAATATCGCTGAAGGATTTGACAGAAGCTCAGATGCAGACTTCTGCAGGTTTCTTTATATTTCTCTTGGATCCTGCAGTGAGGTGAAATCCATGATTTATCTGTCTGAAAAGTTGAACTACCTGTCTTATGATAATAAATTTCTGCTTATCAAAAAATGCAAAGAGGTTTCAAGAATCATAAGAGGGTTAATCAATTCGATGAAAAAAGACAAAACCGGGAGGTAGTCGTAAGTCGACTATTAAATAGTGATCGTTAACTGT